>OGKO01001358.1_pt1 | contig 14311 bp, 9 predicted proteins | sample 1572451 | NCBI WGS metagenome assembly OGKO01 (sample SAMEA2582089, study PRJEB24529) | metagenome | biome: Human gut stool | place: China | collected 2011 | reverse complement strand
GTGTCGTCAACGGCCCCGGCGAGGCCCGTGAGGCTGACATCGGCATTGCCGGCGGCAAGGGCGAGGCAGTGCTGTTCGTCCACGGCGAACCCGTCAGGAAGCTGACGGGGGATAATATCCTCGATCAGTTCATGGAGGAGATCGATAAGCTGTGATTTTACAGAATAAGCTTGGTCTGACGAGTGAAGCGGAGCTTGCTCGGGCAGAAGAAAAACTCAGCAAGACCCGGGCGCTTGAGCTCTATGACACCGGCCTGTTGGATACCTTCGAGGTAGGCACCTTCAAAGGGCTTGCGGCCATCCATAAATGCCTGTTCGGTGATGTCTACGAGTTCGCTGGACAGATGCGGACAGTGAACATTGCAAAAGGAAATTTCCGCTTTGCACCGGTGATGTATCTGCGTCCGGCACTGGAAAGCATCGACGCTATGCTGCAGTCTTCTTTCGATGAGATCATCGAGAAGTATGTGGAGATGAATGTGGCGCATCCGTTTCGGGAGGGCAATGGCCGAAGCACCCGAATCTGGCTGGATGCTATTCTGAAAAAAGAACTGCATCAGGTCATCGACTGGAGCAGGGTGGATAAAGAAGATTACCTTCTTGCAATGGAGCGCAGCCCGGTCAAGGATGTGGAGATAAAAGCGCTGCTGCACGCTGCTCTGACCGAAAAAATCAATGACCGAGAAGTCTATATGAAAGGCATCGACGCCAGTTACCACTACGAAGGCTATTATGTCTTTAAGACAGAAGATTTGACTTAAAAACGACCTGCTGCCACGCCCTTTTCCAGGGCGCGGCAGTTTGTGCTGTTATCTGATAGAAAAGGAGTACCACTGTGACACCACTTGTTTCCCAGCTATGGCCGCAGTTTATGGCGGACCCGGACTTTGCGGCCTGTTTTGGCCGCGTGGTCGTCGAGCACGCCCAGATGCTGCGGCAGGAGCGGCAGGTCATCTTTACGCTGCGCAGTTCTGCCCCGCTGGACAAGGGGCTGTGCGCCCGGCTGCTGGCCTCGCTGGCACCGGATTACGAGGGCTTCGAGCTCCGCATCAACAATCTTTTCGGCTATGCGACGCTGGATGAAGCCGGTCTGCGGGAAATGATGGAGGAGATGAAACGGGACGGTGTCCCCATCAACGGTTTCCTCGACCGCTGCCGCATCACCATCACCGGCCAGAACATCACCATCGGCGTCTGCCACGGCACGAAGTTTTTGCAGGAGATGCAGTTCGAGCGCCTGCTGGCGGAGCGCATCGCTGCCCACACCGGCGTAAAGCCCAAAGTGACGCTGGAAAGCAGCGTGGGCGAAGCCGAACAGCGCCAGATGGAAGAAAAGCTCGAGCGGAAAATTGCGCCGCCTGTCGTCAAGTTCGAGAAAAAGAACACTGCCCCCTCCATCAAGGTGGAGGGCCTCGACCTTACGGACAAGCCCGTCACCATCTTCCACGGCAAGATGTTCACCCCGAAAAACCTCACCCCCCTCAAGGATTTGGGCGGCGAGGGCGGCAAGTGCATGATTTGGGGCGACGTCTTCTTCACCGAAGTGAAGGGCAACTTCCGCAAGATATACACGGTCTCCATCACCGATTACACCGGCTCCATCAACCTGAAGATCCGTGCGCAGGAAGGGGAGGACTGCTCCAAGTGGGAGTCCATCCCCAAGGGTACGACGGTCGTGGTGCGCGGCGACTGCTCCTACGATAAGTACGAGCACGACTATATCGTCTGGCCCTACGACGTCCTCTTTGTCGAGCGCAAAAAGCGAGAGGACAACGCCCCCGTCAAGCGGGTGGAGCTGCATCTGCATACCAAACTGTCCAGCATGGACGCCTTCTGCGACCCCGGCGGCATCGTCAAGCTGGCCCACCGGATGGGCCACCCAGCCATTGCCATCACCGACCACGGTGTCTGTCAGGGCTACCCCGAGGCTATGCTGGCGGCGGATGCCATCCACAAGACAGACCCGGACTTCAAGCTCATCTACGGCTGTGAGGCCTACTTTGTCGATGACATGATACCCTGCGTCTACGGCGTGAAAGACGAACCGCTGAACGGTGAGTTCTGCGTCTTCGACACTGAGACGACGGGCCTCGACCCCGGCGTGGAGTACCTGACAGAGATCGGCGCGGTCATCGTGCGGAACGGGGAAGTGGTGGAAGAATTCGACACCTTCGTAAAACCCGGAAAGGCCATCACCTCCAAGATCACCGAGCTGACCGGCATCACCAACGAGATGGTGGCTGACGCCCCCGGCGAGGCCGAGGCGCTGAAAGCCTTCCTCGACTTTGTAGATGGCCGCATCCTTGTGGCTCACAATGCCCACTCCTTCGACATCCGGTTCCTCCGCGCCGCCGCCAAGCGGAGCGGCATCGAGTTTGAGCCGACCTATATCGACACCCTGACCATGGCTCAGGCCATGTACCCCGGTCTCCACAACTACAAGCAGGGGACCATCAACAAGCATCTGGAGCTGCCCGCCTACGAGGCCCATCGCGCCTGCGAGGACTCTGCCGCACTGGGCCGCATCTTCTGCGTCATGCTGAAAGATCTGGAGGAAAAGCAGGTGACTGCCGTCAGCGGCATCAACACCGGCCTCGGCGGAAACCGCGAGGTACTGAAAAAGAAGTATTATCACCTCATCATCCTCGTGCGCAACCAGATGGGCCTGAAAAACCTCTATAAAATCGTCAGCGAGGCCCATGTCAACTACTTCTTCAAGAAGCCCCGCGTTCCCCGCAGCCTTCTGAACAAGTATCGGGACGGCCTTATCCTCACTTCTGCCTGTGAAGCAGGAGAACTTTACAGGGCTGTCGTAGAGGGCCGCTCTTACGAAGAATTGAAGAAAATTGCATCGTACTACGATGTTTTGGAGGTCCAGCCCCTGGGCAACAACGCCTATATGGTGCGGGAGGGCAAGGTGGAGAGCGAAGAGGTCATCAAGGACTTCAACCGCACCGTCATCAAGCTGGGCGAAGACCTGCACAAGCCTGTTATCGCCACCGGCGACGTCCATTTCACCGAGCCGGAGGACGCCATCTACCGCTCTGTCCTGCAGGCGGGCAACGGCTTCAAGGACGCGGACAACCAGCCGCCCCTGTTCTACCGCACCACCGAGGATATGCTGAACCAGTTCAGCTACCTGCCCAAGGAAAAGGCCTACGAGATCGTCGTGACCAATCCCCGCAAGATAGCGGCCAGCATCGACGGCAATGTCCGCGCCATCCCGCGCGGCACCTACCCGCCCAGCATCGAGGGTGCAGAACAGCAGCTCCGGGATGCGACCTGGGAACACGCCAAGCGGGACTATGGCGACCCTCTGCCTGAGATCGTGGAGAAGCGCCTGCAAAAAGAGTTGGACTCCATCTGCGGCCATGGCTACGCCGTCCTGTACGTTATCGCGGTCAAACTGGTGGCCTATTCCAACGCGGGCGGCTATCAGGTGGGCAGTCGTGGTTCGGTCGGCTCGTCAGCTGTGGCTCACTTCTCCGGAATCTCGGAGGTCAACAGTCTGCCGCCCCACTACCGCTGCCCCAAGTGCAAGTACAGCGAGTTCATCACCGATGGCAGCGTGGACGACGGCTTCGACCTGCCCGACAAGAACTGCCCCCACTGCGGTACCCGGATGCTGGTGGACGGTCATGACATCCCTTTCGAGACCTTCCTTGGTTTCTACGGCGACAAGGAGCCTGATATTGACCTGAACTTCTCGGGCGAGTACCAGTCCAACGTCCACCGCTACACGGAAGAGCTGTTCGGCAAGGCCAACGTGTTCAAGGCAGGCACCGTCTCCGGTATTCAGGACAAGACGGCCTACGGTTACGTCAAAAAGTATCTGGATGAGCGGGGGAGAACGGTCAACCACGCGGAAGAAAACCGCCTGACGCTGGGCTGTACCGGCGTCAAGCGTACCACCGGCCAGCATCCCGGCGGCATGGTCGTCGTGCCGGATACCTATGAGATCTATGATTTCTGCCCCATCCAACACCCGGCGGACGATGTGGCGGGCGGCCTGCTGACCACTCACTTCGAGTTCAAGTATCTCCACGACACCCTGCTCAAGCTGGACGAGCTGGGTCACGATATGCCTACCTTCTACAAGTATTTCGAGGAGTACACCGGCATCCCCGTGGACAGCATCCCCATGAACGACCCCAAGGTTTACAGCCTGCTCACCAGCCCGGAAGAGCTGGGTGTGACGCCGGAGCAGATCGACAGCCAGACCGGCACCTTCGGCATCCCCGAGATGGGCACCAACTTCGTGCGCGGAATGCTGGTGGAGGCCCGTCCCAAGAATTTCTCCGAGCTTATCCAGATCTCGGGCCTGTCCCACGGCACCGACGTCTGGACCGGCAACGCCGACGAGCTCATCCGCAGCGGCACCTGTACCATCGCGGAGGTTATCGGCTGCCGTGACAGTATCATGCTCTATCTGCTGCGCAAGGGCCTCGAGCCGAAGATGGCCTTCGACATTATGGAGGCCGTCCGTAAGGGCAAGGTGGCCAAGGGCGGCTTTGCGCCCGGCTGGGAAGAGGCCATGCGGGAGCACGATGTGCCGGACTGGTACATCGAGAGCTGCCGCAAGATAAAATATATGTTCCCGAAAGCCCATGCGGTGGCCTACCTGATGTCGGCCATCCGCCTCATGTGGTTTAAGCTCTACCACCCGCAGGCGTTCTATGCGGTGTACTTCACCGTCCGCGGCGATGACATCGACTATGAAGCCGCTGTGGGCGGTGCGGCGGTGGCCCGCGCCCACATGAACGAGGTGAAGCGCCGCCTCAAGGAAGAGAAGAACGCCAAGGATGAAGATGTGCTCGTCTCGCTCCAGCTGGTCAACGAGATGCTGGTGCGCGGCTACGAGTTCCTGCCCATCGAACTGGGCAAGAGCCGGGGCTCCAAGTATGTGGTGGAGGACGGCAAGGTACGCCTGCCCTTCTGCTCTTTGAAGGGTCTGGGCGGTGCCGCCGCCGATGCGCTGGAAAATGTGACCATCCACGGCGAAGAGTATCTCTCCATCGAGGAACTGCAGCAGGCCTCTGGCGTTGGCAGCAGCATCATCGACCGCCTGCGTCAGGTGGGCGCTCTGGGTGAGCTGCCGGAAAGCAGTCAGGTGAGCTTCTTCTAAAATTGCAGCAAAAAACGACCTCTGCTTCCGGTTCATCCGGCTGCAGAGGTCGTTTTGTTATACGATCAAGTTTTTGAACAGGGAAGAGGCTTACTCCACGCTGATCATATAGTAGTAGACCGGCTGACCGCCCCGGATGTGGCTGACCTCAACATGGTTGGGGCATTTTGCCTTGACGATCTCGGTCACCTTCTCGGCATCCTCGTCGGAGACGTCGCAGCCGGAGATGATGGTGACGAAGTTGGAATCCTTCTTGCACATACCGCGGGCCAGACGATAGGTGGCCTTGGTGATGTCGTTGGAGGTGGAGACGATCTTGCCGTTCTCCAGGGCCATGATCTCGCCTTTCCTGATGCGCTTGCCGTCGTACTCGCTGTCGCGGGCGGCGTAGGTGATGAGGCCGGTGGAGACCTTATCGGCGGCAGACATCATGTTGATGGTGTTGGCCTCGACGGTAGCGGAGGGGTCGAAGTTCAGCAGAGCGGTGATGCCCATGGGGACGGTACGGGTGGGCAGGACGACCACCTGACGGTCAGCCAGCTTCTGGGCCTGCTCAGCAGCCATGATGATGTTCTTGTTGTTGGGCAGAACGAAGACGGTCTTGGCCGGGACGCTCTGGATGGCGGCAAGGATGTCCTCGGTGGCGGGGTTCATGGTCTGACCGCCGGAGACGACAGCGTCAGCGGCCAGGTCGGTGAAGACAGCCTTCAGGCCCTCACCGGCGGCGACAGCAACGAAGCCATAGTCGCGGCTGGGGTCAACGGCAGCGTAGATGAACTCGCTGGCGGGGTCGGGCTTCTTCTCAGCGGAAGCCTGCTTCTCGAGGCTCTTGCCCTGCTTCTGGCGGGCCAGGAACTGCTCGTGCATATTCTCGATCTTGAAATTGGTGAGGTAGCCGTACTTGATGGCCTCGCTCAGGATCTTGCCGGGGTCGGCGGTGTGGACATGGAGGTTGATGACGTCATCGTCCTCGATGCAGACGACACTGTCGCCGTTGGACTCGGCGAAGGCGCGCATCTTTGCGGCGCTTGCACCCTCGTTCTTATTGATGAGGAACTGGGTGCAGTAGCCGTTCTTGATGTCCTCGACCTTCATCAGGTCGTCGGTAAAGACGCCCTTGCCCGCGTTCGCGGTGGAGAGCTTGGCCTTGTTGGGGACAGCCTCGCCGCCGGCCACGATGGCCTCGCCGTGGAAGACCTTGCCCATACCCTCAAAGATGATCATGATGCCCTGACCGCCGGCGTCCACGACGCCAGCCTTCTTCAGAACGGGCAGCAGGTTGGGGGTGTCCTCCAGAGCCTTCTGACCGGCGGTCATCACCACGTCCCACAGCTCGGCCACGTCCTCTTTGCCACAGGCAGCAGCTTCCTCGGAAGCGATGCGGGCAACGGTCAGGATGGTGCCTTCGGTGGGCTTCATGACAGCCTTGTAAGCGCCCTCGACGCCCTTCTTCAGCGCAGCCACGATGTCGGAAGCGTCAGCCTCCTTTTTGCCCTCCAGAGCTTTGGAGAAGCCGCGGAACAGCAGGCTGGTGATGACGCCGGAGTTGCCGCGGGCGCCGCGCAGCATGGCGGAGGCAGCGGTCTTTGCGGCCTCGCCCACGGTGCAGCTGTCGTCCATGGCCTGCAGCTCACGGACGGCTGCACCGACGGTCATGCCCATGTTGGTGCCGGTGTCGCCGTCGGGGACGGGGAACACGTTCAGCTCGTCCACGCGGGAGCGCTGGTTGTTGATGTTGTTTGCGCCGGAAATAATGGCGTCGCGCAGGATCTTACCAGAAATCATTGCTTTTTACTCCTTATATCTTCCCGGTACCCCCGGGCGGGCTTTGTCTCATCAGGCAACCACGTCATCGACTGATACGACCACGCGGGCGACTTTCAGGCCGGTGGCCTGCTCCACCTCGTCCTTCACGCGGTGCGAGATGGAACGCGCGGCGGTGGAGATGTTCAGCCCGTAGCTGACGGCAATGTGCAGCTCGATCACGAGACGGCCCTCTTCCTGTGTGACACGGACGCCCTTGGCCGAATCGTCCACGCCGCGCACGGCGCTGCGGACACGGTCGGTCAGATCACGGGGGGCCATTGCGGCCACGCCGTAGCATTGTTTGGTTGCTTCGCCCACGAGCGTGGAAAAATACTCGGCTGAGAAGCTGACATCTCCCAGCGGGAAACGGGAAGTGATCATAGTCGCTCTGCTCCTTTTATTTATTATGATACCCCGGTCCGCACGGCGGCGGGGCGGTGCGCGGGCCTGAGAAGGCGGCGTACCACTTTTATTATACAACTTTATGAGGAAGCTGTACAGCACATAATTGCTGACAGAAAGAAAAAAGTCAGGCACGGCTTACCCGTCTCGGCCTGCTTCGACACCGCAAAGCCGGTATACTGAAAGACAGACAGAGCCGCAAAGGGCCGCGTTCCTGCTGTTAGTATAGCACAAAATCCTTCGCAGTGCATCCATTTCGTGAATATTTATCCGACAAAGCAAAAAGTGATTGTGAATAAAATATAAAAGATGACGCAGACATCTTTATCTTACTATGAAAAAGTGCTAAAATCTAAGGTGGCAAGAGTAAGACTGTATCCGGCGCAGGATGCAGGGGCATTCGACTGCCAAGGTGCTGAAGACAGGAATTTGCTGCGGCTGCACAGGAGCTGCGGCCCAGCGGCGGAAAAGTTCACAATAGGAGTTGTTTTCATGAATATTCTGTTTTTCCTTTCCCCCAAGCAGGACCTGATGTATGTGTACGATGACTTCACCCTTCGCCAGACGCTGGAAAAATGGGAGAACAACCGCTACGCATCCATCCCGGTGCTCAACCGCAAGGGAGAGTATGTGGGGACCCTGACGGAAGGGGACATCCTCTGGGGGCTGAAAAAGTTCCACGGCCTCGACCTTGAGGCGGCAGAGGACGTCCCGATCCGGGACTTTGCCCACAAGCGGGACTACAAGGCCGTCACGGTCACCACGAGCATGGACCAGCTCATCGAGGCGGCCATGAACCAGAACTTCGTCCCCGTTGTGGATGACCGGGGAATGTTCATCGGCATCGTCCGCCGTCAGGCCATCATCCGCTACTGCTACGACCGCTCCCGCGCTGCCGCCGCAGAGCAGCGCAGAAAGCCCGAAAAGCAGGAAAAACGAGTCCCGGTTTCTGCCGGGGTGCAGTAAAACAGGAAAAGGCCCCGCTGCTCTGCATGAAATGTGCAGGGCAGCGGGGCCTTTCTATGCCTGTGGGAAGGGGAGAGTAGAGCTTCAGCCCACGGTGAGGCTGGAATCGGTGGACCGGTGGGTCAGGACAGCCTCGGCGTCCTCGCCGCCCATGGCCAGCAGCTCGTCCACCGAGAGGGTGGTGGAGCAGAGGATGGTCTGGAAGGTGATGGTCTCGATGCCCTCAGCCCGCAGCTGACGCAGCGCGGACAGCGAAGCACGGAGAGAGGCTGTGAACCGCCCGACGCAGACGGTGAGGGTATTGCCGCCCTGGGTGCTCGTGTAGGAGATGCGCTGGCCGTCCTTGTCGGTGACAGTCAGGCCGGGGAGGGGAGAGGCGGGTGCGGACGGGGTGGCAGAGCCGCCGTCAGAAGAGGAAGAAGACTCCTCGGGGATAACAGGCTTTTCCGGCTCCACAGGGCGGGGGATAGAGACCTGCTGGATGACGTTGCCGTCGGCATCGGTGACGGTGACTTTTGCGCCCGGGTCCAGCTTGTCCTTGATGGCGTCGAGGTCAAGCTCATGGCCGGCCTGCGAGAGGGCCTTGCCGTTGGGACTGCCGGCCTTGGCGGTCAGCTCGAGGCTGCCCGACAGATCGATGTCGCTGCTGTAGATGCCGCTGCCGCCGCCGGTGCTGCCGTTACCGCCAGCGGCTTCGACCGTACCGCCGGAGATGGCGACACGGTCGAAGCTGCAGATGCCGTAGCCGCCGACTTTGCCGCCGTAGCCGCCAGCGGCGTTGACCGTATTGCCGGAGATGGTGACGACGCCGCCGCTGCGGATGCCGTCGCCGCCGTAGCCGTCTTTGCTGTCGCCGTTACCGCCCTTGGCGGTGACCGTACCGTCGGAGACGGTGAGGCCGCCGCCGCTGCGGATGCCGTCGCCGCCGACGAGGCTGCCGCCGTTACCGCCATTGGCAGTGACCGTACTACCGCCGGAGATGGTGACGCCACCGTTGCTGCAGATGCCGTCGCCGCCGGAGATGGTGCCGCTTTCGCCGTTGGCAGTGACCGTACTACCGCCGGAGATGGTGACGCCGCCGCGGCTGTAGATACCGTGGCCGCCGTCGTCGCCGTTGGCAGTGACCGTACCGCCGGAGATGGTGAGGCTGCCGCTGCCGCTGCCGTAGATGCCGCTGCGGTAGATGTCGCTCTTCAGCGCGTTGTCGCCATCCAGCTTGATATTGGTGTCGCCCTCGCCGGTCACGCTTACGGCGGCTTTGTTCCGGCTGCCGGTGTCGATGTTCACATCCTTGAGTGTGACCTCGACCTTATCGTTCTTATCGTTGGTCTCGATGGTCACGGTGTGGGAAGAAGCGTTCTTCTCACGATTTGTGATGACGGTATCGGTGTCCGGCACATCCGTACTCTCTCCCTGTGAGACCTTGTTTGTCCCTTTGGTGTCACCTGCCTTCACGGTGATGTCACCATCCTCGATGTGCCATGTCTTTGCAAAGGCCGGGGCGGCAAGGGTGGTGAGCATTGCGGCAGTCAGGATAAACGCTGCTGCCCGCTGAGAGGCCGGACGGGGTGAATCATTACCCCCCGTATAGAGAGGGCGACCCAGAACACGCATCGCAAGCTTACGATAAGACAACATACAAAAACCTCCTTTGAACGGTGAAAAACAGGGGGTGTCTAATTACCCTGAATGTACCACATCTGCGGAGAAAAATCAATAAAACCTGCGCGAATCACCCTGTTTCCTGCGTGAATGGAGAAGTTCGGACAGATTTTGGCTCTCCCCTTGGGGGAGCTTGCGCGGAGCACCTGAGAGGGCAAGGACGCTGACAGAGAGCTTTTTTGCGCCTTTTTGCTCAAAAAACCGCCTGAAAATACATTTTATTGGACTTTTATTCTGCTATACTCCTGTCAGAACAAAAAGACACAGGAGGAAAGAGGAATGAAAGACGTTGAACTGCGGTATGTGGGCGGTCATGTGGAGGTGTATACGGGGGCGGGCGCGTTCCTGTTCTCAGCAGACACCCTGCGGGAGGCGATGGAAGAGCTGGATGCCGCTTGATGCATTCCCGGAAATACCGGGAAGCACCGGGCGAGAGTTAGAAAATACTAATGTAAAATGAATGTAAAATTCAAGAAAAGAACCGTCTAAGAAGGCCCGGAAATCTTAAAATTCCGGTCAAAAAAGTGATTTTCCTGTAAAATAATGCTTGTTGAGCCGGGGGGTTCGATGCTATAATAAAAAGGACGGCGTTTTGCGTATGGAGAGCTAAGCACAGCCGTCTTGTGCAATGGAGCAATAGGAAGATTTTAGGAGCATTGTTTTATGGACATTACACACATCACCTCTCTGCTGGGCGGTATTGCGCTGTTCCTGTATGGTATGTCGATCATGGGTGCCGGCCTCGAAAAGCTGGCCGGCGGCAAGATGCAGGGCGTATTGCAGAAACTGACTTCGTCCACCATCAAGGGCGTCATTTTCGGCACCCTCATCACCGGCGTCATCCAGTCGTCGGCCGGCACGGTCGTCATTTGCGTCGGCCTCGTCAACTCCGGCATCATGACCCTTACGCAGTCGGTAGGCGTTATCATGGGTGCAAACATTGGTACTACGGTCACCGGTCAGCTCATCCGCATGGCGGATATTTCGGGCGACAGCCTCATCCTGACCCTCATCCAGCCCAAGACGTTTGCGCCGGTGGTGGCGTTTATCGGCTGCATTTTTTATGTGTTCATCCGCAACGCGAAGAAAAAGAACATCGGCCAGATCATGCTGGGCTTCGGCATCCTGTTCACCGGCATGAGCCTGATGGACACCGGCGTGTCTCCCCTGCGTGAGAGCGCAGCGTTCCAGGAGCTGTTCGTCACCATGACCAACCCCATCCTCGGCGTTCTCGTGGGCGTGGTGGTCACGGTCATCATCCAGTCCTCTTCGGCCTCTGTGGGTATCCTGCAGGCGCTGTCCAGCACCGGCCTCGTCACCTTCAGTTCGGCCATCCCCATCGTGCTGGGTGCCCACATCGGCACGGCCTTCACCCCGCTGCTGACCATTGGCGGCTCCTCCAAGGACGGCAAGCGCGCCGCCCTCATCCACCTGTACTTCAACATCATCGGCAGCGTCATCCTGCTGGCGCTGGTCTATGCAGTCCAGTTCACCATCGGCATCCCCATGTGGGGCGATGTGATGAACAAGAGCAGCATTGCAAACATCCACACCATGACCAGCGTCATTGCGATGCTGTTCTTCCTGCCCTGCAGCGGCGTGCTGTCCAAGCTGGCCATGATGACCGTGCCGAACAGCGCGGAGGAGGCGCAGGAACTGAGTATGCCTGTGCTGGATGAGCGTCTGTTCAAGAGCCCGGCTGTGGCTCTGCAGCAGGCTAAGAACGCGGTGGTCAAGATGTCCCGCCGCGCAGCCCGCAACGTCGGCCTCGCCACCCCGCTGCTGCTCAAGATGGACGAGGATGTCGTGAGTGCCATCGATGTCCGCGAGAACCTCATCGACCGGATGGAGGTGGACATCTCCAACTACCTCATCAAGCTGGCAGACCAGGAGCTGGGTGACGCGGAGAGCCATGAGGTGACCGAGCTGCTCAACTTTGTCACCGAGTGCGAGCGCATCGGCGACTATGCAGTCAACATCAAAGAAAAAGCGCAGGAGCTGACCGACAAGGAAGTCACCTTCAGCGAGAAGGCACAGCAGGAGCTGAAGCTTCTCGACAATGCGCTGGAAAAGATACTGACCCTCACCACGGACGCCTTCGAGTTCGACGACGCCCGGACCGCCAGCCAGGTGGAGCCGCTGGAACAGGTCATCGACATCCTCGTGGAGCGGCTTCGTGCGCAGCACATCAAGCGTCTGAAGGATGGTGCCTGCTCCATTGATACCGGTGTCGTCTATCTCGATGTGCTGAACAATGTAGAGCGTATCTCGGACCACTGCTCCAACATCGCCGCCCGTCTGGTGGGCATGGAGGCAGGCGAGGACTATGACTCCCATACCCTCAAGAACATGATGCACCACAACCCCACCAAGGAATATATGCTCAACTACGAGCAGTGCCGCAAGGACTACCTTATCCCGCTGGAACAGCTCGAAGCCTGATTCTGATAAAGGATAAAAACAGTGCAGACCTCCCGGGGGAGCGTCTGCACTGTTTTTGTTTATTCACCCAAGTCTTCCAGCAGCGCCCGGAGGGCCGTTTCGCCGGTGACGTAGAGGCCCTGCTTGAGCCGGAGGGCATCGGCCTCGGGCAGAAGATTGACATAGATGCCGGTGCGCAGGAGCCGCTTGTCGGGCAGTCCGTTGTCGGAGCAGGTGTAGACGACCACCCGCCCGCCCTCGTCGCAGAGGTAGAAATCGGTGCCGCTCTGCCCGGCGGAGCCCTGCGCGGCCAGACCCGGCTCGGAGGCCGGCGTCTCTTCGCCGGAGTCGGCAGGGAAGGGGAGACTGGGCAGGGCCATCCAGAACAGGCTGAACACGATGGTAAAAATGCACAGCGCATAAAAAATGCAGAGCCAGACCTTGCGCATGGCAGTGGACTCCTTTCGGCTGAAATGGTGTTTCAGACGGTAGTATGTGCAAAAGAAAACTGCCTCAGACAGGGATGCAGAATTTTCACACCCGGATGCTGTACTTTGGCGGGGCAGATGTGCTATACTAGCATCGTATCCGGTCGATTCCCCCTTGCGGAAGCGGGCGGTGCGGACTATAATGTATTATTATGGCTGCGGGCAGTCTGGCCGCAGCAGGAACAGCGAACGGCATCGTCAGAGGATGCTTTGAGATGCAGAACAGTGAAAATTGCGATAGGAGGCGATCCTTATCTCAAACAATGAAAGACGGAGACTCCACAGTGATGGTGCGCTCCGGGAGCAGAACCGGCGGGTCCGTGAGCCCCGCGAACCGCAGGAGCAGGGAGAAAAGCACGGCCATCCCGTTCTCGGATTCCTGGGCCGGACCATCGTCACCCTCGTCTGTCTGGGCATTATGGCGGGCAGTCTGGTGGCAGTGGGCGCTGTGTACTATGTGGTGCAGGCTACGGCCAGTGACGGCGACCTGCTGGACCTCGACAACATCGAACTGAGCCAGTCGAGCCTTGTGGTGGCCACCGACCCCGACACCGGCGCACAGGTGGAGTACGCCACCCTGCGCTCTTCCAACAGCCACCGCGTCTGGGCGGACCTCGAGCAGATCCCCACCAACCTACAGTATGCATTCATCTGCACCGAGGACAAAGACTTTTACAGCGAGCCGGGCGTCAACTTCAAGCGCACCATCGGCGCGATGATCAATGAATACCTGCTGCCCATCTACAGCTCCAAGCAGGGCGCCTCCACGCTGGAACAACAGCTCATCAAGAACCTGACCAGCGACAAGAGCGCCAGCGGTATCGAGGGCGCACTGCGCAAGCTGCGCGAGATCTACCGCGCCCTCATCCTGAGCCGCAGCTACTCCAAGGAGACCATTCTGGAAGCCTACCTGAACACCATCAGCTTTACCGGTACGATCCAGGGCGTCCAGACGGCGGCAAACGAGTACTTCGACAAGGATGTCAGCGAGCTGACCCTCTGGGAGTGCGCGTCCATCGCGTCCATCACCAAGAATCCCACCAACTATAACCCCTACACCAACCCCGAGAACCTCATCAACCGCCGGAACTTCCTGCTCTACAATATGTGGCAGCAGGGTGTCATCTCGGAAGAGGATTACCGCAGCGCCGCTGCCCAGCCGCTGGTGCTGGCAGAGACGGACAACACGAAGAAGAGCAGCTCTACTACCTCTTACTTCACCGATGCCCTCTTCAACGAGGTGGTGAAGGACATCATGGCCAAGGAGGGCGTGGACGAGTCCACCGCCCAGAGTATGCTCTACACCGGCGGCTATACCATCGAGGCAACGGTCAACCCCAAGATCCAGACCGCGATGGAGAACCTGATGCTCAACACCGACGATGCCTACTTCCCGGCCGGCTGGCATGAGGAAGAGGTGACCAGCATCTCCGACGACGATG
>OGKO01001353.1_pt1 | contig 14352 bp, 13 predicted proteins | sample 1572451 | NCBI WGS metagenome assembly OGKO01 (sample SAMEA2582089, study PRJEB24529) | metagenome | biome: Human gut stool | place: China | collected 2011 | reverse complement strand
TAGAGTTATTATACCATCAATGCGGGGGCAATTTCAATACTTGTTTGGAAAAGAAAGATGGAAATCAGCACGGAATGGCATCCCGGCAGCGGACACGGCTTTCTGCCTGCAAGAAAAGATGTGCCTGCGCCGCCGGGTGTCCACACAAATAAAGAACGCTTACTTCACCTCCACCACCGTGATATTCTGGGCAGTCACGCTGCTCTTGTTCATCACCACATCTCGGATCTGCGCCACCTGTGCCGCTGTGAGCGGCTCACCTGCCGTCATCACGGTCAGGTCTGCCCGCCCTGCATGTAAAAAGCACAGACAGTCCGCAAAGCCCTTGGCACGCACCAGCGTCTCGATCTCATTTTCCGCATTCAGGTCTTCCAGCCCCGCCGCCATTTGTGCGGTGTACTCCTTTTTCTCCTCGGCTGTCAGGGAGGAGGATTTCAGGCTTTTTTGCAGGGTATCCATGGCTTCGTCATGTGCCTTTTCCCGCTTGAGACGAGCCTGTTCAAAAAAGCGGGTACCACTATCGTTTGCCACGCTGACAAGCTGTGCTTCGCCATAGTTTTTGCTGGCACCGGAGGCGGCTTCCGCTTCTGTGGGCAGTGCATCCGTGATGCTAGTCTCTGCTTCTGCATCCACCGGTTCTGCCGAGACCATGAGGGTGTCGTCCTCTGTCTGCGGGGTGATGTCTGCGCGGGCATACTGCCAGTTTAAGTAGACGGCAATGACCAGCGCTGCCGCCAGTGTCAGGGCGGTGACCCTGCGGGTGTTTCTGGAAAGTGCTCTCATAAAACGGTTCCTCCTTTAGGTTTTCGGTAGGCGGTTTTGGTACTTGATAAAAACAACGATTCAGCGCTTGCGCTGCTCCACACAGATGCGGTTTGTGGGCAGATCCAACAGCGAATGCAGCAGCTCAGTGATGCGGGCTGCCACCCGGACATCTCCCCCACCCTCACACAGCACGGCGACCCCGCAGACCTGCGGCAGATAGGTGGTCTCAGCCAGCGCAGAGCCATCCCGTAATAGGACATGGGTCTCCTGCTGCTGCAGATCCCCGGTCTGGGTGTCTACCGCATAGACGGTCTCCTCTCCGGTGGTCAGGGTGACCATGACTGTGGTACGTCCCGCCCCTTGCAGCTGGCTGATAAGCCCTTCCAGCTGCTGCTCCAGCCGGGTCTGGTACTGGCTGACAGCAACGGTCTGGGTGGTGGATGCCGCCGCTTTCTGCGTACCACCGCCGGGCAAAAGTTCCGACAGCAAAAGCAGCAGCATTGCCAGCACACCGACCGCCACTGCCAGCGAAGTGCGGCCTTTACTGCTTTGCAGAGAGCGCAAGGTGGAAAGCAATTCGTTCTTTTTCATGGTGTGCTCTCCTCCGCTGCCGTGGGAGCAGTGCCCAGTGTCTGCTGCAAAAAGCTGAGCACTGCCTGCTTTTGTCCGGCGGTGCAGTCCGCCGGAAAGGCGGCAACAGCCTTTTTTACCGCGATCTGCTGCCTGGCTTTTTCCAGCGTGACCGACACGCGGATATCCAGCCCGAACTGCTGGCGGCACTGTGCGGCGCAATACTCTGCCAGCCGAACCTCAGCCTCGGCCAAAATCTCCGTTTCCAGTGCATCCGGCTGCGCAGCGGACGTGACTGCCGGGGCTGTGTTCCCCGAAAACGCGGTCATGACCTTGCCCGGCAGTCGTGGCAGCTGCGCAAGAAGGACTGCTAAAATATATAGTCCGGCTACGGCTTTTATGCACCGGCCTGCCCAGCTTTGCCCGCCAAAAAGACTGACCAGTTCCGCCCCGATGCACGCCATGCAGAACACTGCCGTGGCCCGCTGAAATGCCTGCATCTAACCACCCCCTGTCAACATCAGCAGCACGATGCCCACTACAAACAACATGAAAAACAAAGCTGTAACTGCCGCCATGCAGCGCACAGCCTCGGCAAAGCATTGCAGCAGCTTATGGCAATGCTCCAGCCCGCCGATCCCGGCAAGCCAGCCGCAGCAGGACAGAAAAAACAGATGTACCAGCAGCCCGAGATACAAGGGCACAAACTCTGCCCCGATGCTGAGTAATGCGGCAATACCAAGGGTGCTTTTGAGCAGCTGCATCCCGGCCAGCACTGCGTCTGCCGCGCTGCTCAACGCCTGCCCCACAATAGGTACACTGCCGGTCAGAAGCTGCCCCAGACGGGAGGCCGAACGATCCAGCTGCACCGTGACTACGCGCTGAAGGCTCATCAGGGCGGCGAACGCTTTGCCCGCCCAGCCGATGGCCTGCCGCAGCAGCCGTCCGGTCAGGGTGCAGCCCTCGGACAGACTTTTGCGGGAACTGATGCCGCAGGCCATGCTGATGGCAAGGTAGCTGCGCAGCAGCGGCTGCAGCCAGAGAGTGACCGCCTGTGCAATAAAACATAGCACCGTGAGCAGAAAGCCGTTTGCAGCCGCTCCGGCGTTCCATTCGCCGCCCGCCGCCAGTACGCCGCTGTACACCGGCAAAAAGCCCAGCAGATAGCTTTTCCACCCGGCCATCCGGGTGCACAGGGCAGCGGCAAGCTCGTCCAGTTCCTGCCACAATAAAACGCCGCAGCCGCCGGCAGCCGCCAGCTCCAGCAGGGCTCTGTCGGCAGTGTCCTGCAAGAGAAATGCAAGCCCAGCCGCCAGCGATAAAAACAGTAGAATATCGGCATATTGCTGCAGCACATCCCGCAGTAATTGCACCGGCTCGGCGGCAAATAAATGCAGCAAGGTGCCAAGCGGGTCTGCCGCAAACTGCTCGGCCTGTACAGGTGCTTTGTCGAGATAGGTCTGCCACGGCGTTGTCTCTGCCGCCGCAGCTTTCAGGGCGGCTTTGCTGCACAGAAAGCCCAGCGCTGCCACGCAAATGATAAGGCTGCGTTTTTTCATCCCGCCAACCCCCAGATCGTCTGGAATATCTGTTCCAGCAGCGGCCATACTGCTGCCAGTACGAGACACCGCCCCGCCAGCCCGGCACACCATGCAAGAGTGTCTGCTCCGGCTTCCTCGCAGAGGGTGCGGACGTAATCTGCCAGCAGCAAAATCCCCGCGCTGCGCAAAAGGCAGGAAAAAGCCTGTGTGTTGGTGTGCTGCCCCAGCTGCACGAATGCTTGCAGTACCCCGCGCAGCGGCTGTGCCAGACGGAGCAGCAGCCACACCGCAGCACCCAGCGAAAGCAGCAGTGCAAACGCCGGGGAATACCGTTGTAATAGAATACCGGCAAAGGCCGCCAGCAGCAGCGCCGCCAGCACCGGAACCGCCGCACTCATAGCGCAAACAGAGAGCGGATGGTGGCAAACAGGGCGCTGATCTGCTTGACGAGAATGGAGAGCACCACCACAAGCCCCGCCAGCGTGGTCATCATGGCCTGATCCTCCCGCCCGGAGCGGATGAGCAACTGATTGAGCACAGCAACGATGATGCCGATGGCCGCAATTTTGAACACAAGCTCGATATCCATCCGTTTCTCCTTTGTTCCCTACAGCCTTTACAAAAAGAGCAGCGCCAGCATCATGCCGCCTGCCAGCCCAAGACGGTGCGGCAGACCGGCCTGCCGCTGTGCCGTGCGGCGTGCCTGCTGCAAATAGTCCTCGAACCGCGCCGTATAGTAATCCAGCCGTTCGCATTCCTGTGCGGCTTCTGCGCGACCAAGACCATCGAAACACTCTGTGAAACAGGCGCGCTCTGCCGCAGAGAGCCGTTCCGGTGCGGGCAGCTGCTGCAATGTTCCGCCGGGAGCTTGTGGCAAAAGACCCTCGCGGCAAAGCTGCCGGTAAAGGCTTTGCAGGTCTGCCCGGCGGTACTGGATCTCCTGCCGGATGCGCTGTAACAGTTCGATGGTGCGCTGCAAGGCATCAAGATGCAGGGTGGTCTGAGTCTGTACCGCATCGCCTGCCAGCCAGCCGCACAGCGGGAGCAAAAACAGACCAAACCCGCGCAGAAAGCCGCTCATACGGCGCACACTTCCCGGATGCAGCCCGGGGTCTCTCGCCCGGCAAGGACGACCAGCTGCCGCAGCATCCCGCGTTGCAGCAAAGCCTGTACCTGTGGGCGGCACTGGGCCTGTGCAGCATCCAGCGCGTGGAGACTGGCAATAAAGTCCACCCCGCTGAAAAAGCCTTGTTCCAGTGCTCTGGTCTCTTCCAAGCCGCCCAGCTCGTCCAGCAAGATCACTTGCGGTGCCAGCGTGCGCAGCGCCATCTGGACAGCGCGGGCTTTATCCACCCCGCCGATGCGCTCCAGCGGCGGCAGGGGTTGCTCCGGCGGGAAAAGCTCGCCCCGCTCGTCCACCACTGCTACCAAACGCTGCCGCTCAGCCAGCGTCTGGGCGATGGTGCGCAGCAGGGTGGTCTTGCCGCTGCCGGGTTCTCCCACTATCAGCAGCCCGGTAAAGTGCTGCTCCAGCAGCTTGTCCAGCGCGGGCGGCAAAGGGATAACACAGCTGCGTGCGATCCGCAGGTTGAGCGAGGTGACCTTTTGCAGGGTGATGCTCTGCCCTTCCCGCTGCACGAACTGCCCCGCTACGCCCACACGGTTTCCGGCAGAAGTGGTCAGGTAACCCTCGGTAAGCTCCTTTTCGTGGGTGTGCACCGAGCCGTTGCAAAGGGTGTGGAAGATCTCCTCTATTTGCAGCGCATCCAGCCGCATTGCAGCCAGCCTTGGAGGGCAGCCCGGCAGTGCCGAAGCAGGGCATTGCCGCCCCTGCACGGTAAATGCGACCGCACAGCCTGTGCGCAGCCGCAGCTCCTGTACGCGTGCTGCCGTTTGTGCGGGCAGCTGTGCCAGCGGCGCTGCCAGCCAAGTGGGAAGGGCTTTGACAATTCGGTAATACTCGTCCACTTTGGGTTCTCCTTCTACGAAAGCTTTGTGCTAGCATTGTATGCACTTTGTGCGTCATTAGAACCGGTAACCGGGAACGGACAAACAAAAAAGCCCCTGCAACAGCGTTGCAGAAGCTTTTGAGATCATTTATATTTCGGCATTCGAAGAAGTTCTTCAAGTCGTTTCCGGTTCTGCCGGGGTATCTTGCAGCATGGCAAGGAACTCCTGTTCGGTCAGCACCGGCACGCCCAGCGCCTGTGCTTTGGTCAGCTTGGAGCCCGCCGCCGCACCGGCCACAACATAGGCTGTTTTTTTGGAGACAGAGCCGCTGGCTTTGCCGCCGTTTTTCACGATCAGCGCTTCCGCTTCGTTGCGGGAGAGGGTCTCCAGTGTACCGGTGACCACTAGCGTTTTTCCCGCCAGTTTGTCCCCCTTCGGCTCGCCCTTCCACTGCATATTGACCCCGGCATCTGCAAGGCGGTGCACAAGGTCGGTGGTGCCTTCCTTGGCAAAGAACTCCACCACGCTTTGCGCCATCACGCCGCCGAAGCCGTCGATCTGGCTGATCTGCTCTGCGGTGGCTTCCCGGATGGCTTGCAGCGTGCCGAAATGCTCTGCCAACAGCGCGGCCGCCTTATCACCGATATTGCGGATGCCAAAACCAAAAAGAAGTTTATCCAGATTGTTCTGTTTGGAGGCAGTAATGGCCTGTAACAGATTGTCTGCGCTTTTTTCCTTGAATTTGTCCAGCTCCAGCAGCTGTTCCCGGGTCAACGTGTAGATATCTGCTGCGGAGCGCACCAGTTCCTTTTCCACCAATTGGGTGGCCACTGCCTCGCCCAGACCTTCGATATCCATGGCATCCCGGGAGGCAAAATGGATGATATTGCGCAGTGCCTGTGCCGGGCACTCCGGGTTCACGCAGCGCAGAGCTGCTTCGTCCTCCAGATGCACCACCGGCGCACCGCAGGAGGGGCAGACCGCAGGCATGGTGTAGGGTTCAGCGTCCTCCGCATGATGGGTGACCCCGATGACCTCCGGGATGATATCGCCCGCCTTGCGCACCTGAATGGTGTCCCCGATGCACAGCCCGAACTGACGGATGAAGTCCTCGTTGTGAAGAGTGGCGCGGGCTACCGTGGTACCCGCCAGAAATACCGGGTCGAAGCAGGCGGTAGGGGTAAGCACGCCGGTGCGCCCCACCGCCACCTCAATGCTGCGCAGGGTGGTTTCCTTGACCTCCGGCGGGTATTTGAAGGCGATGGCCCAGCGCGGGAATTTGTTAGTAGAACCCATCAGTTCCCGCTGGGAAAAATCGTTTACCTTGATGACGGCACCGTCCATATCAAAATCCAGCTTGGCGCGGTTCTGACCAATGTTCTCGATCTCAGAAATGGCGTCCTCGATATCATGCACCACATGGTAGCGCGGCGATACGGGCAGGCCAAGGCTCTTGAGGTAATCCAAGCTTTCGGAGTGCTTGGTCAGGGTCTTGCCCCGGATCTGCTGCACGTTGAACACAAAGATGGAAAGTCCCCGGCTGCCGGTGATGCGGGCATCCTTCTGCCGCAGAGAACCGGCTGCTGCATTGCGGGGATTTTTAAAAGGCGCAGCACCCTGCAATTCCTGCTCGGCACACAGGTGTTGAAAAGCCTTGTGAGGCATATACACCTCGCCGCGCACTTCCAGAAACTCCGGCGCATCCTTGAGGGTCTTGGGAATGCTGCGGATGGCACGCACGTTTGCGGTAACATCCTCACCCACCACGCCGTCACCGCGGGTGGAGGCGCGGACAAGCTGCCCGTTCTCATACTCTAAGCTGCAGGAAAGACCGTCGATTTTGATCTCCACGACATATTCCGGTGTGACCCCGGCCTCGCGGACACGGCGGTCAAAGTCCCGCAGTTCGTCAAAAGAAAACGCATCCAGCAGGCTTTCCATCTTGACAGCATGGGTCACCTTGGGCAGCTTACTGCTGGCGGTGCCGCCCACCTTCTGGGTAGGCGATGCTGCTGTGACAAGCTGGGGGAACTGCGCTTCCAGTTCCTTCAGTTCCCGCGTCAGGGCATCGTATTCAAAATCTTCCAGCTCCGGCGCATCCTGATCGTAGTAAAGCCGGTTGTTTTTTTCGATCGTTGCGCGCAGCTCTTCCACGCGTTTTTTTGCCTGTTCCAGTTCCAAATATTCCACTCTCCCGCGATATCATTTTACCGCCCGCCGTGCTGCTTTCCCGGCAGAAACTGTGCTGTACACCGGACACAGCAGGTAAGCGGTAGTCGTTTGCATTTGCATCCTCCTTAGTATACCACATCCATAGACGCTCTGCAAAGCATTAAATACAAATCGTATTCTTGAGACGCTCTCATGTATTGAAATCGATACCAACACAGCTCGCGCGTTGATTTATAATCACTCGCGAAAGATACTAAACGTATATTCATTATATTTTACATCGATAATGCGTTTTATTTCAAACATCCTTTTACAGTGACTTTTAGTAATTCTTTCCGTTGCATTTTCTACGCAGTACGGACAAAAAACACCCCCTCCCCGGCGCGGCAGCTTGTGCCGTCCGGGAAAGGGGTACAGTTAAGTTTGCGGCTCAGGTGACCGGGATCAGCAGCCGCTGTGCCTGCGGCAGACTGGAAAGCTCCTCTTCCAGTTGGTTTGCCGCAAGGATCTGCGCCGGAGCCACATGGAACCGCCGGGCCACTGCGAACACCTCCTCCCCCGCCTGTGCATAGTAGATCCGCAGTGCAATTTCGGGGTCGGTATCGGGCAGCGGATCGCCAAGAGTGATGCTGCCAATGACCGGGCTGGTGGTACAGCCCAAGATCGTACCCTCTGCCCGCACGGTAATAGTGGCTTCCAGCGTACCGCCCGCACAGGTGCATTGCACGTTCTCGGTGCTCAGCCAACATTCCGGCATAAGCACCGTTCCCTCCGGCGGCGTGATGGGCAGTGGGACAGCAACTTCCAAGGTTTTCTCGTAGCTTTCCAGCTCACCGAGGGTATTCTCCGCAAGGGCTGTTACCACCGCTTTTGCGGCAAGCACCCAGCCCTCCCCTTTTTGGACGGTCTGCTGCGGACCATAGTGCACAAAGCAGGCCCGCAGCTGCGCCCCAGCATCCGGCAGCGGGCCGGAGCCTGTGGCAGTGGCGGTATCGTTCAGGGTGCAGAGCAACTGCTCTGTGATGAGCGGCTGCGGCGTGAGCTCCGTTTCAAACCGGGTGGAAAAAGCATCCACCGCCACTTGTAGCTGGTAGCTGCGCCATGCCCGCAGATGCAGCATGACGTTTGCCGTCAGCTGGGCGGCGGCGCTTTCTGCCTGTGACAAGGTAAAACCAACCGGCTCTGCCACGCATAAGCAGCGGCAGTCCTCGGTGATGCCCTCTAAATCTATCACCTGCTGGAAAGGCAGCGCCGCCGCCTGACTTTGCAGGGCAGTGTCCCCTTCTGCCCGCCATGCACACTGCACCCGCAGCTCCCCCTTAACCACAGCCTTTCCGGCAAGCAGCTTTACCTCTGCCACACAGGCGTTGCCGGTAATATCCAGTACAGCCGCCGGGGGCTTTGCAAAGACCAGTTCGCCTTCCAAGGTGACCAGCTTATCCAGCACCGCCACGCTGCGCACGCCTTGTAGTGTGCGCAGCTGCTGCTCAATGCCGCCATCTGCCAATGCCGTGATGACCTCGGTCTTGCACTGGGTGTGCACCGTGACTACCAGCCCGTAGGCTCCCCGTACCTCGATGCGGCGCGGGTCTGCCGCACGGGTATTAAGGTATTCGGTCTGTCCCTCCACAACGGCTGTCCATGCGGTAAAGGCAAGCTCCGGCAGTTCCAGCTGCCGGGTGAAGGGCAGCTTTTGCTCGGTCTGGCACAGGCCTTTTTCTGCTTCGCTCTGGTAAAACACCGTACAGCGCAGATAGCCCTCTAAGGTAAGCCTACCTGGCTGCAACTGTCGTTGCAGCACCACCGGGCGGACAAAGCACTTGACCAGCTTGCCCACCGGCGGCAGATCGTCCGAGATGCGGATCTCGGTCTCCAGCGGAAGTTCTGCTTTTACGGTACAGCCTGCCCCGCCCTGCGGCAGCGTGTCCCGGAATATCTTCAGTTCCATGTGCAGTGCGCTCCTTTCCCTGTCCGTTTCCGTAAGAGTGTATGCGGCGAAAGGCGGCGGTATGCCGACAGCAAAAGGCCGGTGTGCAGCAGCTGCCACACACCGGCCTTTTATGGATTCAGTTCTCTTTGCGGATGCCGAACAGCTTGCGCAGAATGCCGCACAGCGCTTTCGGGCTGCGAATGACCACTACCTGCATCTCCACCCCGCCTTTCGCTCATGTTTAACCCATTATAGCGTCTGGCAGGCAAAAATGTTCCGGGATGGGTTCAATCTGCGATGGTCTCCACCACCACAAGTGCACCCTGCCGGGTGCTGACGGTGATGCAGTCTGAGCCTTCGGCGTACTCGTTGCTCACACCCAGCGGATAGCCTGCTGTGAGCATGGCATCCTCCAGCTCGTAAAAGGAGCCTTTTTCGCACACGCCCTCGGCGCGCCCCTCCATGGGGAAGGCCGAGAAGTAGAAAAACTTCTCCTTGGGATAGCTGCGGCTCTCGCCCGGCAGCACAAAGGTGATGCGGGAGCGCTCGTCCTGCAAGGCGGCGCGGATGCCGCGCTGTTCCAGCCCAAGGCCGGTGCACAGGTTTGCAAGGGTGTGCTCCACCCGCTTGCCGCCCAGTGCGCCCAGCAAAAGTACCTCGTCAAAACCCTTTTGCGCAGCAAGCTTTGCGGCATACTCGGTATCGGTGTCGTCCTTGACGTGGGGCAGTACCACGATATCGTCCTGATCCTGCTGCGGACAGGGAGCGGAATCAAAATCGCCTACAATGATATCCGGCTTGCAGCCCAGCCGCGCGCAGTTGCGGTAGCCCGCATCGCAGGCGATGATAAAATCATCGCTGCGCAGCAGGTGCCTGAGCTCCGGCTGCACCGGGCAGGCGGAAAGGATCACACAACGGGACATTTTATTCTTCCTTCCGTATTACACTTTCGGGCGCTGCCAATCCTTGACATCCTTTACTTCGTCATACATGGCGCAATAACTGTCGTACCGTGTCTGGGAAAGCCTGCCCTCTGCCAGCGCCGCCCGCACAGCACAGCCTTTTTCGCTGCGGTGGGAGCAGCCGGTAAACTGGCACTGACCCAGATAAGGGCCAAATTCCGGGAAGGCGTGCTCCAGATTCTCCTTGGGAATGAACCCTGCACGGTTCGCCTCCAGACTGGCAAAGCCCGGGGTGTCGGCAATGCGTCCGCCGTAAGCTTCAAAGATGGTCACCTCGCGGGTGGTGTGGCGGCCGCGCCCCAGCTTCTGGCTGATGGCGCTGGTCTCGCGGGCAGCGTCCGGCAGCAGCGCGTTCAGCAGGGTGGATTTACCCACGCCGGAGTTGCCGCAGAAGGCGCACAATCTGCCGTTGATCCACTGTTTTACTTCGTCCAGCCCTGCACCGCTTTCGTAGTCGATACGGATAAACGGCAGGGTGGATTTTGCGTAGGCATTTGCCAGAAAATCCGCCTCGGCAAGGTCGCTTTTGGTGCACACCACCACCGGCTGCACGCCCTTATCCACCGCAATGGCCGAAAGCTTATCCAGCACCAGCGTGCTGGGGGTAGGCTGGGTGGTGCTGGCCACAAGGAACAGCACATCCAGATTTGCCACCGGCGGGCGCACAAAAACGTTTTTGCGGGGTGCGATCTGCGCAATGACCGCTGCGCCGTTCTCGGTTTCCAACGTCACCTCATCCCCTGCCACAGGGGTGATCTTCTGCTTGCGGAAAATGCCGCGGGGTTTGCACTCCACGATGCCGTCCGGCGTTTTTACATAGTAAAAGCCGCCGATGCCTTTTACGATATAACCGTTCATGCACATCCTCCGTCAGCCCAGCAGCGAGGACCACCAGTCCAGAATACCGCCGCCGGTGGAACTGCTGCTGGAGCTCGGCTCGCTGCTGCCGCCGGTGCTCTCGCCGCCGGTAGAGCCTTCACCAGTAGTGCCAGAAGTTCCGTCACCGCCAGGCTGCTCCGGCTCCTGCGCCGGTGCAGCGCCCGCGCTGACCACAACATTTACGCGGCTGTTCAGCTTTGCGGTAGCACCTGCCGCCGGGTTTTGGCTGAGCACTGTACCTGCGGGCTGGTCGCTGTATTCTTCGCTCTGGCTGCCAAGACCCAGATGGTTCTGCACCAGCAGGGTGCGGGCATCATTCACGCTCATGCCGGTAAGGGAGGGCACCTTAGTGGTGGTGGACACCTGCGGACGGCTGATATAAAGGATGACCGTAGAGCCTGCCGCTACCTGCGTACCGGCGGCAGGGTCGGTGCGGATGACCGCGCCGGAAGCCACGGTGGTATCCACAGCCTGCGTGACCAGCACCGAAACGCCCAGTGCCTTGAGCTGCTGTTCGGCATCGGTCTGCACATAGTTGGTCAGATCCGGCACAGTGACATACTGGGTACCAAGACTGACAGTCAAAGTCACGCTTTGTCCCTCGCGGACGGTGCGGCCGGACACCGGCGACTGCTTATAGATATAACCGGCGGCATAGTTGCTGTTATACTCTTCTTCCCACTCCGGGGAGATCTGGCCGGATGCGATCTGATCCGTGGCCATGGCCTGATCCTTGGTCATGCCGATATAGTCCCCAAGGGTGACATCGGCCTTGTTGTTCATCAGGTTGGAGGAGTCGTTCAGGATCATCCAGCACAGCGCCATGCAGGCCAGTGCAAAGGCAATGGTGATACCGAACAATGCAGGCAAAAAGACGGTACGGTGCTTTTTACCCGGCTTGCTTTTGCCGTTTTTGCGGGGGGCGGGCTGTTCGTTCTGACGGATCGCGCGGTTCTGGTTCATGGTACGTTTCACCACCTTTTCGGGTGCTTCTTCTGTAATATACTGATATTCAAACAACACGGAGGGGTTCTGCACATAGGTATCCAGTGCTTCCAGCATCGCCCGTGCCGAGGGGTAGCGGTTCTGGGGGAGCTTGGCCATAGCCTTTTCGGTGATCTCCACCAGCGCATAGGGCACCTCCGGTGCCAGCTCGTGCAACGAGCGGGGCTCGTCCGAGATCTGCTTGATGGCAACCTCTACCACGTCATCTGCATCAAAGGGCAGATGACCAGAGAGCATCTCGTACATCATAACACCTACCGAGTAGATGTCGCTGGTGCGGTCGGTCTCGTCCCCCTTGGCCTGTTCCGGGCTGATATAATGCACGCTGCCCATCGCCTTGCCGGCCAGCATCTGGTTATCTGCCCGAGAAATACGGGCGATGCCGAAGTCCATCATGCGCAGCTGGCCGTTATCCAGCAGCATAATATTCTGGGGCTTGATATCCCGGTGCACGACGCCGTTGGCGTGGGCATGCTCCAGCGCCTTGAGGATCTGGGAGATGAAGTGCACGGTCTCCCGGCTGGAAAGCTTGCCGCCCCGCTCGTTGAGGTATTCCCGCAGGGTCATGCCGTCCACATACTCCATAACGATATATTGCAGATGGTCGTTGACCGAAACATCGTACACCTTGACGATATTGGGGTGGTTCAGCAGAGAGATAGCCTTGGATTCGTTTTTAAAGCGGCGCACAAGATCCGGGTCGTGCATATATTCCTGCCGCAGCACCTTGACCGCCACCACAGTCCCGGCGGGCACGGGACCGTTCTGTCCCCGCATGACCGCCTTATACACGTTGGCCATGCCGCCGGAGCCGATCAGTTCCTGCACCTCGTATAGGCCGTCCAGTCTTTTACCGATCAGGTTATCCATGGCGCACCTCCATCGGCTCTACCCCCACCAGCAGGGCGGTGATGTTATCCGGGCCGCCGTTTTCGTTAGCGGTGCGGATCAGAGCATCCGGCAGGTCGTAAAAAGACCCGCTGCGCAACAGCTGCTCCAGCTGCTCCGTGGGTACGGCATTGGTCAGGCCGTCCGTGCACAGCAGCAGAACATCCCCTGCCCGCAGCGCCACGGTGGTGAACTCCGGCTCCAGCCGGTAATCCACGCCCAGCGCCCGGGTGATGATGTTTTTCTGCGGGTGATGCTCTGCCTGCTCCTGTGTGATGGTGCCGCAGTCCACAAGCTCCTGCACATAGGAGTGATCGTGGGTCAGCTGCGCCAGCTTACCGTCCCGGTAGAGGTAGGCGCGGGAATCGCCCGCGTGGCTCAGATAGGCCTTGCCGCCGCGCACCAGAGCGCAGACGGCGGTAGTGCCCATTCCAGCCAGAGACTCCTCCCGCAGCGCCTTCTGGAACACATAGCGGTTGGCGCTGAGCAGCGCTTTTTTTAAAAAAGTCTCCTCTTCGCCGGGGATGCACTGGCTGTACTGCTCCTGAAAGCAGCGCTCAATGACGCTGCACGCACACTGCGAAGCCTCACGCCCGCCGCGTGCGCCGCCCATGCCATCGCATACCAGCGCCCATGCTGCATCGCCGGGCAGCTCTCCTGCGCGGTAATCATCCTGATTGTCCTGCCGGACGCGTCCTACATCCGTTTTTCCTGCAAGTTTCATAGGTTTCTCCCTCTATTTATGCCTTGCCGTTCATTTCGTCGCGGCGCAGCTGGCCGCAGGCGGCGCTGATTTCGCTGCCAAGGCGGCGGCGCACCGTGGCGTTTACGCCAAGGCTTTCGAGCTTTTGCTGGAATCTGCGCACATTGGCTGCATCCGTAGCGGAATACGGGCTGCCGTCCACCGGGTTGATGGGGATCAGATTTACATGCGCGCCCATGCCCCGGATCAGGTCTGCCAATTGCTTTGCGCAGACATCAGAATCATTGACACCGCGCACCATGGAATATTCAAAGCTGACCCGGCGGCCGGTGGTCTCCTGATACCGGCGCACGGTCTGGATCAGCTGCTCCACCGGGTAGGCATCGTTGACCGGCATCATGCTGCTGCGGATCTGGTTTGTGGGTGCGTGCAGCGAGATGGAAAGGGTGAGCTGCAGCTTTTTTTCCGCCAGCTGGTCGATTTTGGGTACAAGGCCACAGGTGGAAAGGCTGATATTGCGCATACCGATATTGACGCCTTCGGGCGAGGTGATATTCTCCAAAAAGCGCATCACTTCGTCAAAGTTATCCAGTGGCTCGCCGATGCCCATGAGCACGATATGGGAGATGCGCTCGCCGATATCCTTCTGGGCAGTGTAGATCTCGGAGCAGATCTCGCCTGCTTCAAGGTTGCGCACCCGCCCCGCCTGCGTGGAGGCGCAGAACCGGCAGCCCATGCGGCAGCCCACCTGCGTGGACACACACACGGTATTGCCGTAGTGGTAACGCATAACAACGGTCTCGATGCAGTTGCCGTCCGCCATGCGCAGCAGATACTTTACGGTGCCGTCCTTGGCCTCCTGACGGCGCTCGATCTGCGGTGCAGCGATATAAAAGGTTTCTTCCAGCTTTGCCAGCAGGGTCTTGGGCTGATCGGTCATGGCAGAAAACTCGGTGACCAGCTTCTGGTGCACCCAGTGGAAGATCT
>OGKO01001352.1_pt1 | contig 14411 bp, 9 predicted proteins | sample 1572451 | NCBI WGS metagenome assembly OGKO01 (sample SAMEA2582089, study PRJEB24529) | metagenome | biome: Human gut stool | place: China | collected 2011 | reverse complement strand
TTCACATTGCCTGAAAAACAAGTTAAGAACGGCGTTATTGATACCTTTGTGCATACGACAGAGCAATATTTAACATATCCTGTAGAAGGCCGTATTCAAGATCGTTTCAGCGAAGGTATTTTGAAAACTATGATTGAAATCGGCAAAGAAACGGTAGAAAATCCAGAAAATTACGATATTCGTGCTAACCACGTGTGGGCTTCTACCTTGGCATTAAACGGCTTGATTGGTGCAGGCGTGCCACAAGACTGGGCAACTCATCTGATTGGCCATGAGTTAACTGCGGCGTACCATCTTGACCATGGTATTACATTGGCTATCGTATTACCTGCATTGTTAGAAGTGAAAAAAGCAGACAAACTTGAAAAATTGGCACAATATGCTACACGGGTATGGCATATTACAGAAGGTGCAAACGAAGAAAAAGCGGACAAGGCTATCGCTAAAACTCGTGAATTCTTCGAGTCCCTTGGCGTATCTACGCATTTGAAAGACTATGGTCTTGGTGAAGAAGCAGTTGATAAAATTGTGAAACAATTAGAGGACCATGGCATGACACAACTTGGTGAAAATGGTGATGTAACACCAGAAGTAGCTCGCGAGATTTTAACGCGTGCCTTATAATTAAGGGGATTAACAGTGTAAACTTGTATGATATGGAAAGGAGGCGCTCCCTATAAATAAAATAAAAAATAGAAGTGCATTTTCTTTTGCACTTCCTATTATGATTCCCATGGGGCTTAGTTTCCTTTTTCTTGGAGTAGGCTTTGGTTTGTATGCTACCAGTCAAGGGTTTCCTTGGTGGACCGCTCCTGTTTTAGCTAGTACCATATTTGCAGGCTCCATGGAGTTCGTAACTATTGGGCTGTTAATGGCAGGCTTTGATCCAGTGAATACTTTTATGTTGACCTTGTTTGTCAATGGGCGCCATTTCTTCTATGGTCTATCTGCACTACAGCGATATGTGCATATGGGATGGAAATGGTTTCCTACAGTTGCGTGGATGTGTGATGAAAGCTTTGCAATTAATGTATCTACGAAGTTACCCGATGATGTAGATGAAAAATGGTTCTACTTCCATGTATCGTGGCTTAATTATATCTTCTGGGTGGTGAGTACTCTTGTAGGGGGATTGTTCGGCGATTTATTAGCATCTGTAGATTTGCGAGGTATTGGTTTTGTATTACCTGGCTTATTTATTGTTATATTCCTTGAAATGTTATTTAATGCTAAAAGTAATAATATTCGAGGCTTAGGTGCTGTTGGAGCCGTTGTAGCACTAGCAATGCTTCTATTAACGGGAAAATCCTTATTTATGCTTGCTTCTATGGGGTGTATGCTCGTAGTATGTTATATAGCGTATAAGTGGGGAGGTGTACATCTTGACTAGTTTTGAAATAGTCATTACCGTTGCCATTGTTGTAGCGGGCACATTACTTACACGTTTCTCTGCTTTTCTTATTTTCCCACCTGGTAAGAAGGCCCCAGATTTTGTACAGTATTTAGGCAAGGCATTACCTGCAGCGGTTATGGGGATGCTTGTTGTGTATACCTTTAAAGATACAATTGTGTTATCCTATCCATATGGAGTACCGGAACTTATTGCTTTATTAGTGACCGTTGGCATGCATGTATGGAAACGAAATATGTTTATGTCTATTGGAGCCGGTACTGTAGTATACATGATACTTGTTCAAGCCGTATTTAATATACCTAAATAAAATAAAGTATACTAACATAAACTACAATAAAATAAAGAGCACTAAAATAAACCACGTATATTTATTCCTAGAAAGGTTAGATATACGTGGTTTTATTTTTTATTTTAGTTGTAAAAGTCTTTCAAGACCTGGTGCAGTATGATGGTCTTCCAAGAAGTCTTGTTGGTCTAATAATTCCATAACGTCCATGTCGATGTTAGTTAATTTGAAATCGAATACATCAAAGTTAGCTTCCATATGGCTCACGTTATTTGCCTTTGGCAATGGAATGATGCCTCGTTGGATATGCCAACGCAAGATGATTTGGTGTTTTGATACACCGTATTTTTCAGCCAAGCTTTTGATGATTGGATGGTCAAAAATTGGTTGGCGGTCACGGGTAAATGGAGACCATGCCATACCTACAACTTGATGCTTTCTCATCAATTGTAAGAGGGCCTGACGTTGGTTGAACGGGTGGCATTCGATTTGGTTGACCACCGGTTTTACATTGCAGTGGTACAGCAAGTCAATGAGGCGATCCTCGTAGAAGTTAGATAGGCCTAACCCACGAAGTACATTTTGATCGTATAATTCTTCCATGGCGCGCCAAGAGCCGTAGTAATCACCCAGTGGTTGATGTACCAGCATGATGTCAATATAGTTGGTATCTAATTTCTTTAAGGAGCTTTCAACAGCACGCATCGTATTATCATAGCCCGCATCAGTGTGCCAAATTTTAGTAGTGATGATTATATCTGTACGATTAACCCCAGATGCTTTGATACCTCTGCCAACGGCTTCTTCGTTGCCGTAATAGGATGCCGTATCGAGTAAACGATAGCCTACGCCAAGTGCATTGGCAACGGCTTGTTCTGTCTCTCCTTCGGTACCTGTTTTATAGGTGCCATAACCGATGGAGGGAATGAAGCTACCATTATTTAAAATCCTAAAGTCCATCCGTTCTTCCATGAGAACCTCCGTTATATCCATAAATTAAAGGAATTAGCTTTCATACAATTCTAACTGATTTTATGATATACTAAGGTATTGATAAAAATCAATATGATAGGAAGTGACAGAATGCAAATAAATCGTTTCTGCTCTGTGATTGCTATCCTTGGTGTTATGATTATGACACTCGCTATTGCGGGATGTGGTACGAAAACCGTATCCGTCTCAGAGGTAACGTACAAGGATATGCCGTTGCAGATTCATAATGATGCCAATGTAACGGCCCTTAATAAGGCGACGATAACGCCGACCTTGACGGGGCAGGTCGTGTATGCCGTGAAAGTAGGCGATCAAGTACAGCAAGGTCAAACTGTGGCAACTGTAGATACATCGGCTTTACAACAACAGCTAGCATCCTTGCAAGGACAATTAGCGCAAGCCCAATCACAATCATATGCCTCAGCTGTGACGACTACGACCGCAGCATCTATAGATAGTGCTCAACTGGAACAGGCTCAACGTATGCGCGAAGCGGGCATAATTACACAAAAAGAATATGATCGTATTTTGGAACGATCTCAACCACAAACTACAACAGTTACAACCGGTGGTGGCGGAGGCATCAATACGGCGGCCATTGAGGCACAAATCGCACAAGTATCGGCTCAGATGGCGGCATCTACAATCGTGGCTCCTATAGCAGGTACTGTAACATCTATCTATAACGAAGACCGTCAAATGGCGATTGCAGACCGTCCATTTATGATGATTCAGCAATCTACGCCGATGGTTGCATCCCTCAGCATTCCTCGTGATGCGGCTATGAAATTAGGTACATCTGAGGCCAAGAATGGGATGAAGGTACTTCTCAAGGTAGGGGACCAAGAATTACCAGGTGAATTGACTTACGTAGATATTACTCAGCCTGAAAATGTGCCAAGTGTTCTTGTGAAAGCAACTTTCAACAATGAGAAAGGCCTAATCAAGGCTGGTGAATTCTATACACTCATTATTGAATCTAATGTGAAAGCCAAGATGCTGACCGTTCCAACTAAGGCGGTTCGGGAAAATCAAGATGGGAAATATGTATATGTATTGACTGAGAATAATACAGTTGATGTACGTGTTGTTGAGGTAGGCATCACTGAAGGCGATGACGTAGCCATTATTTCTGGCTTAAACGAAGGTGATAAGGTTATTACGACGGATGGCACCTTTGTGTTAGGTGAATCTGTAAAATTGTAATTATGAGACCTAAGATTTTAATACTAGATTGTTAGGATTATGTTTAAATGTGATGGAATCAAAACTTTCACAGATTGTGAAAGTAACCTCAAAAGAGGAATCTGATAGGAGGGATTATTATTTTAGAATTTAAACGTTTTGAATTGAGAGATAAACCATTAATCGACAAATATTTTGAACAACATCATTATGAAGCATCCGATAATTGCTTTACTACATTATTTATGTGGCAAGATCCGTACGGTATTCGCTGGGCTGAAGAGAATGGCGTATTGTACATCCAAGGTGGTGGCAAGCGTGAGCCATTCCTTTTACCTCCATTTGCTGGTAAAGATGCAAAGTTCCTTGATGGCTTGTTGCGTGCTAAAGAATGGTTCGTAGAAAATAAATTGCCGTTCCGTTTTAAAGGTGTTAGCAAAGCTGTAAAAGAACGCATGGAAGACCTGTGTCCTGGCCGCTATGCATTTACACCTGACCGAGACAACTACGAATATATTTACAAGTCCGAAGATCTTATCAACTTGTCTGGTAAGAAATTTCGTCAAAAGAAAAACCATTTAAACCAATTCCGCATGCAATATTCTAACTATGAATATGTGCCAATTACAGAAGATATCATCCCATTGTGTCGTGAAACGGCAGCATCTTGGGTAGAAACGCATCATGAAGAAGGTATCGAAGATGAATTGGTAGCCATCAATTTGTTATTTGATAACTGGGATGTTTTGGGTCTTAAGGGCGGTGCCATTAAATTATTCGGCCGTGTTGAAGCCTTTAGTATTGGTGAGCTACTCAATGACAGAATTGCTTTGATTCACATTGAAAAAGCAAATCCAGATATTCGTGGTTTGTATCAAGCTATTAACAATGAATTCATTCGTCATGAATTTAGCGAAGTAGAATTTATCAACCGCGAAGAAGATATGGGTTTGCCTGGCCTTCGTCAAGCAAAAGAATCTTATAACCCAGATCATTTTGCTGAAAAATATGACGCAGTATATGCTAACGAAGCTGATAATGCGACAGGCGGCAAATAAAAATCTGAGCTATGAAGCCGATGTGCTCCATAGCTCATTTTGTTATAATAGAATTGTTAGCCTATCTATTTGAATGTAACTATCGTATCATCATAGCGATATGGCGATATGGCGATATGACGACAGGTTAGATATTATACGCTGTGACGCGACAGATAGATAACGGTTCTTATGATATAACGAGGATATAAATATGGAATTTAGAATTGCGACGGCTCAAGATACGCCTCATGTGGAGAATCTATGGGCGTACTGCTTTGAACCAAAGGAAGATCCATTCTTCCAATATTATTTTACAAATTGCTATGAACCAGAGAATACAATGGTCGGACTAGAACAGGATCAATTGTTGAGCACCGTTCATTTGCGTCAATATAATCTTAACGTTCGTGGTGCTGTATTGCCTACGAGTTATATGGTAGGCGTTGCAACGCATCCTGCGGCTCGCCGTGGTGGAGTAGGCGGTGCATTATTGACCTCTGCACTAGAGGAGCTTCGTAAACGCGGCCAAGCTATGACGATTTTGATGCCATCCAAGGCGGCATTCTATCAACAATATGGTTGGGAACTTTATGCTCATCAATGGGTGAACACCATGTCGCTAGAAGACTTGCGCCCTATGACAGATAAAACGTTGAGCTTTGGCTTGCTAAATAGCGTAGATCAATGGAATTTGTTAGATCCAGTATATAAAACATATACGGCTCGTCTTTCCGGCTACGCAGAGCGCGGTGAAAAGGAGTGGAAACGATTATTAGGCAGCTTCTTTGCAGAAGGCGTAAACATTGCTGTAGTGCGCAACGATGATAACGTCATTGAAGGCTATGCAGTGTATCGTTTAGGTCAGCCTGAAATTCCTGTTTCTGAATTGGTTTACACGACACGCCGTGCACAACGTGCATTATTGAACTACTTCTATAATCACCGTTCTCAAGGCACTTCTATTCGTTGGAATGAAGGTCTTCATGATACATACTATCGCTTCTATCCTGATGGTAGAACTGGTCACGCTACGATGCCGTATATGATGAGTCGTATTGTAGATGTAAAAACTGCTTTTGAAGCGATTCCTGTAAATCCAGAGGCATTGATGATGCCTATAACAATGACCTTTGCAGTAAAAGATAACCTTTGTGACTGGAACGAAGGTCGCTATGAAGTGCAATATGGCGGTGCATTAACGCCATCCGTTAAAAAGATTTCTGATACATTAGAGGGTGAAGCAGATATTACCGTTGAAGTCGGTGCGTTGAGCCAGTTATTAATGGGCACACTTACGGCTCGAGACCTTGTTTTTGAAGGGAAACTTTCAGTAAGCGAAGAATGGTTAGACTATTTCGATATTCTCTATCCTGAACAAAAAACATATATTAACGAATGGTGGTAATATGAGCTGGAAAACGTATACGGTGAAAGAACCGACAGAGTTGACGGTCTCTAAATATGTAAAAGAACGATTTTCCTTATCCTCTCGGGATATTCAAATGATGTTTCGCAAGAAACGGGTAAAAGTTAATAGCCGTGTGGCTCATTCACAACGGGCACTCAAAAAAGGGGATGTGTTAACCTTAGAATTACCACAAGATAAGGATTATGGGGTTGATGTAGAAAAGGGACCGATTACAGTTCTCTATGAAGATGCGTATACCCTAGTTGTAAATAAGGATCCCTTTATGCTCGTTCATCCTGCAGGCCAAACGAAGTCTTGTACATTGAGTAACTATGTGGCAGGATATTATGCGAAGAAAAATGTAGTTCATAAGGTTCGACCTGTGCACCGCCTCGACCGAGATACATCGGGGTGCATTCTCTTTGGTAAAACAAAAGAAGCACAACAATACTATACGGATGAGCTACAAGCAGGTCGTATCGACCGCATTTATATAGGCCTTGTAGAAGGGCGTATTGATGCGGATGGTATGGTAGATGCGCCTATCGGGGTGGATTCAGTATTTGATAATCGCCGCGTTATCGATGAATTTGGTCAACCTGCTCAAACAAAATATATTGTTCTTGATCATGAGGGAGACAATACTCTGTTACGTTTTAAGTTATTGACTGGTAGAACTCATCAAATTCGCGTACACATGGAACACATTGGACATCCTATTGTTGGTGATGCTATGTATGGTACACGTAACAAACCTTATACACGCCAATGTTTGCACGCATCAGAGCTAACCTTCGTGCCGTATGGTAAGGACGAAGCTATCACGATTACTTGTGAAGTAGGGGATCATTTTGGTCGAGAATAATAACTGTAGATTTTACTATTCTAAATAATAAACCCATCGTATTTATTGAATGAGAAGCTTATAATCCCTGTATCCTTGTATACAAAAAACAATAGTGATAAAAACTCATAGTCTATGCATGAAAAGCATAGACTATGTTTTTTTTATATTTTCAATTCACAGTGGACAGGAGTATACTGTGTATAGACATGAAATTCTATAGAATGTTAAATTGATAATTTTATAGAGAAATAGTTTGTTAGTTATACTTTTACCAAGACCGAACGGAACGATGCCGCAGTGCTTGGAATGATCAAGTGATATGAAGGAGTGCACGTTATGGATATGAAGCAAAGCACAATAGAGCAACAACGTCTAGATCAAGTTAGACTTGAAGCCAATGGTATGTACAGCAGCCAATTTGAAAAGGATGCGTGTGGCATGGGCTTCGTTGTTAATATTAAGGGGAAAAAATCCCATGATATTATCGACGATGGTTTGCGCATTTTGGAGCGCCTTGAACATCGTGGTGGTGCTGGTGCCGATAAGGATACAGGGGATGGTGCCGGTATTTTGGTGCAAATTCCGCATGAATTCTTCAAGCGCGAGTGCGAAGTGCTTGGCATTAATCTGCCTGCAGCTGGTGAATATGGCGTAGGTATGGTATTTGCCCATAAATATGAAAGTCTCCGTAACGAGCAGAAGCGAATTCTCGAAGAGGTCGTACGCGAAGAGGGGCAAGTTGTTCTCGGCTGGCGTGAAGTACCGGTAGATGGTACAAAGGTTGGTAAAGAGGCTGCGGCGATTCGTCCTTGGATGATTCAAATCCTCATCGGTAAAGGTCCAGATGTAACGAATAATAAAGAATTCGAACGCAAATTATATATCATCCGTAAATTGGCGGAAAAACGCATCATTCCATTAAGCAAGGAATTATCCAGCGATTTTTATATCGCATCTTTGTCCTCCAAAACAATTGTATATAAAGGGATGCTAACACCTGGTCAGTTGCGCGACTTCTACCTTGATTTGAGCGACCTTGACTTTACATCTGCGTTGGCAATGGTTCACTCTCGTTTCAGTACGAATACATTTCCAAGCTGGGCTCGGGCACATCCTAACCGTTTCTTAGTTCATAATGGTGAAATTAATACAATTCGCGGTAATGTAAACTGGATCAATGCTCGTGAAGGTAAAGCGGAATCTCCATTGTTCCCAGATATCAAAAAGGTATTCCCCGTAGTAGATGATAGCGGTTCTGACTCCGCTATGTTTGATAACACATTGGAATTCTTGCACATGACAGGTCGTTCCTTACCTCATGCGATCATGATGATGATCCCTGAGCCTTGGGAACGCAATCATCTCATGAGCCAAGAAAAACATGATTTCTATGAGTTCAATAGCTTTATGATGGAACCCTGGGATGGTCCTGCGGCTATGGGCTTTACCGATGGTACCGTTATTGGCGGTGTGCTTGACCGTAATGGATTACGTCCCGCTCGTTACTATGTGACAACCGATGACCGCGTTATCATGGCTTCTGAAGTTGGTGTTGTAAACGAAAATGCTGAAAACATCCGCGCTAAAGGCCGTCTAGAACCAGGTAAAATGCTTCTCATCGATACAGATGAACAACGCATCATTTCCGATGAAGAAATCAAACATCGCGTTGCTACTGAATTACCGTACGATGAATGGGTAAAAGAACATGTTATTCACTTATCTGAAATTACTCAGGCCGATGAAAGCACCATTCCAAAGGTAGAGGATTTGTTCAAGGAGCAACAAGCTTTTGGTTATACTCAAGAAGACCTTGTTCGCATGATTGTGCCTATGGCAAAAGATGGTAAAGACCCTGTAGGTGCCATGGGTGCCGATGCGCCTTTAGCTATCTTGTCTGATAAACCACAATTGCTATATAGCTACTTCAAGCAAATGTTTGCACAAGTAACAAATCCTCCTATCGATTCTATCCGTGAGGAGATGGTTACATCTACACGGGTCATGCTTGGTAACTCTGGTAATTTAACAGATCCTAACAAAGCAGGAACCTACGCGCTGTCTATGCGCACACCAATCCTTACGAACCAAGAGTTGGCGTCCATCAAGGCTCTTGATTGTCGTCGCATGAAATCCGTAACCTTGCCAATTCTCTTCGACCCTACTAAGGGTGCTGAAGGCTTGCGCGATGCGCTAAATGATTTATGCGAAAAGGCAGAAGAAGCAGCTCGTACAGATCAAAATGTGTTGATTTTATCCGACCGCGGTGTCGATGAAAATCATGCACCAATTCCAGCATTATTGGCTGTAGCAGCTGTTCATAATCATTTGATCGACAAAGTGTTGCGTACAGAAATCGGCCTCATTCTTGAGTCTGGTGAACCACGTGAGGTTCATCACTTCTGTACATTAATTGGCTATGGCGTAACGGCTATCAACCCATATTTAGCACTTGAAACAGTTCGAGATTTGCAAGCTCGTAAACGTCTTGGTGATATTACACCAGAAGAAGCAGAAAAGAACTACATCAAGGCCGCTGTGGGTGGCATCATGAAAGTTATGTCCAAAATGGGTATTTCCACAGTTCGATCCTACCACGGTGCACAAATCTTTGAAGCTTTGGGCTTGAATACTAACTTCATTAACAAGTTCTTTGTAAATACGCCAACGCGTATCGGCGGTATTGGCCTTGGCGGTGTAGCACATGAAGCCTTGGCTCGTTATGAACGGGCTTTCAAATCCGATGAAACTGTACTCGAACCAGGCGGTTGGTATGGTCCTGTAAAAGATGGAGAAGAGCATCTATTTAACCCTAAGACTATCGATCTTTTACAAGAATCCCTTATCGAAAAGGATTATGCAAAATATAAAGAATACTCCAAAGCGATTCGCAACGATTACCATGTTACATTGCGTTCCTTGATGGAATTGAATTATCCTGTAGGCGGCGGTATTCCTATCGAAGAGGTTGAACCGGAAGAGTCTATCGTAAAACGCTTTAAAGCGGGCGCTATGAGTTACGGTGCCATCAGTAAAGAAGCGCATGAAGCGATCGCTATCGCTATGAATCGTTTAGGCTCTACATCCAACTCTGGTGAAGGTGGCGAAGACGTAGCTCGTTTCAAACCATTGCCAAACGGCGACAGCATGAACTCCGAAGTAAAACAGATTGCATCTGGTCGTTTCGGGGTAACAGCGAATTATTTGATCAATGCAAAAGAATTGCAAATTAAATGTGCTCAAGGCGCTAAGCCAGGTGAAGGTGGCCAATTACCGGGCAAAAAGGTATATCCTGAAATCGCGAAAGCTCGTCACTCCACTCCTGGCGTTGAGCTCGTATCTCCACCACCGCATCATGATATTTACTCCATCGAAGACTTGGCTGAGTTGATTTACGATTTGAAATGCGTCAACAAAGATGCGCGTATTTCCGTTAAATTGACATCTGAAGCAGGTGTTGGCACGATTGCTGCTGGTGTTGCGAAAGCAAAAGCGGATAATATCTTGATTTCCGGATACGATGGTGGTACTGGTGCGGCAGGTCGTACATCTGTTAAACACGCTGGTGTGCCTTGGGAATTAGGTTTATCTGAAACTCATCAAACCTTGATGCTCAATAGATTGCGTGACCGTGTTCAATTAGAAGTAGACTCTAAATTGATGACAGGATTCGATGTGGCTGTAGCAGCTATGCTCGGTGCAGAGTTATTCGGCTTTGGTACATTGCCGCTCGTAGCGGTAGGTTGCAAAATGGCTCGTGTATGTAATCTCAACACATGTCCTTACGGCGTAGCCACACAAGATGAAAAATTGCGTGCCCGCTTCACAGGTAAGCCTGAGTATGTAGAAAACTTGATGCTCTTTATCGCTCGTGAATTGCGTGAAATCATGGCTCGTCTAGGTATTCGCTCCGTAGCAGAACTCGTTGGTCGTATCGATCTTGTGCGTCAAAAATCTCAAGACGATAACTTCAAATTGTCCCGTGTTGACCTTAAACGTATACTGTTCCGTCCGTACATCGATGCCGCTGTAGGGCATATGCACATGGTTGATCAAGATCATGAGTTGGAACGCACCTTGGATATGTCCAAGCTCTTGCGTATGTGCCGTCCTGCTATTGAGGACCAAAAACCGATTCGCGCTAAATTGGCTATCACTAATATCAACCGTGTTGTAGGTACCTTGGTTGGTTCTGAGGTGACTCGTCGTTATGGTGAAAGCGGCTTGCCAGACAATACAATCAAGTTGAACTTTGAAGGCTCTGCAGGCCAATCCTTCGGTGCTTTCATCCCTAAAGGCATGACCTTAGAACTCGAAGGCGATGCCAACGATTACCTCGGTAAAGGTTTATCCGGTGGTACAATTACTGTGTATCCGCCGAAAGCGTCTATCTTTGAGGCTGACGAAAACATCCTTATCGGTAATGTTGCCTTCTACGGTGCAACCTCTGGTACATCTTATATCAATGGTGTAGCTGGTGAACGTTTCGCCGTTCGTAACAGTGGCATCACTGCCGTTGTGGAAGGTGTCGGCGACCATGGTTGTGAATACATGACTGGTGGCGAAGTGCTTGTACTTGGTAAAATCGGACGTAACTTCGGAGCAGGTATGTCCGGTGGCTATGCGTACATCCTCGATTGCGATGAACGCTATGTAAACACAGGCCTCGTAGAACTACGTCCTGCCAATAATGATGATCTTAAACGCATTAAAGAACTGGTAGAACAACACGTATTGCACACTAACTCCGCTAAAGGCCGTCACATCCTAGAAAACTGGAATAACTTTGTAAATAGATTTACAAAGGTTGTACCAGTAGCATACGAGGAAATGCAAGCTGCTATTGAACGCTTCAAAGAACAAGGCTTGTCCTTAGAAGAAGCTCAATTAGCTGCATTTAAAGAAAAATATGCATAATAAAGAACTTCTCATAAAACACTAGCCTATGGTTAGTGTTTTTTTATGAGAAGTTAGTTGGATAGGGACTAAGCTAGATTTTTAATAAATGAAATTGATATAATAAATATAATTTAGTACATATATTATTGATTATTTTATATTAATTTTGTGGAGAAAATTATGAAACTAAACATTACTAATATAGGCAAGATTGGCTCTGCAACATTTGAATTTAATGGTATCACAGTGATTGCGGGTAATAACAATACGGGTAAGAGTACTGTGGGAAAAAGTTTGTTTGCATTATTCCATCGATTTTTAAATATTAATAAGGCTATTAAGTCATATCGTTATAACGCATTAATTAATAGAGTTAGAAGTTTAGATATAAAATATGGTCCATCAGATAGTTGGATGCATTCACGTGAGGAATTAGTTGATAGATATAACTTGAAAGAAGTTCGTAAGATTATTGAGAGCAATTTAGAAATATCAGATCTTCCTAATCTGATTAGTTCTTCAGTTATAGTTGAAAATGCAGATAAAGATGATTTCTATGAAGAATTATTATCAGGGTTTAATGATGTTAAGTCTATCGGTGATAATCGACTTAAAGAAGAAATTGTAACACAATTTTTTAATAATATATTTGCATCACAAATTAATAATGTACAAAATAAATCTTCAAATGCAGTACTAGAGTTAGAAATTAAATCTAAACCGCTTCGTGTTGAATTTAAAGAAGATAAATGCGTATTAGTAGAGGCTGATATTGCGTTAACTAACAAAGCTATATATATAGATGACCCATATGCAATTGATATAAATTTTAGATATAGCCACTACAATCGTAATATCGGTCGAGAACAAATCAATAATATTTTAGCTAGGCTATTGCATAATAGTAATTCTGAGGATTTGGTTGATAAAATTATAGCAACTGATAAATATGAGACTATTGAAAAAATTATTGATTCTGTCATTGTAGGTAACCTTATTGAGAATGAAAGAGGTGCGTTTACGCTACAAAATGATGAATTTCCAGATGGGATTAGTGTTAGTAATATTTCAACAGGTGTAAAATCATTTCTTATAATAAAAAAGTTAATCACTGATAATATTATAAATGAAAAAGATGTACTTATCTTTGACGAGCCTGAGATACATCTACATCCAGAATGGCAAATTAGGTATGCTGAGTTATTGGTTCTTATTCAAAAATATTTTAATTTAACGATACTTTTAACGACACACAGTCCATTTTTCTTAAGAGCAATAGAAGTCTTTTCTAAAAAGTATAAAATTGAAGATAAATGTACATATTATATGGCTAAGATTAAGAATGAATATAGTATATTTGAAAAGATAAATGATACATCTGATGTATATGCTAAGATGGCAGATGCTTTTTCTGTATTAGATAAAATTAATGATGATATTGAGGAGTCAAATAATTGTGAGGATATGTAATTATGTGTATATCGGTATTAGAAGATTATTTATTGTCCTATCAGCATCATATAAAATCAGTTTCAGCTATTTCAGCTGATAGTACAAACCATAGTGTATGTTGTGAAAGTGAATGTCAAGCTTATAGTTTTGATGATATTATTAAGGAGGTGTGTGATAAATTAGATGGGGAAGTAATTGCTAGTGTTGACGCTATATCTTTTTATGATGGATGGTTGAATTTAATTGAATTTAAAAATAGTTCTTGTGCAGGAAGAAAGACTCAATTTGGGCTTAAACGTAAATTTAATGATACAGTTCGTTATTTTGAGAGAATAGTGCTGGAAAAACCTTTTCTGGATGGAACAGATATACAAACTCGTATTATATTAGTTTTTAATCCGAAGAATCCTAGTGGATACAATGATGTAAAGAATGGGCTAAATAAATATGCTAAGCGATTACCAGCAGATAAATATAACTTGAAAACGTTGAGTGAGTATTGTAGTTTTCTAAAGCTATGTAATGAATTTAAAATTTTATATTCAAATGAATTTATAGAAGAGATTTGTCAATATATTCCTACTGAATAGATGAAGCTTAAATAGTGATTTAGTTAAGTGTTGATTATTTTATATAATTACTACTCTTAAGAGTATATGATACAGTTTATATAAATAAGAATAGACAGTATTTATGGTTTGTTACTTTAGGAAGAAAGTAGAGTGGGCTAAGAAAGATTGTATATAATATGCTCTTTCTTAGCTAGACTTCTATATATACATAATGTATAATATTTATATTGCAATATTGGATCATGGCAGTTCTCGGGCCTGTGCAATGGGGGCCTGTGAATCGTGTCAGGACTGAGAGGTAGCAGCACTAAGCGG
>OGKO01001347.1_pt1 | contig 14472 bp, 18 predicted proteins | sample 1572451 | NCBI WGS metagenome assembly OGKO01 (sample SAMEA2582089, study PRJEB24529) | metagenome | biome: Human gut stool | place: China | collected 2011 | reverse complement strand
GCAAGGCGGAACTGACCCCGGACGAACTGAGCCGGTTGAGTAAGGCGCAGAAGCGAGAGATGTACGCTGCCCATGCCGCCCGGTCTGCGGCGCATCACGAAGTTGACCAGTACGAGGATGACAATGTGGGCACGCAGGCGCTGAGCGAGGGCGAAAAGGCGGCAGGAAATGTCCGGGATATTTCCAAGAGCCGCTATGCCCGGAAGCTCAAGAGGAAAGCCAAGATGCAGGGCAAGAAGGGTGCCAGAAACGCAAAATCTTCCGTGCAGAAGCCAACTGCGGCACAAGATACAGGCGCATCCGGCACCGGCGAGGGCGGTTCCAACTGGCTTTCCCGATGGCGGCAGAAGCAAGACATCCGGCAGAGCTACTATGCTGCCGCCCGGTCGGGTACGGCGGCGCAGACCGCAGGTGGCAAAGCGGCATCCAACGGTGCATCTGCTGCCCGGTCCGGCGTGGAACAGGCGGTAGAAAAGGGCAAAACTGCCGTCAGCACCGCCGTAAAGGGGCTGGTGAATGCCGCAAAAGGCAACGCACACGTTCTGGTGATTGTGGGCGTTTTTCTTTTGCTCGTCCTCATGGTGATGTCGGGCTTTTCCTCCTGCGGTATCCTCTTTTCGGGCGGCACACAGGTGTCCGGGCAGACCATATACTCTGCCGAGGATCGGGACATCTGGGGTGCAGAGCAGGACTACAAAAAGCTGGAAAAGGAACTGGATAAAAAGATCAAGCGCACCCCCACCGACCACCCCGGCTACAACGAGTACCAGTACCACCTTGACCCCATTGAACACGACCCGTGGCAGCTCACTTCATTCCTGACCACTCTGTATGATAATTACACCCGGTCGGAAGTGCAGGGCAAGCTGAAGGAGACCTTCAAAAAGCAGTACAAGCTGACCACATGGGTGGAGGTGCAGATTCGGTATAAGACGGTCTGGGTCATCAGTCCGGCAGGTATCCCTGTTCCTACCCAAGTGCCGTATGAGTACAAGATTTTCCACACCAAGTTGGTGAACCGTGGCTTGGAGGTGGTCATCCGGGAGGAACTGGACAACGACCAATGGAAACGCTACGAGATCTTTCAGGACACCTTGGGCGGCAGACCGTATCTGTTCAACGGCGGACTGCCGCCCGGTGGCTCCGATGGCTCCGGCACACCCGGTATTGATTATCAGGTTCCGGCAGAAGCCCTGACGGACAGCGAATTTGCCGCCATCTACAAGGAGGCGCAAAAGTATGTGGGCACACCCTATGTGTGGGGCGGCTCTACCCCGGAAACCGGTTTTGATTGCAGCGGCTATGTCTGCTGGGTGTACAACCAGAACGGCTACGATGTAGGGCGCACTACCGCCAACGGTCTGTGGAACAAGAGCCAGCACATCTCCGAAGCCGATGCAAAGCCCGGTGATCTGGTTTTCTTCAAAGGCACCTATGACACCCCCGGCATGAGCCATACTGGAATCTATCTCGGCAACGGCATGATGGTCAGTGCCGGAGACCCCATCAAGTACGCAAACATTCACTCGTCCTACTGGGAGAAGCATCTCGCCGGGTTCGGACGGCTTTCAAAATGATTGGAGGAGTTTTATGAGCGAAAAATCGGATAAGCTGCGGGCGATGCTGGCAAAAGAGAAGGAGCGCCGCATCAAGCTGAACAACCGCATCGAGATTTTGGAGCGGCGCATTCAGGAGGAGGATTCCGCCGAGGTCAACGAGATGGTGCGAACTGCAAAAGTCACGCCGGAACAGCTTGCCGCCCTGCTGCGGCAGTCTGCCACCACCACCCCGAACCCGGCTGCGCTGTCTGCCGTGGGTGCCACTTTCGAGAAGGAGGATGCAGATGAAGATTAAGAAACTGAGCGCACTGCTGGTGTCGGTGGCACTGTGTGCTGGTATGGCGGCTCCTGCCTTTGCCTTTGAGGGCGAAGCTGCCTCGGTGGAGCAGCCGATTCTGCCGGAGGTCGTGGAGGAGGATGTTGTCACCATCACGGACGAAACCTCTGGTGCCCTGACCCCGGAGGGCAATCTGACGCTGGTGGATGATTACCACACCAACTATTCCGATGGCAGCGGCCAGCAGTTCATCACGCTGGTGTCGAAGTCGGGAGCCACCTTCTATCTGGTCATCGATCGCAACGCCAAAGGGCAGCAGACCGTCCACTTTATGAACCTCGTGGATGAGAGTGACCTTCTGGCTCTGATGGAGGAAGAAGATGCCGATGCTTATACCGCTGAAAAGGAAGCGGCGGCGCAGGCGGAACTGGACAGGCTGAAAGCCGAGGAGGAAGCCAAGAAAGCTGCCGAGGAAGCGGCGGCATCCGGCACGGAGCAGTCCAAGGAGAATAAGGTCACAAAGATCGCATCCGGCTTTCTGGGCGTGGTGGTGCTGATCGCACTGGCGGCAGGCGGCGGCTTCTATTTCTATCGCCAGCAGATGCAGAAGAAAAAAGCCGAAAAAGAAGCCCTTGACCCCGATGCAAACTACACCGAGGACAAGGGCGATTTTGAGATTCCGACCGATGTGCCGGACGAGGACGAAACCCCGGACGAGCAGGACACTGAACCCATCTGATTTCAAGGCGGCGTTTTGCCGCCCTACATATTGCAATCCGAAACAGAATGGAGGGATTCTTATCGCAAAATTGATCGTGGCGGAAAAACCGTCCGTTGCCATGTCCTACGCCAAAGTCCTCGGTGCCACCAGCCGTCAGGATGGCTACCTTGAGGGCAACGGCTATCTGGTAAGCTGGTGCGTGGGGCATCTGGTTGAGCTTGCGCCGCCCAATGTCTACGATGCCAAATACGTCAAGTGGAACATTGCAGATCTGCCCATCCTGCCGCAAAAGTGGGAGTATCTGGTGTCTGCCAGTACCAAAAAACAGTTCGGCATCCTGCAAAAGCTGATGCACTGCCCGGATGTTGACAGCGTGATCTGTGCTACGGATGCAGGATAGTGCGGATAGGTGACTTAAGAAAAAGAAAAAAGAGACCTCATTTTGTTGAAAATCAAATTTCAAAGTCATTAAAGGAGCTATTCAAATGAAACAAAATCAGAATTTCGACCATAATCACTCTCAAAAAGTGCTTTCCTGCCACTACAACATGGACACCAACCGGGTGGAAGCCCGATTTGAAGATGGCACCACCCTTTCCATTGATTGTATCTCCATTGAGGACGAATACGGCAACACCCCTGCGCAGCGAGCAGAACTGGACTGGCTACTATATAACAAGCCCTTAGAGTACGTCCAGCTTGTGCTGAGTGGTGAGATTGAGCATTATCTCTCACTTGGCTGTGACCATGGCAAACTGAAAGACTAACCTCTAAATAGGCCAAACAACCCGCTACTTGCAGTCGCTGCAAATGGCGGGTTGTTTGCTTATTTTAAGTTTTTCCTTTGCTCATAGTAGTGCAAAATCAATGTAGTGCAAAATCAATGGCCCAACGGTCAAAGAAATCACAAATATCAGGCAAATCTACTGGTTTCTTATAAATGTCATTCTAAAATTCAATGGATTTTGCTATTTCTAGCACTTGTTTTTTCGACACGAAAGTCGATTTAACCCTATATTTTATGTATCTCTCGATGATTTCAAGTTTGCCATTTTGGGGGCTTGATTATTGAGAAAATTCTAAATTCCAAAAAGGTCTATCATTTTCATCAATCGCATCGTTATTGAGAATAAGCACTGCACCACCACTTAACAGAGGAGGCAGCTGTAAATAGCTTATATTATTTATTGAGAAAATGAAACGCTATTGCAACAGTTGAATACTGTATATTTTATCAAATTGATACGGATCTGATAGCAACACCTTACCGTTTGATATCACAAGAATGCTTTCGCCTTCTTTAAGATACGACAACTGAAGATTTCCTTTCAAGTAGTTTGATACGCCATAAATTATATAATTGTCATCCGTATCATATAATTGATTTTTTGCAGTCGCATAAATACAATTGTTCTTCAGGTCAACTTCTTCAATTATAAGTTCCGATTTTTTTCTTCCGAATGTATTCGATTGAAATAGAATGCAGAGAACCACTGCCACAAATGCTATGCCAACCATAATCTTCCGTTTGCATTTCATTTTATCAACCTCTGTATGAAAGGAACAGCGTATAAAGCGATTGTGTTATTCTCAATGCCCCTGTATAAGAAGTTGGATATGAAGAACCATCAATTGTGCTTCCATCTTTATGGATTCCGATAGCTACATACCCAGCTCCAGAAATATATTCTACAAGAGGACCACCACTAAAGCCACCTGTCAAATCCCAATCGCCCTTGAGATATTTTGAAGTCTGACTTCTAATATACCCAGAAGATTTACACATCCGATATCTCGCATCGGCACCATTTATTTGGCTCGGATAGCCATAAGCATACACCAACTGTGATGATGAATAATTGCTAGACTGCCAATGTAACCCAAGCCATCCCGTTTTCGTTCCTAAATTATTCTTGAGCGTAATAATCGCCCAATCCTCCGAACTTGTTCCAGCAAGATAAGAATCACTAACAATCATCGAACTTGCCGATACATTTTCGCTTCCAAAAGGTTTACTATTATCAGATCGAGCAGGTGCGACATTTACCGACTTAACGTAGGCTTTTTCCTTTATACTGTATAGATTATGTGCTGCTGTTGCAAGTGCATTAGGCCCAATCATAAATCCAGAACCATAATTTGTCCCTCCATTATTGGTCGTTATCTGTAGGCATACCGTACTACAATATGGTGTTGCCGTTGGATTATCAACAACAGTGATATCATTGCTTCCGATAATCGCATACAGATCGGATAGATCAATATCCGAAATCTTTCCATTTGGAAAATAGCCTGCAGTTGTCTCTCCATCCGTGAAGGAATTGGTTTCAACTATAATTTCCTCTATAGATTCTTCTTTTGTATCAAAATCGTATCTATGGTATCTCTCGATATGAGATTTGCTTCCATCACTTTGATTATCTGCAAAAGCAGTCAGCCCAGAGTTAAGCTCCATTGAAGAAAGAGCCACAATCCCACTTGCTTTCAAAAAAATTCTACGAGATATTTTTTCACTAGCTATTTTAATTTTCCTTCTTTACTTTTAGAGTATACACAAGATTTCTTATACATCAGTTGCTCTGCATTGGAAACACCTCCGTAAAATTTTTCATACGTTAGAGCCATCCTTATTTTAGATTTCAACTTTTACTTTCGCAAAAAAATAAATACCACTGATTTTTTATCCAATAGCCGTGCTAAGATTTATCTCTATGGGATTCAACACATGCGTCTGCTGGCACAACCAAGCCCAATTGTTCACTGTAGTAGTAAACAAGTCGTCATAGTTGTTGTCATATGCAAAATCAAATGTGTCATGAACGGTAATCAAGTAATACATTATAGAATTACCAATCATGAAGCCTGTTCCAGAGGTGCTTACCCTATGCAATGCATAGAATAAATCTGCATTATCAGACTTTTGAATTGTAAAAGACCAACTTCCTCCACTAAAATCTTTCAAGCCACTATTAAGTACTTTGTTTTTATAATTATTAAAAACTGTTGTCGTGTTTAACTTGTCAAGCAATGGCGTCGAAGAATCCGTCACACTCTCAGAATAGTCAATATTATATACAGAGAATTCAACCATAAGAGCCGCACATTCATATCCCTTATCCCGTGCAATTTGCGCAGCTGCCAACCATGCAAGCTGTGTATTATTTAACAAATTTCCAGATGCACGTGTTTGATCTTCATCTTTCATCTTATCGATAAACTTATTTAATTCATCTATCGACATTCCCGAAAAATCAACATGATACTTATCATTCATGCTTTGAATAACAGGATTGCTAGCTTTACGGCTGCTTATGTTAGCAGCATAAGACACAGTATTTATCGAAAACAAAAAACACACTGAAAGAATTAATGATACGAACCTCTTCATAACGAACCTCCTTAAATTCTGTACTCTACTATATAAATTGTGTGCTTCTCATCATCCCAGACAACGAGACTAAAATTCACATCTTCAGAATGTAAAAGCAATGTATTCATTTCGGCTTCCGAGCGTAGTTCCTTATGCTGACTATTATCATAAAGAAAAAAATTTCCACTTGCAATTTCAGGAATCACAAAATCTAATCCAAAATATGACGACACATTTTTTAATATAGAAGATATGGTTGGAGAATCATTAATTTTCTCCCATGAATCGAGTTGATGAATAATTTTGGCTGCATCCACATCGTAGTATACCGCTAACATTATCCCATCATTTTGCAATCCGCCATAAGCCTCATATATCAACGATTCAGAGTATGTTGCTTTTCCAATTTTGAATTGTTTCAAATAATCTCGTTTTTCATATTTGCTTTTTCTTCCAAGCATAAAGCCCAAAAGCAAGCACAGTGCGACTATAGCTAGGTATCGGATAACTCGCGTTGGTCTCGCCTTTATAATTACCTCACACCTTTCTAACTTGCTGAAATATATAACAAACTCCACTTATCTACTGGTACTTCCGGTAATGGTTTCGCTCCGTCCATCGGAATAGCTAAAGGTCGCAGAATACTCAAGCCTATAAGATTTTCCGGGCTTAGTGTTAAAGCTACTGCTCACCATGCAGGTTGAGGTCGTGCTGCTGTTTGAGCAGCTACTTACTTTTTGCCATGTTCCAATTGTCCCCTTTTCATAGAGAACGCCTGAAACGCTGATTTTCTTTACTCCAGTTCGAGTCTGGGCATCAACCTGATAGTATGTTTGGTAAATAGATCCGTTGACCGTACTATCGCCTACATACCGTTCAGACTTTTCAGCGGCCATTGCGGTGCAGGCAAAGCTCAAGAGAATCACCGCTGAAACAACAATGGACAACAAACGCTTTTTCGACATAGACATACACCTCCGTTTTTTTGCTCCCATCAAGAGCCTTTGTATAATCAACGCAATTCGCATTCGCTTCGTTTCAATTTTCAGGAGAAAATTTTTCAAATTTTCCATCTTTGTAAGTTCAGACAAAAAGAAAGCCAGACATTTGTGAACTCTCACAAGTGTCCAGCTTTCTTAACGGATACCTTCCGCAATTTTCATAATCTCATCGTATGGAATGTTTCCCATAACGGTATGTGTAATCCCCCGATGTTCCCAACTTAGAGTATAAACATTCTTTCCATGTTCATCCGTACTGGTTCCAAGTACACCATCTGCTTCTCCGACCTTTACGGTTTCGTACACTGTATGCTCATTATCAAACAGGGACTGCTGCCCTGGCTGGATAATTGAGCAACGGACTGTGTAGCTTTCCTCTGTTTCTTTTGACGAGTAAACATGTAAAAAGTTTTCTGCTCGTTCAAATTTCTGCGCATCGTCCATTTCAAAGCCGTCCGGCACATAATGATTGCTGTATCCATCCGGTAATCGTTCCAACGGTTCGCCGTCCACTTGATACGTCAGCTGCATCTCAATGGGCAGGAACTTCTGAATCATCGTATAGACTGCCTTGCGGAAGTCCGCACTTACTGCAAGTGCGCCGAGAGTTAAAATTACCAGCGTCAGGACCGTAATAAGCACTCGTTTCAGCACAGGGCGGCGTTTATGCAATGCCGCTTGCAGGCGAGCATCCCATCGGGACGTGTCCGGGTAGCGTTCCTTAAGCTGGGCCGGACTTGGCAGCTCATCCAGCTCTTTTTGTGCATCTGCACGGAGTGCCATCATCAATGCAGCATCAAAAGAAACTTCTGCCCTCTCACTCATGGCTGTTCAACTCCTTCCACAATAGTTTTCTTCCACGGAAAAGCCGCATCCGAACCACTTCGTCCGTCAGTCCAAGCGATTTGGCAATCTCCCGGTTGGTGTAGCCCATTGCCAAAAGGCGCAGTGGGGCACGGTACATCGGTTTCATCTGTCCGATCAGTTCTGTCAGGTGTTCGATGTTATCGGTGCTGACTACTGCATCGTCCGGCACCGGGGCGTCATCTGGTGCGTCCGGTACTTCTTCCAGCGGTTCTTCTCGCCGCTTGCGAAGCATATCGTAAGCACGGCTTCTACTACAACTAACGAGATAAGCAGCGAGTTCGTGACAGTTTTCTCGATGAATTTTAGAAAAATTTTTCGCAACGTACAAAAACACCTCTTGCAGCACATCCTCTGCCAGATACGAATCGCTCATAATTTTGTAAGCGGTATGGTAGACCAGCCGCTTGTAAGTATTATATACATCTATAAATTGTTCTTCTTTGCTTTGATCGTCAAGAACAGCTAAGTACAGGGAAAGCAACACAATCACCTCCAACGGATTCGCATGGATTGGATGTAGTGTACCATGAACCAGCGGAAATGTCGAATGTTTTCCGTTCTGAACGAAGAACAGCCAGCATCATGACCTCACTTACCGTTGAGGCCGTTGCTGGCTGTTCGTTTGGCTTGAGATGTCTCCATCAAAATTGCAGAGCGCAACTGTCTTGAAACTCTACCTTATATAAATAGAAGCGTTTTGGAAAAACGCGCAGCCTGCATCGGAACGGTGCAGAATGAAGGGGATTGGGCACAGCCCAACAAGCATTTTGCAACGCAAAAATGGCGTTTGTATAGACAAAAGCCCTGCTTGCTACAACAATGCGTCCTTTTTGTCCGCAGTTTGAAATTTTTAGATTGGAGAAAAACGCCATGCCAACCTTGGAATGGTATAGCACATTATTGACAATTCTGTTTATTTGAGATATACTTTTCGTGTAAGTATGAAAAATATGATTTTAAGGAGTAAACCTAAAATGTCCATGCCAAAAGGAAAACACATATTTGGAACTGTTAAAGTTGGAGAAAGAGGGCAAATTGTTATCCCGAAAGAAGCACGAGAACTATTTGACATAAATCCCGGCGATACTCTGCTTGTTTTGGGAGATGAAGAGCAAGGTATAGCTGTAGTTAAAGCTGATGTAATGAAAGAGGTCGCTGTAAAAATTCTGAAAGGTTTAGGACACTTCAAAGGAGGAGTGAACGATGAAACTAAATGAAACTACGCTCTCCTTTTTAGAAGTAGATTGTATTCAACAGTTTGGAAAAGAAAAAGGAAACCTCATTTTTGAGCAAGTGGAAAAAATTTTTCAAGAACTTCTGAATAATGCAGACTATCGTAACAATGCCGCAATTCAAAATCATTTGCAAGCAAAGCTATTTCCAACATTAGCTTATTACAAAACACTTCGAGAAAATGGTATCAACCAAGATGAAGCATTAGAATATGTAAGGAAAGAAACCCATAAAGCTGCAAATATCAAAAGAGAGGAAATGAAAAAGTTAGGAAATATGCCCTTTGCGTACACTATTTATCGGTTAGGTGTAAAAAAGCATATGCGAAAGAATTTTCCCGATACTGGATGGACAACGGAATGGGTGAAATGTAACGGAAAAGAAATACATTTTAATTTGCATAAATGTATTTATTGGGAGCTAACAAAAATGTATCATTGTCCAGAGTTATGTTGTGTGTACTGCGAAAATGATGATATATCTTTCTCTGGTTTATTACCCAAAATTCGTTTTGAAAGAACCGGCACATTAGCAAATGGTTCGCCTTATTGCGATTTTCATTTTCTAAAAGCGAGGTAAAACCCATGATGAAGAATTATTTATCTCATATTTTACCGTTCTTTTTTGCATTAGACTTGATTATCCCATTTTTATTAGCACCTACTTACAAAGGCTATAGCCATTTGACACAAGTAATGAGCGTTTTAGGAAATTCAAAAGCACCGTTGCATTTAATTTATAATATTTGGGTCGGAGGTGCAGATATGGACTACATGACACTCAAAGAGGCAAGTGAGAAATGGGGCGTTTCGTCCCGTCAAGTCAACTATTACTGCGTCGAGGGGCGTATTCCCGGCGCTGTGAAAATGGCCGGTGTTTGGCTGCTCTCCAAGGAAATAGCCAAACCCGCAGATAGACGATATAAAAAGCAGGTGAAAAACGAAAATGAAAATTCTGTTGGTTGAGGATGATTTGGAAATCAGCAAGTTATTAGCTGAATTTTTGCAGGAAAATGGATATGAAGTTTTTTGCCAATATGACGGGCTTCATGTATTGGATTGCCTGCGGGAAAATAATATCGACTTGATTTTGCTTGATATTATGCTTCCATATCGAAATGGTGATACTGTACTTACAGCAGTAAGAGAATGTTCTACGGTTCCAATCATTGTTATTTCTGCCAAAGGAACAACGCAAAACAAAGTAGATTTACTGCGCCTCGGTGCAGATGATTATATTACAAAACCGTTTGATATGGAGGAAGTTCTGGCTAGAATTGAAAGTAATCTCCGTCGAGTTCAATTTCAAAAAGATAATCCCACCCATTTACGTCATGGCGATTTGGTTTTGGATTTGAACGATAATACCGCCTTTTTGCAAGGCAGCGAATTGACTTTGACGGCAAAAGAATTTGCAATTTTAGAGTTGCTGATGAAATACCCGGATAAAATATTCTCAAAAGCAAATTTATTTCAAAGTGTTTGGAACGCCGAGTATATCAGTGAGGATAACACATTAAATGTTCACATAAGCAATCTTCGTAACAAATTAAAAGCCGTTTGCCCGGACAAGGACTTTATTGATACTGTTTGGGGTATTGGGTACCGTTTACACAAAGCCAGAGATTAAACCTCTGGCTTTAGATATTCTTTAGAGTTTTCTGTTTGGATTTAAGAAATTCTTTACGATTGCCTCTTACAATCAAAGATAAAGGAGGCTGACGATATGAGTCCTATTATTTTAGAAGCACACGACTTGACAAAAAAATATCGGCATACTGTTGCCTTAGATCATATTGACTTGCAAATTGAGAAAGGGAAAATCTACGGTTTTATCGGTCAGAACGGAGCAGGTAAAACTACTTTTCTGCGATTGGTTACAGGGCTGGCATTCCCGACCAGCGGTACTTTAGGCTTATGGGGAAAGAGTTCGGCAAAAGATTTGCAGGAACAGAGAAAGCGGATTGGCTGCATGATTGAAACACCTGCACTATTTCCGGCCATGACAGCTTATCAAAATATGGAGATACAACGCATCCAACGCGGCATCCCCGATAAAACAGTGATTGAAAAGACTTTGAATATGGTTGGCTTAAAGGACACTGGCAAAAAGAGTGTTCGCAATTTTTCTTTGGGTATGAGGCAACGGCTGGGAATTGCAATCGCTCTCTTGAACACGCCAGAATTTTTAATTCTCGATGAACCGATCAACGGACTTGACCCTGCCGGGATTGTCGAAGTCAGAAATTTGCTGAAATCCTTGAACAAGGAATATGGAATGACAATTTTGGTGTCCAGCCATATTTTGGAAGAATTATACCAAACTGCAACAGAATTTATTTTAATTGACAAAGGAAAAATCATTGAAGAAATCTCCGATCAAGAATTGAATGAACGGTGTAAACGGCATATTGCAATCAAGGCTACCGACCTGCAAAAGGCGCTGCTTGTATTGGAAGAAAAACTTCATACAGAAAATTTCAAGTTGATGCCGGATGGGACAATTCGCCTGTACGATTATCTTGATGATTTGGAAAAAGTCGCGGCTGTTTTGTCGGATGCGCATATCCTCGTTACAGGGCTTTCTGTATCCGGCGATACATTGGAAGATTACTTTTTAAGTAAGATAGGAGGTTCAGAAAATGTTAAATCTCCTAAATACTGAGTTTTATAAACTGTTTCATAGCCGGTACTTTTGGGGGATTGTGGCGTTTAATCTTTTTTTGAGCAGTGTGCTGCTGTTAGACAGTATTGGAGAAACATCCAGTCTATTCTTTGCATCACTATATAATGTGCCTATTCTCTTTTTTCTGGCAATCGTCTTTTCTGCGTTGTTTGTTGGAAATGACTTTGGACAAAGAACGCTGCAATCATATATCATTGCAGGCCATAACCGAGGACAGATATTACTTGCAAAACTGATCGCCTATCAAATAGCCTGCATAACGATTTTAGCTTTACCATTACTGGTACATGGATTGATTGGTAGGCTTTGCTTCAAAGAAAGTTTCGTGAGTGTTAGCGGCAATCTCTATACCGTTTTGGCAGTTGTAGTTTCTTTATTTGCAATGTGCCTGTTGCCGTTTTTCTTTGCGCTTCTGTTTCGTGATATAGGAAAAACTTTAGCTGTCCCGATGGTTCTCTTTTTCCTGATGATATTCTTGATGAATGGAGATCAAGCACTCTTTATTTCGCGAATATTGCCAATGGGACAGCTCCGACTGATTGCATTGCAGCAATTTACCCCATCTATGGTGCAATTTGTTTTCACAGATTTTTTGTGGATATTCATTTTATGTTTTGGCGCTTATTTGGGATTTAGGCATTCCGATTTGAAGTGACAGGGAGATGTCGAAATGAGTAATTTATTAAAAATGGAAAGATACCAATTATCACATAATTTCTTGTATTGGTGTGGCATGGTAGGCATCTTTCTAATTGGCTTTTTTACGGCAGAAACTTATGTCCCGGAAGTTATGGGAACAACCGGCGGGGCGGCTACTTCCCTTGCGGATATTTTTAACGGAATGGTTTATGACTCTACATTTCTTCTCATTCTGATGTCCAGTATTTTAGCTTTGATTTTAGGACAGGAGTTTTCTTATCGGACAGTAGATCTTGAAATAACTGCGGGCCATTCCAGAAAATCAATCTTCTTTTCAAAGGTAATCACATATTTGATTGCGTTTAACGTCATGGCTCTTGTTTATCCCATTGCCGGGTGTATAAGAGAATTTTTCAGATTTGGATTTATTGACGGAGGAAACTTTATTTATCAGGCTGCTAAGGCGGTTCTATACTCTTTACTTTTGAACAGTGCTACTTTTTTCATTGCAATCTGGATTTGCTTTTCACTGCGTAATTCTGCAAAAGCGATTGCTGTTACAGCCGTTACAACGTTTGTACTTAGTCTTTATCTGGGTTTTGGAATGATGTTGAAATTTCCAGTAGCTTTTTTGCCAACTTATCAAATAAGGGAGGCAGTTACCAGCACAGCAATCTTCCAACCATTCCCGATTTTGATTGGAATTGTTTGGGTTGTTACGTTGTTGATTTTATCATGGTGCAGCTTTCGGAAATGTGAATTAAAATAGATTTCAATTAGAAAACGGAAAGAAGGAGGTGTCTAAAATAGAGCTACTGCTATTGATTGTATTTTTGCTGTTGCTTATCTTACTATTCAAATATCTTCAAACAAAACGGCAAATCCGCAATCTATCAAAACAGATAGCTGAATTGGTAAATGGCAAATCCGAGAAAATGCTGGACATCTCTTTAATTGACAAAGATTTGGAACAACTGGCAGGAATACTAAACCAGTATAACGATAATCAAAGGCAGTTGATTGCCAGTACGCTTCGCCACGAAAACTATCTGAAAGAGTCGATTGCAAATATTTCACATGATCTACGGACACCATTGACCGTTATACTCGGACATTTACAGCTATTAAGAAAAGAAACTCTGACAGACAAGCAGGAACAGCGAATAGAAACCATTTTTCACAAAGCAGAAAGAATGAAAGAATTGGTACAGACTTTTTATGACCTGTCTATTTTGGATGCCGAGCAGATAACACCCCGGCGAGAAGATTTCAACCTGTCTAATTTGCTGATAAATCTTATTACAGAGAATGCTCCTGCATTGGAAGCAAAAAATATATCCCCTGAAATTGATTTGCCACCCCATTCTGTCTATCTCAATTCTGATTACAGCATGGTGGAAAGGATTTTACAAAATCTACTGACAAATGCGATACGTTATTCATCCGGCGACATAAAAATGGGCTTAAAGCAGACAAGGAAAAATAGGGCTATTTTCACGATTGAAAATCCGATAGATAGCAAAACTGAAATAAATCCCGCCCGCCTCTTTGAACGATTTTATACAGGGGACGCATCCAGACACAACAGTGGTACAGGAGTAGGACTTGCGGTTGTAAAGTTACTGACGGATAAACTAGGCGGCAATGTTTCTGCTGAAATTAAATCCAATGTATTGACTGTGACACTCGAAATCCAATAATTTTTCATTCATCTGCCGGACGATGGCAAAAGAAAAAAAACCGTCGTATGGCGGAAAACAATATTCCCTACAAGGTGCGGGCGGCACTGCTTCTGGTGCCGCTGAATACACCAATGCCTACCGGAGCAGTGACTCAATCCTTGTGGTACATTGCAGTTCGTTCCGGAGACGTCCACCGGGTGCAGCACTATCTTCGCACAGAAAGGGATACCTAAGATTGAGCAGTTATCGGTACGTCTGCTGTTAACGGCCGGCATCCTGCTGCTGATCGCAGGGGGGATTTTCGCCATTCTCCAAGGATGGCTCTATACCGGCCTTCTCTGGGCGGGTGCGTTTGGATGCCTGATGGCAGCTCTGAACTTTCAGGATTCCAAAAACGACGGCGGCTAAAGCACACGGCATCGTAGTGCACGGTCAATG
>OGKO01001341.1_pt1 | contig 14502 bp, 9 predicted proteins | sample 1572451 | NCBI WGS metagenome assembly OGKO01 (sample SAMEA2582089, study PRJEB24529) | metagenome | biome: Human gut stool | place: China | collected 2011 | reverse complement strand
TAGCCAGATCTTTAAGCGCTGCAATCAAGGCTGTTCCAATACCTTGCCCTTTAAAATCTTTGGAGATAGACAAACTAGTAACTGCAATAAAACCTCCTTGACTAGCATTAGGAGCCACCTTATGGAACAGGTCATCTGTGAGGTAACGTTCCGCAATCACAGGTCCTTCGATGTAGCCAGCTACAACGCCATCAATTTCAGCAATTAGAAAGGTATCACAAATCGTCTCTAAACGCTCCGCAATGGCCTCTGGAGTTGCAGCCTCTTCAGGCGAAAAATTTTCTTGTTCGATACGAACAACATCATCCCAATCATCCTCTCGGGCATGTCGAATAAGCATATCAAATTCCTTTCTATTAAGAGAAAGAGCTGAGCGAAATCGCTACAGCCCTTAATCTATTACATATGTGTTTGCAAGCTTGCTAGGAGCTCTTCAAACGAGCGTTCGTAAAGTTGGATGTCTCCAGCTCCCATAAAGACATAAACAGCATTGTCATGGTCAAGGAGAGGTGAGACATTTTCAACTGTAACCACTTTGGCAGGTTTATTGATCTTAGCGGCAAGATCTTCAACCTTAACATCACCATGGTCAACCTCACGCGCTGAACCGTAAATTTGTGCCAAATAAACAGCATCTGCTTCGTTCAAAGCTTCAGCAAATTCATCAAGAAGGGCGATGGTACGTGTGAAGGTATGTGGTTGGAAAATAGCAACAATCTCTTTAGATGGGTACTTTTGACGTGCTGCATCAAGCGTTGCAATAATTTCAGTTGGATGGTGGGCAAAGTCATCGATGACAACAGTACCACTGATAATTTTCTCTGTGAAACGGCGTTTAACACCTGAGAAAGTTTTAAGGTGTTCCGCAACCAAGTCCATGTCAAAACCGGCTACATAGAGGTTCCCAATAACCGCAGTTGCATTCAAAATATTGTGACGACCATAGGCTGGCACATGGAATTCTCCAAGGATTTGTCCATCATGTTTCACCTTAAAATTAGACCCTGTCGTTGTACGCACAATATCTGTTGCCATAAAGTCATCATTTTCTTCAAAACCGTAGTAATAGATTGGCGCATTGGCTGTAATCTTACGAAGGTGTGGATCCTCACCGTAAACAAAGAGTCCTTTTTGCACTTGCTTAGCATAGTCATCAAAGGCAGAGAACACATCATCGATACTTGTAAAGTAATCAGGATGGTCAAAGTCAATGTTAGTGATGATTGAGTATGCTGGGTGGTATGGCATGAAATGACGTTCATATTCATCAGACTCAAAGACAAAGTATTGTGCATTAGCAGAACCTCGTCCAGTTCCGTCACCGATAAGGTATGACGTGTCGGTGATATTTTTCATAACATGTGACAAGAGACCTGTTGTAGAAGTCTTACCATGTGCACCTGCCACACCAAAGCTAGTGAATTGATCCATGAAGTGACCCAAGAACTCGTGATAACGCTTAAAGCTGTAGCCATTTTTAATCGCATAAGCAACTTCAACGTTGTTGTCTTCACGAAAGGCATTTCCAGCAATCAATTCAACATCTTCTGTGATGTTTTTTTCATCGAAAGGAAGGATAGGAATACCTGCTTGCTCAAGACCACGTTGAGTGAAGTAATATTTTTCCACATCTGAACCTTGAACCTTGTGTCCCATTTGGTGGAGCATCAAAGCCAAAGCTGACATACCAGATCCTTTAATTCCAATAAAATGATAAGTTTTTGACATAGTTTCTCCTTACAATCGCACTGCGATTAGTTTGCGTCTTCTAAATGCGTCAAATTTAATTCTTGAGCAACTCGGTGTTCACGGTAAGTTTGACGTTCTGGGTAATTATAAACCTGGCTACGTTTCAAGAAGTCATAGCTATTTTTCTTGACGTTCTTACGAGATGGGTTACTAGGCTGTTGATAGGTTGGAGCCACTTCTGCCAAGATGTAAGAATCTTGTTGCAGACGATTTGCCAAGTGATGGATCTTTGAGTGCTTCCCATTAGGCGCTAAAGTTCGCTTGATAGCACTTACAGGAGCTCCCAAGATAGAGGCTGTCACTGGTCCTTTATCCGTTGTTACAGCAGCTGGCTCAACAGTGGCCTCAAAGCTTGGTTTAGCTTCTACCTTAGGCTTAGCAGTCAGTTGGCGGCTATTAGTATGTTTGGTTTGTTGAACTTCTTGGCGGAGGAATTTTTGTCGTTTCTCACGTACATCACGCTTAGCCTTTTCACGGGCTTCCTCAGCATAAGTCATGCCAGCCTCTTGTGTCTCCACTCGTTTTGGAGCCTGCTTACGATTGCTAGGCTTAGCTGACAAGAAATCATAGTTCGGCAACAAATCATTGTAGTCCTTATCTTGGTAAGGGCCACGGATATTTGTGATTAAATCTTCATTTTCGTATAGGCGCATAGAGACCGGTTCTTGCAAGCAAGGTTCCCCGTCTGGGATCAGCGGAAATTGTCGTCTTTGGCGATGCATAAAAGACTTCCTTTCATTTTCGAGATGATGCGTATCTTAATATAAACAATCGGGAATGGGAAGATACGTCTTGCAATATTCTATTATAGCCTAATTCAAAAGATTTGCCTAGTAGCATTTTCACCTCTTAGTATTCCAATATCAAATATAACAAATTAAGATATTGCAATACCAAGAATTTCTTTAATGTCCTCAACAGTCATGCTGGCACGGCTTTCATTGCCATCCAAGACAGTTGTCACAAGGTTCTTCTTGCCTTCTTGAAGCTCAAGAATTTTCTCTTCAATAGTCCCTCTTGTAATCAAACGGTAAACTTCGACATTTTGTTCCTGACCTATACGGTGAGCACGACTAATAGCCTGCATTTCTACCGCTGGATTCCACCAAAGGTCAATCAGAATAACCGTATCAGCACCAGTTAGATTCAGTCCCACTCCTCCTGCTTTCAGAGAAATCAAAAAGGCATCTCGACTTCCTTGATTGAAGGCTCTGGTCATCTCTTGACGACTATCAGATGGCGTTGACCCTGTTAGCTTATAAGAGGAAATACCTAGTTCTTGTAAGAGCCCCTCTGTAATATCTAACATCCCACGAAATTGTGAAAAGATAAGGACACGATGGTCTGATTCCTTAATTTGGCTAAGCAACTCTCTAAGGCTATCTAATTTTCCGCTATCTCCCGCATAGTCCATAAAGAGAGCTGGGGTATCACAGATTTGTCGTAAGCGGGTAATTCCTGACAAGATTTCCACCTTACGACGGTTGATTTCCTGATCACTTGCTGAAATTAATCCTTGTTGCATCTGTTGTAATTGTGCTAAATAGATAGCCTTTTGAGCATCTGACAATTCACTTTGGTGAGTGATTTCAATCAAATCTGGGAGATCAGGAAGGACCTCTTCTTTTTTACGTCTTAGAATAAAGGGAGAAATATACCTAGCCACTTCCTTAGGTGTTAACTTAAGGAAAGTTTTTTTAGCTGGTAAAAGTCCTGGTAGAATAATCTGGAAAATAGACCAAATCTCCAACAAATGATTTTCAATAGGCGTTCCAGATAGTGCTAAGCAATGTGGAACAGAAAAATCACGTAGATATTGGGCAATCTTTGTCTGTGTATTCTTCATGACCTGAGCCTCATCGAGAATGAGATAGTCATATTTGCCAGCCTTGTAAGCATCAAAATCCTGACGGAAGGAAGCATAGCTTGTAATAATAATCTGGTGGTCTTCGGCAATGATGTCATCACGTTTTGGCTTGAGTCCATAAGAAACCGCTACATCTAACTGAGGGGCAAACTTTTTAAACTCATCCTGCCAATTGTAAATCAGACTTGATGGTGACAAAACCAAAACTCGTTGTCCTTCTTCTAAATGTGCAGAGAGGTAGGCAATAGTTTGCAAGGTTTTCCCCAACCCCATATCGTCGGCCAAGATACCGCCAAAACCATAGTGATGCAACATCGATAGCCACTGAACACCTTTTTCCTGGTAGGGACGAAGGCCAGCTTCTACCTTATAGGTTGGCAAATCAAAGGTCTCTGGCTTACTCAAATGTTGCGTTAAGAGTTGGAAATCTTTTGAAAAACGAACAGAATCACTTTCTGAAAGAGCATCCATCAATTGATAGGCAGTTAATTGATTGAGTTCTAGGTGACCTTTTCCTGAGTAACGAGCTCTCAGAGTTTTGAGACTCTCACTAATACGATGCGTCGCTTCGTCAAAAACAATCAACTGACCACTACGATTGATAAAATAGGGCGAGCTTTCCATTAAGGCTGCTAAAGCATGATCCACATCTTCATCGTCAAGACTTGAAAAATCAAAGGAAATATCTAATAAATTTCCCTGACGCTCTACCTGAACCTGTGGACTCTGCTCAACCCGTAAGTCACGTAACTCCTGTCCAATCAGAACCGTTCCTGCATTTTCAAAATCTGGTAGAGTATTTGTAAAGAAATCATAGAGCTCTTGACTGCTACTTAATCGTTTAGATGACTGAAAATCAGGGGTGAATCCATGCTTAGACATCAAACGAAAAACAGCCTGCTCATGACGATAGTTACTGGTAAATCCTAAATGACTCAACTCTTGGCGATCATGTACCAAGAAACCATCAAAATCAAAGGCTAATGTAAGAATAACCTCACTGTCACCTTTCAGATCAAAGCGAAATCTCGGTGTGAAATCCTTGATATTAAAAGCTTTTGGTGCCTTAACTGGCCCCATAGTCCTAAAATCAAAAAGACTAGCAGCCAAGATGGCTTGTTCATCGAGATTAAAGCTGACGTGCTTATTCAAATCGCTTCCGATTGGAAGAGAGCGTAAGCCAACCAAAAGTTTTTGTTGTTTTCGATTCAGACGATAAAAAACACCTTGATAAAAGAGAATACGATTATTAAAAAACGCCTGACTATTCTTCTCAGCGACAGTCAATTCAATCATCTTGGGCTCGACACAAATATCAAACGAGAAGAGCTGAGCATCAGCAGTCAAATCCTCGACCAAAAGTTGGCGATATTCAGTTCCTTCCCATTCAAACCTAAAGCCATCCAAATCTTGCATCCGTCTCAAACCTTCCTCAAAAAAACCGTAAGGGAGACAAAGGTGACGTGCATTATTCGGTAAAATAAAGTCTAAATTAGTCTTGGCTTCATCTGGAATCATCCGTCCTAAGAAGTCTAAAAATGCCTGTGAAGCCTGGTCAAATTGAATAAGTGATAGGGGTTCATAGTAGTTCTTACCTATCTGATAATAACCCTCAGCCTCTACAAGTTTGAGAAAGGCAGGAATATCTCGAATAACATAAGAACGTTCATCTGGTAAGCGACGTAAACGTATACTCCACCAAATCTCTGAACCAAAGGTAGATTCCTCTCCCTCTACCATCAAGCTATATCTAACGGTATCATCTTCATTCAGGGAAAGCCCTTCTAAAAATAAACCACCAAAAGAGTGACCTCGCTCTTGGCCTTGAGAGGATTCTTGTTCCTCTTCCAGTTCTGCCAAGAGACGCTGGCCTTCTTTATCATTTTTTAGATAATACTCAACCGCTGCCAAATGGGGACAATAGCCTTTTTGAGCGAAATAATCACAGTCACACGTGATTTCAGAATCATTGAGTGCATAAATTAAATGATGTTGGTCAACTGTTGTATCCAACTGAGTTTCTGAGACCTGATGAATGGTAATGAGATCCTTCTCAAAAAGTTCAATACCCTCATTACGGACTCTACCCGGCATCAATTTTGCCATAGTATTCACCCCTATCTTATCCCTCTATTATAGCACAAAATCCTTATAAACTAGGCCTTCACCAAGATAAAACAAAAAACACTCCCTAGGGAGTGTCGCAGATTATTATTAATAATCAAGTTTATCTGAGTGACCTGAACCATTACCAACATAGTAACCTGTCTTACAGTTGATACTGAAGAGGTAAGTTCCATCTGGAAGGTACAAGTTGTAGTAACCATTACCATTGATGATGTTAACTGGTTCAAGGATGAAGTTATCTCCTGAGAAGTAACCACGTGAGTGTGATGTTTCAATAATCTTATCAAGAACACCATCAGCCCAAGTCCAAGCTGGGTTACTTGTATCTGCTACTACGTTTGCATTATAAGGCACACGTGAGCGGTCACGTTGAAGGATTGATGGGTTATAATTTGTGATTCCGCGTGTTACAACTGTTGAAGCTGCAGCTGAGCCACCAGTAGTTCCTCCAGTCGCACCAGTTGAACCAGTTGCACCTGAGTTAGCTGATCCATTTTGCGCTCCAGAAGTATTTGATGCGGCCGCACCACCACCAGTAGAAGCTGCTCCAGACGTGTTATCACCTGAAGGTGCAGCAGGACTAGCAGTATTGGCGCTATCAGCAGCTGTCGCTGCAGATGTTGCGCTCGCAGCCTTAGCTTTTTCTTCAAGCTGAGTCTTACCACCCTTAATCGCTTCTTGGATAGTGCTATCAAGACTCGCATTTCCAGTTGTTGTTACACTTTCTGGAAGATTATTAAAGTTGGCATCTGATTTAACAGCGATAGAGGCATTATAGCTACCATCTACAAGAGCATCTGACTCAAACTGACTGTTAATCTTTTGTACAGCTTCAATTTGTTTCTTCAAGTTATCATATTTTTTCTTAGCTGCATCATAATACTTGGTTTTCTCCAATTTCTTGAGCAGTTTTTCCAAATCTGATAGCTTACCAAATTGATCATTAGCGAGTTTTGTTTGCTCGTCATCTGTGAAGAAATTCTTATACATTTCTTCGAAGGCCTTATTATCAGCAGCTGCCGTGTCCTTGCTTGATGATGATGTCACTGCTGAAGAAGCTGTGCTTGTTGTTTTCGCCGATTGGCTATGTGTTCCTTTATAAAGAGCATAGCTACCACCAATAATAGCTAAAGCAAGAACTGCTAGAGCACCGATAACAACACCTTTACGACGGTAAACTGGAATATCACCATCAAAGGCACTCTTATGCGATGGTGAAATAGACTCTGAAGAGATTCTGTCTTCTGCAGATGGGCGATTAACTGCCATAGACACTTTTGGTGTTGTCTTTTCTTCGTCAGCTTTTGCTCCAGTTACCCCTGCCACTGTTGATGCAATAGCTGCCAAATCAATAGTGTCTGAAATAGCAGCATCATCCAACAAAGGTTTTGAAGCTTGTGGCTCAGTATCGTCAATATTGGCAACAACAGGATTTTGTGGTTCTGGATCATCGATGTTAGCAATCAAAGGATTGTTATCATCAATATTATCTACCAATGCATCGTTATAGGCTGGCGTTGGCTGATTAGTTGAAGTAGCTGAATCTGCAAGTGCATCACCAAGGTCAAATTTTTCTGTTTCTGACGTGATGAAACGATCAGCATTCGTTGACGTAATGATAACTTCAGAACTTTGACTTTCTGGTTCTGCAATAACCTCAGGTTCAACAGGAGCATTTGGCAACTGCTTGTCAATATGAGATTGAGTTTCATCAGCCTTGTTATCTGTAGCACCAAAACCAAATGTGACCGGTGTTACTTCTTCAGTAGCTGTTGTTGAGTTGATTGACTCATTAGCCACTGATTGACCAATCAAACCTGAATCCGCAAACTCCTGACGTTGCTTTTGAATAAAAGCATCCAAAGGTGATGTGTCGCCATCAGCTTCAATTTTCTTTGAAAATTTTTGTGAGGCAACTTCTTCGCGGTGTTGCTTGATATACTTATCCAAAATGCTATCTGTTTCTGTTACACCAGCATTAATCTCAGCTTCTTTGCGGACAGCCTCACCGACTGTCATTTCCTTGGCATCTTGGAAATCTAGCTCTTGGCTACCTTCATAGCCATTTTGTGTTTTATCTTCTGACACGTTTAATTTACCTTTCTAGCCTCAGAACGGCGAACACGCTCACCAAAATATTGATACAAATCAACACGGAGTGTCCCGTTATAAAGCTTACGTTTTTTATCGGCTTTCATACCGTATTTGCTTTCAAATTGTTCATCGCTGGTCAAGATAAACTTGCTCCAAGTTTTAAGTGGCGCAAAAGTTTGACCCATTTCATTATACAAGATATCCACAGCCTTGTCATCCAACAAACGCTCACCATAAGGAGGGTTTGAAATAATGACACCATTGATTTTATCTGTTTTCAGGTCCTGTAAACGCATTTGTTTCAATTTAATAACATCTTCAAGACCTGCCTCACGAGCATTGGCTTTTGCAATCTCAACCATACGGCCATCAATATCACAACCCATAATGTCTAACTCAACATCATAGTTTGCCTTGCTATCTGCTTCATCACGTACCAACTGTACTAAATCTTTATCCACCCAATTCCATGCTTCAAAGGCAAAATCACGATTAAATCCTGGCGCAATATTCATACCAATCATTGCAGCCTCAATACAGAAGGTCCCTGAACCACAAGTTGGATCAATCAACGGTTTATCCGGATACCAGTTACTAAGTTCAAGGATAGCAGCCGCCATATTTTCCTTAATAGGTGCCCCACCTTTATCAGTACGATAGCCACGCTTAAAGAGACTAGCACCTGTGGTATCAATCAAAACTGTAGCCTTATCCTTTAAAATAGAAACTTCAATCTTAAATTCTGCTCCTGTTTCTTGAAGAGGCACTCCTTCTGGACGGTGGAAATACTTCTGCAATTTCTTAACGACAGCTTTTTTGGAAATCGCCTGAACAGATGGCTCATTATGAAGCTTTGATTTAACACATTTAGCTTTAGAAATTGGGAACTTTGCACCTAGCGGAAGATAATTTTCCCAGTCTAAGGCAAAAACTCCCTGAAAGAGTTCCTCAAAGGTACGTGCTGGAAATTCACCCACTACAATCTTGATACGGTCTGCTGCTCTCAACCAAAGGTTAGTTTCAGCTATTGCACGAACATCGCCTTGGAAACGCACCTTACCATTTTCAACCTGAGTGTCATAACCTAACTCACGCAATTCACGTCCAACCACAGCCTCAAGACCTGCTGCTGCAGTTGCTACTAATGTAAATGTTTCTTTCATTGTCATCCTTTTATCTCATTGTTACGAGTACAAACTTTTTTAACTGATGGCTTATTTTTCCACTCTTTTCTTTAGAAGATATAGTTGTAAAAGAGAGAATTCTTGCTAAAAGAAGGCTGAGACATGTGTCCCAGCCTCACCTATATGCAATTTTCTATAAGCCATGTTTTGTTCCAGAAGTGACTAGGTACCACTTCCTTCGATAATCATCTGTCTACTGCAAAGCAGTCAGGATGGTCCGTTCGTTTCCAGCCATCCCATGCCCCTACCAAAGTTTGGGTTGCTAGCTTGAGGGGTTTACCGCGTTCCACTTTTTAGGTTTCCCTAAAAACTCCGTCACTGTGGCACTTTCAGAGCTACTAAAACCTATCCGAAGACTTAGCCAGTTCACTCGCCGTAACTTGAAAATCAAGTCCCTAGGCTTATTAATTCACCTAGCACAAACACTACTGGCATCACAGCCAGTGCTAGCATGGACTTTCCTCATGGAAGACAAGCAACCATGCGATTATCCAAAAATTGCACAAACCAGTTTTATTCGACGATTTGTTTTCCAAAGACCTCTTTTTCCAAACGACTGACACGTTTTAAGATATCATAGTTTGAAGCCGAAGCAACATTGGCATTCGCACGTGATGGCTCACTTGTCGCACTTGCGTATGCTGGGCGACTTGCAGGAGCTGATGAAGCTTTAGCCTTAAGTTTTGCATTTTCTTCTTGCAATTCCTTAACTAGAGCAATATAGACACCGTAATCTTTGATTACATCATCTAAAAACTCATCAACTTCTTTTTTATCGTAGCCACGCATGCTTGTTTTAAATTCTTGTTCGTAGATTTTCTTGGGCGTTAAATTAATCTTAGCCATTTTTATTCTCCAATACTTGTCTTATCTAACTTACTAATACTTTACTGTCTAATGTTTTTATGATACAGAAAAAATGATAAAAATGCAAGTTTAAAAATCAATTATATCCTATTCCGACATGACTTCATTGAGGTCATCAAAAGTCAGTCTAGATACGGGATAACCCCTTGCTTCTAACATCATACCGTAAAAATATTTCAGATTTGTTTCATTTTCAGGTTCATAAAATAAATAAGCCTGATCTGTATTGTCAATGAGAAACTGATTAAATTGTTTAAACTGTGCTGGAGATTGGTAAGCGGGAAAGCTATACTTGACAAAATCAACCTGCTTAAAGGCTGCCAGTTTTGTTTGATTCGCTTCATTCCAATTCTGACCATGCGTTTCAAAAGGAAAGAGTGTCGCTAACTTCAAAGGATAGTCTTGCTGAAGTTCTTTGGCCACTTCTAGTGCCCAAAATTCAAAACCGAGGTTGCCGGTAAAAATCATCCAATCCACACCATCATCCAAGAAACGCTTAAAATCACGTTTAATTGCTTTCTTGATAATAGTTACTTTAGGGTCCTTGTCTTTAAAAATACCGAGTTCAAAGCTCTTATAACCAGTTACCAGTAGTGATGTCATTTATTGTTTTCCTCGTTCATTTTATGGTATAATAAAATAGTCTTTATGCATATCTTATAAAGAAGAAGGGAAAGAAATGGTAAACTATCCCCATCAGATATCTCGTAAGATAGCACAAGTACGTCCTAAAAAATCAAATAGAGTTGACTTTGCCAATCGGGGTATGAGCTTTGAATCTGCTATTAACGCGACTAATGATTACTATTTGTCGCGTGGTTTAGCCGTTATTCATAAAAAACCCACTCCTGTTCAAATTGTCAAAGTCGATTATCCCAAACGCTCACGAGCAAAGATTGTAGAAGCTTACTTTAGACAAGCCTCTACTACCGACTACTCTGGTGTTTACAAAGGATACTACATTGATTTTGAAGCCAAAGAGACACGACAAAAGACATCCATGCCTATGAAAAACTTTCATGCGCATCAAATTGAGCACATGTCTCAGGTCATCAGTCAAGATGGGATCTGCTTCGTGCTACTTCACTTCTCGACGCTTAAGGAAACCTACCTTCTGCCTGCCAAAGACTTAATCGCTTTTTATCAGATTGATAAAGGGACGAAATCAATGCCTCTTGATTATATCAAAAAAAGAGGCTATGCAATTGCAGAAGCAGCTTATCCTCAAGTTCCTTATTTAGAAATCATTGAAAAATTATTAGGTGGTAACACATAATGGCTAAATTTAATTTCAGCAACTTTAAAGAATCACTTAACGGTTTGACTAAACGTGCTAAAAACATCAAGGTCAAGCGTTCAGATTCTTCTCGCTATAGCAAAGGAAAACGCTCTGCCGCTTCAGACCAAAGTTTGGGCTGGCGTATTGCAAAATACGGATTTATTGGACTGCTCACTTTCTTTGTAGTCTGTGTCATCGCTGGTGGTAGCCTCTTTGCCTACTATGTTAGCAGTGTTCCTAAACTTACCGAGAACAAACTGCAATCAACAAACTCAAGTAAGATTTACGACGCTAACGGTAGTCTTATTGCCGACTTGGGAGCTGAGAAGCGTGAGAGTGCATCAACAGATGAAATTCCAACAACTCTAGTTAATGCCATCACCTCTATCGAGGATAAACGTTTCTTCACACACCGTGGGATTGACGTCTACCGTATCATGGGGGCAGCTGTTAACAACCTTCGTCGTAGCAGCACCCAAGGGGGGTCTACGCTCGACCAACAGTTGATTAAGTTGGCTTACTTCTCAACTAACACTTCTGACCAAACCCTTAAACGTAAGTCGCAAGAAATCTGGTTGTCACTCCAAATGGAGCGTCAATTCACTAAACAAGAAATCTTGACCTTCTATATTAATAAGGTTTATATGGGTAATGGTTACTACGGTATGAAGACTGCAGCTAAATCTTACTTTGGTAAGGACTTGAGCGACCTCTCTGTTGCCCAAGCAGCTCTTCTTGCTGGTATTCCACAAGCACCAACACAATATGACCCTTATGCTAATCCAGATGCTGCCAAAGAGCGTCGTAACACTGTTCTTAGTGAAATGTATGAAGACAAAAACATTTCTAAAGAAGAGTACGAACAAGCTAAAGCAACTGATGTATCAGATGGACTTCTTCCACTTACGAAGAAAGCTAGCTATGAGCCATACTTAGATAACTACATCAAACAAGTTATTGAACAAGTATCTACTGATGCCAATGCTGATATCTACTCAGCAGGTCTCGACGTCTACACTAACCTTAATCCAGATATTCAAAAATATATCTGGAACGTCTATAATACTAACGACTACGTATACTATCCAAACGATAGTCTCCAAGTTGCTTCTACTATTATTGATGTTACTAATGGTCGTGTCGTTGCCCAATTGGGATCACGTCACCAAGACGAAAACGTTGCACTTGGTACCAACCAAGCTGTTCAAACAGACCGTGACTGGGGTTCTACAATGAAACCAATCACTGACTATGCTCCTGCTATTGAAAAAGGTGTTTATACAAACACTGGTACGACTGTTTACGATAATCCTTACAATTTCCCAGGTTCTTCAACACCAGTTTACAACTGGGACCGTAAGTATTACGGAAGCATTTCATTGACTTATGCGCTTCAACAGTCACGTAACGTTACAGCCGTTAAAGCTCTCCAAGCTGCTGGTTTGGAATATGCACAATCCTTCTTGAAAGATTTGGGTATCGAGTATCCAGAAATGTACTACTCAAATGCCATCTCATCTTCAACATCATCATCAGATTCTAAGTATGGTGCATCAAGTGAGAAGATGGCCGCAGCTTATGCAGCCTTTGCAAATGGTGGTACTTACTATAAACCATCTTACATTAAATCAATCAAATTTGAAGATGGTTCAACTAAATCATTTGATTCTAAAGGTGTCGAAGCCATGTCACCACAAACAGCCTACATGATGTCAAGTATGTTGAAACAAGTATTGACAGGTGGTACAGCAACTGAAGCTTATGTTCCTGGTACAATCAATGCTGGTAAGACTGGTACATCTAACTACGGTGACGATGAGTACTATAAAGTACAAAAAGAAAGTGGTGTCTATGCTGACCTTATGGTTCCGGATGAAACTTTCGTTGGTTACAATACTAAGTATGCAATGGCGATTTGGACAGGTTACAAGAACCGTAAAACACCACTTTATGGTTCAGACCTTGATATCGCTAAACAAATCTACGGTGTAACAAGTAGCTACCTTAACCAGATGTATGGTGCGGGTTCTGAAGATTTCGATATGCCTAGCGGTGTTTATAATAATGGTAGCTATGTCTTCCTTACTGGTTCTTCAACATCAAATGTTTACACAGGATCACTTGGAACATCTAGCTCATCATCAAGTTTAGACTCAAGCCAAAGCAGTGACTCATCAAGTTCACAAGATAGTCAACAGTACGGTCCTGATGCTTCAACAAATCCATCGACATCAGCCTCTAATGGCTCTGAACATTCAAATTCAAACACTGCTACAGCAGAAGAATAAGAACTAAAAAGGGTTATCCGAATGGATAACTCTTTTTTTACCGATAAATTTTAAAGAAGCTATGAAAAACCACTGGAATCATTTTCCAGTGGTTTCATCTATTGTCTTATTTTGAAGCAAGGGCTCCCATTGGATCCCAAGGAGCAAGTACTTGTGGCTCTGCTTCATAGGCTGCTAATTCTTCAGCTGTAAGGAAGTCTTTACGGACAACGATTTGATAAGTGTATTCATCCATCCAGGCATCAGAAGCGACAAAGTAACCTTTTTGTCCAACCTTGTCTCCCCAAGAGTTTTCAACCTTCCATTTAACAGGTTTGCCATCAGCATCCAAATCAACCCCAGTCAATACCATGGCATGAGTCATGAGAGATTCACTGTAGTCCAAACGTCCTGCCTTGTCTTGAGTCAAGTTAATATCCATGCTAGCTGTAAAGTCATAAACATTAGTTGCAAGAATACCTTTTTGGCGGTCTGAAACTTGACCAACATCTGAACCAAACCAAACAGTCTCTCCAGCCTTCATCTGTGCAATGGCAAGCTCTTTGAAACGATCCATTGGGAGGTTAATATAACGCACACTTGGCGCACCTACAACATTACCCAACATCTCAACAGTATAAGATTTTCCGTAAGGTTTATCAGCTGTTGGAGCGTTGATAACTGACACATAATCACTGAGTTTAAGACCCACATATTTTTCAAAGAAAGCTTGTGGTGTGATATTTTTCTCAGATTGATAGTTGTCATCTTTATCTCGGTAGGCAAAATCAAACTGACGTGGTGGTAAACCAAGAGTCATGGCAAGATAATTGAAAATTTCTTGAAGAAGCTCTTCCTTCTTAGCTTGAACAGCAGCTTGATCAGCACCACCAGCAATCAAATCACGCAAGATTTGAGCATCTTGACGAAGAAGCTTATTGAGGTATTGATTAAGCTCACGACTATTGCTTGAAGCTACAGATTCTGGATAAACTGATTTTGGCACAACACCATATTTTTCAAAAAGTGATACGACCATATCCCATTGTCCACCATCTTGTTGAGGGG
>OGKO01001340.1_pt1 | contig 14511 bp, 12 predicted proteins | sample 1572451 | NCBI WGS metagenome assembly OGKO01 (sample SAMEA2582089, study PRJEB24529) | metagenome | biome: Human gut stool | place: China | collected 2011 | reverse complement strand
CCTTTTGCGAAAAGGTTTATACCCCACTTAGGGGGATAGGATAGCTTGCGCCCCGATTATGGCATAATCAAACAAGATTATTAAGTAAATTATTTACATAGAGAATATTTCTTATCGTGTCTGCATCATTTTTTACTAATAATCCTGTATGCGCACTATTTCTACGCAATTGATTTACAGCTTGTAAATCTGACAAATATAAGGTATAAGGATGTATATTATTTGTCGAAATCACACCGATTATCTGTCCTAGCATGTGCATACTGCTAGGTATTTGACTTCCCAACAGTACCCTTAATTGCTTTTCAACAACCTTACAATATTCCACTATTATAGGTGCAAAATCGATAATGCTCATTTTATGTATTTCATAAAGAGTTTCTGCTGTAATTAAAAATTCCTTTGAATCTGCATCAAGATGTGCATATGTTGAATTAACCCAATTCCGACTATTTTGATATATGATACTATCTTTATTTATCGCCTGGACCATTTGATTGAGAACCTCGTCCATTTTTTCTAAATATTTATCCCAATCATCGTTTTCATCCAGATTTAATTGTCCAGAATTATTCTGAAGCTGTATCAATTGAAGCGCCCACTGGCGAACAAAACGTTTCTGCTCTACAGCTTTTTTACTGTTTTGACTAAGTTGTTCCTTAATTTCTATATAACGCTGATTTGCACTTTCTATCTCTGGTAAGGTTTGTTCCCATATTTCCCACTCACTTTTTTGAGGCATTCTTTCTTTCGCAATTAATAAATATGCTTTTGCTTGCTCATATTCTCTCAAAAAACCATATGCTGAAATAATTCCTTTTAAAGCTTCAAACATTATCATGCCAAGACTATTGTTAGATGCTATTGAATACAATTGCTTTCCAGTTATATCTTGAAATTGATAAATATTCTCATCTATACTAATATGTTCAAAGCATTTTTGATACATAAAAACTGCATTCTCGTATTGCTTCATTTTCTTATAAATATCAGCAACAACTAATAATGTTGTATCGTCCTCTACAATAAAAAGCGCTTTTTTTCCCCATTCCAATGCATCTTCTAATTTCCCTTGCCGTTTCAACAGTTCTGCATAATTTGAAAAATTTTGATTACATGGATGTTCCTCAATCAAATCACACATAACTTTTTCAGCCTCTTTAAATTGTTCGTTCTCTAGCAAAGCAATAAAATAATTTCCAGTAATATCTTTTTTCAATTCTTCATCTTCTGCTAATTCTATTGCTTTCTCAAAAAATCCAACTGCAATATCCTTCCTATTAATTTCTGGTGTTAAACATACCCAGCCTAAACTATTATAAGTCACCGAATTTGGATATTCCTCAACACTTCTTTTGCCAAGTTCATACGCTTTAAGTGCATCATTGCCAACCCCTAAATAATATGAAATAGCAACTGCACATAAACCTGCATTCATACCAAATTTCTCAAATAATGTATTGGTTATTTCATCTAATCCTTTTTTATTATCTTCTCTATACTCTTCTCTATTAGCCCATTCTATAGCATTTTGATATTCTTCTACAATCTGTACACTCATAGGACTAAATATATTAGTATCTTCATATTGCACTAATGCTTTGTTCGCATCTCCGTATTGTTTTAAATCTAAACAAATACCATACAGCATTCTCAATGCCACTTGATTATTATGTTTCAACTCAAGAGCACATGAACAAAAATCTTTTGCTTCCTCTAAATCTATCTGATTATGATTTAATAAATATAATACCCTTTTAGCAAGTGCCATATTTACATATGTTCCTGTGGCACATATACTATTTTGTTGAAGTTCGATTATCCTTTTTCCTATATCTAATATTTTGTGACACTTATTCGCCTCATTCAGTCCTTTGGTCAATTCAAATTGCTCTAAATACAATGCTTGTATTTCTTCCTCCGACATCTTATTGATGCAACACGATTTATATTTTTTTCCGCTTCCGCATGGACATGGATCATTTCTTCCAATTTTTTTCCCCATACATCCTCTTCTTTCATCTAAAACATTATTTTAAGGAACAATAAGCATTCTTCTACTTATTTCTATATACACTGTTCTAACCGCTCACTTTCATATGGCAACAAATATTTTTTTATATTGCTGCGATTTTTCTTAATAAAGTCAATGACTTCATCCTCTGACAGATTAGACGGAATTACATTCTCCAATCTTCTTACAGCGTTACTTGGTATCCCAAATTCGACCAGAATCGATAAATTCTCACGTATAAAATCATTTTCCAATTGTTGTACGAAAAAGCTATAAGACCCTGGTTTAATGTTTCTCTTTTCACATATCAGACGTTGGATACTATCTACAACTCTAAACGCCTTCGGAACAGTAAATTGGAACCAATGTCTGTAGATATGAAATGCTGTTTCTACAGCTTCATCATAATATCTTGCTTTTCTCTCATCTGTCAAAGTCTTTACAGTCGCAATTTTACTATTATAAATATCATTAACAATATCAATAATATTCTTTTTCGTTCTGTACATATTCAAATATCTTGCAAGCTGCTTTACTGAAAACACTCCCCTTTTGCTATCAAAGTTAAATAGATTATTTTCTGCCAGTTCTAAAACATAGTACATTTGATCCCATGTAGGTAATTGGCTCCACTGAATATTTTGTAATACACTTTTTGATTTCAAGTCACTAATTAATTTGTTATAAATCCTGATTTGTCCATTTACAGAAACGCCATTTTGTTTAATAATACTTAATAAATCAGCGGGAAGCGCATTAATCTGATCATAACGATTTCTGACCTCTTGCTTTACATCATTCTTTTTTATGTTAATAAGTATTTCATTTGTCAATATTTCTGGATCTTGTTCATAAAATGGGATATCTATTACAATAGCCTTCTGCACCGGAACGTGACAAAAATTAAATATTCTTCCCACATAATGTTCCATCATCCTTCCAGAACGACCCTTAATATTACTGTAGTCAAAAAAATCTATTTCATTTCCTCCCTTTTTTTCATCAAACAAAATTACATTTTTAGCACTAGTATTGACACCTTCAATTATCGTAGAGGTACAAAAAATACAGTTTAACCGTCCCTCATTAAAATACTTAATAATTGAAGCTCCTATATGCTTTTGTAAAGAGCCATCATGAATTGCCACACCGTATTGTAATTCCTTAGCTAAACTCCATTCCGGCGAGACATTTTTATTAATCCATTCTATTAATGGTAGTTGATTATTCTTTTCTCGTCCTATTCTTTGCAAATATTCTAAATATACTTTGGCCATACGCCTTGCTCGTGCAGGAGTTGAACAATAAATAAGCGTTTGTTCATTTCGCAACTCATCTAATAGTTCACACAAAATTGTAATTTTTTCCTTATCAATCTGTTTATCGCTGTTACTCCAATTAATTAAATTACTCTTATCTATTACATTACAATCTACTAAAGAAAAATCTGACTTATAAAATATTGCATCATATTTTTCTGCAAATCCATCTGTTATTCCATCAATATTGGGGCCTAAGAAGTAAAATCTGGGATGAAATTTATTTACCACCTTCAAAAACGCATTGTTCAAGGTATCTGCCCGGTCATCCTTTCTTCTAAGGCTCAATTTGTAGAATTCATCTATAATAAGAAAATCTATTTGAGGTAGAGGCTCATACTCCATTACCCTTTCCGCTGTTAACAGAAAAAGATTTCTCTTGTCTTCAGAATATGGCTGCGAAGTTCTCACTATAATTTTGTAATCATCGGCATATTTCTTCAATTTTAATCGAGTTTCATCTAACAATGCTAATGTTGGCTGTATGATAACTATGTTTTTATATTTTTTTGAAGCTACGATTTCTTCTATAAGCAAACTTTTTCCAAAGCTTGTTGGCGCACTAGCAATTATATTTTTTCCTGACAAAAGATAATTAGAAATTTTCTTTTGCTCTTTATGCAGATATGTATTCTTTAAAAAATCTGACTGAAAATAACTCATTCGCACATCGTCTGCAAAAGACATAATTTTCAAATCAGAACTATTTTTTTGAATATACGGATAAAATCCTAACGTTTCAATCAAATCCGCCCACACTGCATATAAATTTTTATCAACTTTTGCCCAATTATTCAGAACATGTATTACTATCTTTCTCACGGATAATTCTGCTTCCGCTGAATGTTGTGACAACAATTGTGTGCAATATGAAACAATTCTAAAACTCTGTTCAAAAGAGATTCTTTCTACATTTTCAATTTCTAATATGATTTCTGTTGTCTTGTCCATATTTTACCTCAAATATTCTGCATATGCCAAAGACGTTTATGCAAATTAATGACTAATTCATTTTTGTCATTTACAGGAAATAGCATAAGTATAATATTAACTCTGTCTTTTAGTGGCATTTTGTTCTGTTTATCAAAATATTCTTTTAACTCTCTGATATTTAATTCGTGGTAGGCTATTGCATTAGGATCATTCATATCAGAAAACTTTTTGTAAATGTCATGTGTATAAGTACAAAGCATTGGTATGTTTATAATATTAAGTTTGTCGCTTAGCTTTGTACAATTCGTTATCGTATCAATCCATTCCTCTCTGCCAGGTATAGAATTATTATCCAGATTCTTTTTAATTATTACAAACTGGTCATTTAAATAGTCTGTATTAATATGTTCATTCAAATCTTTCACTAATGCCTTTATCCCCTCTTTACTATCATCATAAAGCTTACTTTCACCAAGCCATAAAATTTTTTCATTCGTGGAAACATGTACCGCATCAAATCCATGTGCAGGCACACTCGCACTATCTTTGAAATAAACTTTAGAAATTAGTGGTATTGTATGCTTAAATTCCCTTAATATCAAATGCAACAACAACTCACCAAATTCTCCTCTTTTTGCTGTACTAGACCTTTTTAATTCGTTATATGCATTAATATCTTTATCTACACACCACTGTTTCATTAATTGAAAATCTTTGATTTTATAAATACAATGAGCCGCTTCTCTTAACTTTTCAACAATGTCATTTTGAGGAATATTAGGATCTTCATATTGTGCAAAAACATATTCTGGAATTGTATTACATATGGCTTTGGTAAAATCATCCAAGCAATATTTGGGATTTCCTTCATCATCAATATCCATATCAACTAAAAAGGTATTCAAATCATCTTCGTTAACTTTCAGTAATATTACATTCTTTTTATCGAAAATTCTGTTAGCCATATTAAGCAGTACCTCCACAAAACCAAATAAAGCACATAATAACACGTTCTTTTCATCGATATCTCCACTCGCTATTATAATATTTTACCATAAAACTCCACCTTTTACCATCTGCAAAAGAGCAAGAAAAAAAGCCGATCTGGATTGCGAGACTATGAAGAAAAGTCTGTAAATAATAATCTTCTATGATAATGATTGAGCTGGAGGCACTAAATTGGAGCTTCCAGCTCTTGTTTTATATATACGACATGATTTCAGGCATGTCAAGAGCGGACGTCAAAAACGTCCTTCCCATCATGCATACAGATTCTGTTATTCCGGGAGTCTTCCCTCGTACATAATACTGAGTTCACCGTAGACCTGTCCCCGGTTCCGAATGCTCATAGTCCATTTTTTAGTAGCTTCGAAAGTTGCCAGATACAGGGCTTTCAGGAGCGCTGTATCACTTGGAAATACGCTTCTCTGACGGTTGAGCTTACGGTAGGTAGAATTCAGACTTTCAATTGCATTGGTCGTGTAAATAACCTTTCTGACATCCGGTGAGAACTTGAAAATCGGCGTTATTGCATCCCAGTTATCATACCAGCGTTTCATGGAATTCGGGTATTTTGCGGTCCATTTTTCAGTAACACGATCCAGAGCCAGTCTGGCTTTCTATTCATCGGAAGCATGGTAAATCGTTTTTAGGTCGGAAGCGAACGCTTTTCTGTCCTTATCCAGAACATATTTTAACGTGTTTCTTACCTGATGTACAATACATCTCTGATACTCCGTTTTGGGGAATGCAGCGGCAATTGCCTCTTTAATACCGCTAAGACCGTCAGCGCAGATAATCAGGATATCCTTTACACCACAATTTTTCAGCTCATTCAGGACGGACAGCCAGTATTTTGAACTTTCATTATCACCGACAGTGATTGAAAGAACCTCTTTTTTCCCCTCTGTGTTGATGCCAAGAATGACGTAGGCAGCCAATTTTCTGATTACTCCATTATCTCGTACGGAATAATGGATGGCATCTATATAGAGGATTGGATATACCTCATCCAGCGGTTGATTTTGCCAGTCTTCAATCTGAGGCAGGATTTTATCTGTAACGTCTGAAATAAAGCCTTCTGATGTTTCAAAACCGTAGATATCTTCGATGGTTTCGGATATTTGCCGGGTCGTCATCCCTTTTGCATACATGGAAATAATCTTCTGATCGATATCAGAAATATCCTTCTGACGTTTCTTTACAATCTGTGGCTCAAATGTTGATTTACGGTCCTGTGGAACATCGATATCCATGCTGTCATAGCTGCTGTTTACACGCTTTGATTTATATCCATTGCGGTAATCATCGCTATCAGATCGTTCGGATTTTTGGTACCCAAGATGATCATCCATTTCTGCTTCCATCATCTCTTTGATGGTGCCGCCAAGCAGATCCTTAAGAGCATCCTGGATATCTTCAGCGGTTTCAATATCATACTCCTGAAGAAGCTGCTGAATGATGTTTCGCTTTCCTTCTGTCATTACTACTTTGTGTACAGGTTTCTTTTCTCTTCTTGCCATAATAAAAGGCCTCCTATGATTTATATTTTACCATAGAAGACCTTGCTGTTATTAGCTATTTACAGAAAAAGTTTCACACACTCAGGATTGCAACTCCCAATCGGCATCTTTTCTTACTCTTCTTCATTTTTACATTCAATCTCCGTTCCGTCCAGGAACACCACCAACAATGTTCCATCCTCAAAAACCTTGATGTGGTCCAGTGTTTTCAGCATGAAGTCCGTATCCATCTCTGTCAGAGGTTCTGCTCCATCGGTGTATTCTATGAACTTCTCTGCCCGATAACCTTCCAATAGGTTCTCGCTCTGCAGCTGTTCTGTCCACTGCTCCATGAAATCCTCTCGGTTCTCCACCAATGCGTTCCAAGCCATCAGATAAGCCTTTATCAGCGTTTCTTCCTCCACATGGCGGTTGACACATCCCATGACTCCTTTGACCTTGTACCGTTCACTGCATTGCCATACCTTACGTTCAACACCCGTGCTGCTCCGCCAGCCTTTCCGTGCAAAAACCTTATTGCAGTCTCCGCAAATTATCTTGGATGCAAATGGATTGCTTTCCGGCCGGTGGGAATAGGAGTTTGTCCCATGCTCCTCCAGATACTTTTTCCTGCGTTTTATTTCAAGCTGTACACATTCCCATATCCGCTTTGAAATGATGGCATCATGGTCATCCTCCACATAAAACATCTGAATTTCCCCTTTGTTCTGCGTCCGTTTCTTGGTGAGGAAATCCACCGTATAACTTTTCTGCAGCAAAGCATCCCCTTTGTACTTTTCATTTTCCAACATGCTCATTAAGGTTATAGCCTGCCACTTTGTGCCTCCATCCCAGTTCTTAATCCCTTCCTTTTCAAAAATCCTTTTAATGTAATCCGTTGTTTTTCCATCTAGAAATTCCTGATACAGCCGCACTACAATCGGCTTCTGCAGCCCGTTGATTACCAACTTACCCGTTTCATCCGCATCATAGCCAAGGAAACGCTTGGTACTCATTTTATGCTTTCCTGTTTCAAACCTCCTGCGGATTCCCCATGTGCTGTTCTCTGAAATGGAGCGGCTCTCGTCCTATGCCAGCGAGGAAAGAATGGTAAGAAGCACTTCACCGTTTGCATCGATGGTATTAATGTTTTCCTTTTCAAAAATAATTCCAATCCCCAGGTCCTTCAGCTCTCGCACATAGTTCAGGCAGTCCAGCGTATTTCGTGCAAATCGAGAAATGGACTTCGTGATAATCATATCAATTTTCCCTGCCCTACAGTCCGCAATCATGCGGTTGAATTCATCCCTCTTCTTTGTGTTAGTTCCCGAAATCCCTTCATCCGCATAAGTCCCTGCATATTCATAAAGAGGATTTTCACTGATGTAATTGGTGTAATAATTGACCTGATTCTCATAGCTTAATAACTGTTCTTCTTGGTCGGTTGACACTCGGCAGTACGCTGCCATTCTCAGTTTCTGTACTGCTTGCGCTGTTCCTGATTCCGCAGTCGAAATCTGCTTTGCTGGTATAACAGTAATGCTTCTTGCCATTCTGAATCACCTCCTCCACTACTGTCTGTTCCGTAATGCTCAATCCCTGCAATTCGGTATCATCAATCCTTATCCCCTTACATGCCTTGACACTCTTTTCGATGTAGGTACTGCAGAGCCACTGGATTTTCTTTTTATAAACCTGTCTGCGCCGGAGCGTTTTTCCGCAATAAGGGCAAATCAGCATTCCACTTAAGGGGTAGCGGTTCTGGAACTTCATTGTGTTGTCCTGCCCAATGTTCCTGTCACGCTTTCTCTGCTCCCTTACCTCCTGCACCCTTTCCCATACTTCCGGTGATACGATAGGTTCGTGATTTTCCGAAATGTAATAACTCTGCACTTCTCCATTGTTTTTCTTTGTATGGTTTCTTTTGTTTTCAGGGGTGTAATACTTCTGCAGATGGAAGTCTCCTTTGTACTTCTCATTGCAAAGCATCCCGTTAATGGTCCCGCTCTCCCATGTGGTTCCCGTCACCGTTTTTACCCCCAAATAATCAAGCAGCTCGCCAATCCTTGACGAGCCAACATTCATCAGATATAGGTCAAAAGCCAGACTGACAATTTCTGCTTCTTTTCGATTCACAATCAAATCCCCGTACTCGTTTTTGTCATAACCGAGGAAGCGGGAGGTGGTAATCATCACTTCCCCTCTCTCAAACTTTTTACGAATGGACCATTTATTGTTTTCACTCATGCTCCTGCTCTCTTCCTGAGCAAAAGAAGCGAGGACGGCAAGCATCATCTCACCGTCCCCTGATAGAGTGTTAATGTTCTGTTCTTCAAAAAAAATACCGACACCCAGTTCCTTCAGTTCCCTTGCGAACTTTAGAACAGTGACGGTATTTCTTGCAAACCTTGATATGGATTTTGTAATAATCAGGTCAATTTCTCCTGCCCTTGCCTTTTCCATCATTCTCTGGAACTGTGGGCGGTTCTCACAATAACCGGATATACCCTGATCAGCATATACCCCGATAAATTCATATTCCGGATTTCCAGTAATCAGCCTTTCATAAGTTTCCATCTGATTTTCCAGAGAGTCTTCCTGCCTTCTGCTGTCTGTAGAAACTCTGGCATATGCACAAACTCTTTTCTTCTGTAAGACCGAAGCTGGTCGTTTGTTAATCACTTTTACTCGCACGTTACATCACTTCCTTCAAAAAAACTTTTCTTAAACTCTTGAATCCTTCGGAAAATGGTCTGTGCATCCTCTACCTTGTCAATGCACACCACATCCACATTTTTCTTACTGCAAATCAGCATGAACTCCATAAACTGTCTCCAGTTACGGGCAATCGTAGCAGCCCTCATGGTAACCACCACATCTATCTTCTTTGCTGCGATTTCCGCTTTCAGACGATTAAATTCTTTTCTGTTCGGGTCGGCTCCTGAAGCTTCCTCAAAGAATATCTGCAAATCCCATTTCTGTTTTCCATATTCTTCTTCCAACCGCCTCATTACATCGTCTAGATATTTTTCATAGTCTCTGTCACGATGGTTGACCCTGCAGTAAAAAGCCACCCTATTTATCGTTCCTGCAATCACCATATAAATAAGTACTCCTTTCGTTTTTGGTAGTATATAAATCACTCTAAACCCCTGTAAAGTCAAGCAATTCTACGGTTTCCACCCTCTCTTTTTTCACTCTGTCCAAACTTATTCAATAAAAAAAGACCAGACATTTCGCCTGATCTCTTCATACTAATCACTTATTTTTTTCGCAACTGCAATATTGGCACAACTTTTTCCTCTACCTTTAAGGTATCTGGACGCAAATGAAGAAGTTCCTCCATATCTTCCGGATATAAAGTCACTCCATTTTTTTTGAATAAATCCAATATTTCTTTTGCTGTAAGTACATTTTGCTCTATCAGCAAATCAATGGCTCCTTGAAATATATTTTCCTTCAAGGAATATGGTACATCGCCAGGTTCATTAATTCTCCACCCATTTTTTGAAACTTGACGCATTAAATACTGATACTGGTTATCAGACATAATGCCCAACTGGTGTGTCCGATAAATCATTGCCTGAATGGATACCTTCCACTTATTTTTTAAGAACTGATAATATTTTAAATCTGTAGGGTATGAAGCAATGTCTTTACCAAAGCTGTCTCTAGGTAACAAAAATGCACTTGCAAACATGTTCGCCTGACGTTCTCTTGCTTTAAACTCATCTTTTGTTATAGCTTCCAGATCCTCACTCCATGGATGCAATAATATGTGTCCCAACTCATGAGCCATGTCAAAGCGAATTCTGCCTTCTGGTCTGTTTCCTAATGCAACTGCAATAAAATAAATATCATTTCCCACCACTATAGTTCGCTGACTAAACGCATCTATTTTATCTTCGTTGGTATCAAATCCCGTTACAATTATTCCATTTTTTTCTAAAAGATACTGTAAATCCTTTATTGGTCCAGTAGCAATATCCCAATATTTTCTTACCTGAGCAGCAATATCCTCTATTTCTTGAATTGCATCCTCGTTCTCACACTCAAATATGTCATCACATCCTACAAAATCAACACTTGGTAAATTCATTTCAGGAAATGAAATGAATTCCATAAGTATCTCATACATTTTTGCTACATATTCCAACTTAATACTCTGCGCTGTTCTATCTTTCTTTGTAGCACTTGCCAATGAACGAAAATAGGTTGTTTCTGTTTTTGCAGCATAACTATCCTTTTGAAAAAAATAATCATACGGAAAGTTAAGCTCTGATGCCAAGAGCCTAACTTTCATATAATCTGGTGTGTTATTATCATTCTCATATAAGGAAAGTGACTGCTTACTGATTTCGGTCCGCTTCGCTAATTCAGTAAGCGTCAACCCTCTATACATTCTTGCACTTCTTAATCTCTCACCGTAAAACTTTTTTTCTATCATAATCAATATCTCCTGAATTTATTTTCAGGCCTTTTTCTCGATTTCCCGAAGTTTTGGCTTTATACCACTCTTTATAGCAACTAAGCCCTTCTTATCCGGCTTCGCATCTTCGTCTGTATCTTCTGAAGGCCCAATATCTGTAAGCCGTGCAAAGTCTGGTTTAATATATTGCATAAGAGACGCTTCATCTACAATACTAAAATCTTTATCTAAAAACCTCAGTTTAATATCTTTGATTTCCCCATTCTCCGCTTTATATGCAATAATATAATGTTTATAATCTTCTTCTACATTAATCATTCCCTGACTAATTTTTTCAAAATCCTGTTCCAACACATCTGTATCAAAAATCGTGATTCCAAAATCTTCTAATGTCATTTGTCTTTCTTTCGCAATACAATCCTTATTTTCGACATAAAGAACTGATTGTAAATAGTGTGGATTTTCACGATTTTTCTTTTTGGGAACGCCAGACAATGTACCTTCTGTCATTATCGAATAGGTAATATGCTCTTTTCGATCAATGACCATTCTTCCAGACCAACCATACCTCTGGAAAGGAACAAGATCAATATCATCTTTCACCACATGTGTTCTTAAGTTTGTATTGATATTGTCCCCTCTTAGAAGTATAATCGCATTATTAGTTTCCCGATGATTTTCTCTTAAATACTGTTGTAAATCATCCCCGATAGCTTTCTCTATGCAATAAACAATTTTTCTGAGTAAATCATCATTGATTACAATTTGAGTATTTCTATTCACGTCCAACAAAATTACCTCCTGACTTTATTCTGTTTTTAATTTTTACATAAAACATTATTTTTGTCAAGTGGTACTTCGTTTTCCTTTTAATTTGTATATTCCAATGTTAATAACTAAATCCTGTGAACATAATCCAGTGAAATCCATCCATCACTATTTTTCTGACAAGATTTCAGAAGTCCCCAAAGGCTCGCTCCCTCACCTTCTGCTTCTTCCACAATTGTGAAAGCACCATTTCCAGTGTGCTTACCTGTCTTATCATAATCTGTTCCCGGACCCTTGCGGATGTTCAAATCATCAATAGACACCCTCACAAGATATGGTGTGAATGTATCATTGGAATAAATCGCTTTACCGGATTCATCAAATACGGAATATCCTTTATTTTCATCCGCACACTTCTTTGCATTTTCCACACTATGGAATGCACCTTTCTGCGTGTCAAAATCTGCCCATGTCTTACGCACACGGTACCAGACTTCCTCCGGTTCTGCTGCCCATCCTTTTCCGGCTGGATTTTCTTTCTGTCCAAGCCACTCCACATATTCCGCACAGCATCTTGCGACATACTTGAAGCGTGGATCAACGCATTCATTCTTCAAATCCAATGTGGAAATATACCGGAAGAAGATACTGCACTCTCCCCTGATATCCCTGTGGGACCACAAGCCCCGGCTCTATTACAGCCTTCCTTCTTCCAAGTTCTACTGCAGTTTCAAACAAAAGCGGCAGATTCTTTGCTTTCCGAATTTTAGCTGGAATACGCTCCAGTTTCTCTTCATCCCCCAATATGTGATTTACGTTTACTCTTATAGGCCACTCTGGATTAAAGTTAATGCCACTCTGCGCCATATGATAGACGGGCTTTTGTGGTAATGGCTCGATGTGTCTTAACTTCGGAGACATCTCATCACAAAAACCCCTAAAATACCAATCTCTTAAAGAATCCGAAAAATTGTTTCTTTCAAAATAGCCATAAATCCCCTTGTACTGTCGTGTGTATAATCCTGTATGGAAGCAGACACATTCATTCTCCAAATGAAAAATACTGTCTGCCTTTCTGGGATCACTTTCTGTGATTCTGGTTCTTTTCTTTTTGTTGCCATCTTCAAATCTTACTCTTGTAATATTTCAATTATTACGCAAGTAAGATTTCAAGTCAATATGTTTTTTCTGAAATTGACAACCACATAAATAACGTCTATAATATATTTATTACAGCCGTAAGATTTAAGGAGGGATTTGAAATGAGCGATTTACCACAGATTTCTGAAGCTGAATTTGAAGTTATGAAAATCGTATGGAAACATGCGCCGATCAGTACCAATGAAATAACAGATAAATTATTACAGACCACAAGCTGGAGTCCTAAGACGATACAGACTTTAATCAAACGTCTCGTAACAAAAGGCGTTCTGACTTATGAAAAACAGAGCCGAGTGTTTGTTTATACCCCAGTCGTGAAAGAAAGCGAATACATCGGCCAGGAAAGCAACTCTTTTCTTGAACGATACTATGACGGGGATATCACTTCCATGCTGTCTGCCTATATAGAAAATGACAGACTGTCTGAAACAGAAATAGACACCCTACGTTCCCTTCTTTCCAAGAGGTCAAAAAAAGGAGGAAATTAACGTGGCTAATTTTATGATACGCTTTTTAATATGCAATGTATTTATCAGCGGTATCATCGGAATTCTTTTGATAGCCAAGCGGATATTCAAAAACAACCTGTCCAGCCGGATGCAGTATAATCTGTGGTTCCTGCTCCTTGGGTTGCTGGCAGTTCCCTTTATACCGTTCCGTCTCATCGGATTTCCACAAATCTTCTCGTGGCTTGGTAGCTTAAGAAGCTCCCCTGCTTCCGGCACTGCAACCGCTATGGGAGAAGCTGTGGGAATTCATCCGGTCGGAAATACAGACTGGATGAATGATTTCGCACTTTCTGTAAATAGCGAAACACCATCCATTGCCGGATACATATTATTGGGGATATGGATTATTGGCATTTTTGCAATGATCATATTAGTAATCAAATCCTCACTCCGCCTACGCAATTTGGAGAAATCTGGACTTCCCCTTCAGAACCCGGAAGTACGCAGACTATATCATCGATGTTTGGAGGAAATGGGAATTCACAGAAATATCCCTGTTTACAGTACTGCATTTTTGAAATCCCCGATTATTGTGGGACTTTTGAAACCATGTATTTATCTGCCGATTCATCTGATCTCTGATTACAACGAATCCGATATGCGATATATGCTGTTGCATGAACTGCAGCATTACAAGCACCATGATGCTATTGGAAGTTTCTTGATGAACCTTGCTGGAGTGGTATATTGGTTCAATCCTCTTGTTTGGTACGCTCTGAAAGAAATGCGTAATGACAGAGAGGTTGCCTGTGACACCTCTGTTTTAAAGATGCTTGAAGAGGATGCTTACGAGGATTATGGCAATACATTGATTAACTTTGCAGAGAAGGTTTCACTTACTCCTTTTCCGTTTGCTGCCGGCCTTGGTGGAAACATG
>OGKO01001317.1_pt1 | contig 14702 bp, 11 predicted proteins | sample 1572451 | NCBI WGS metagenome assembly OGKO01 (sample SAMEA2582089, study PRJEB24529) | metagenome | biome: Human gut stool | place: China | collected 2011 | reverse complement strand
AATAGCAAGCTTAAACACTATACATATTCATACACAATCACAGATATATCACCATCAAATAAAAATAAAAAACAGGCTTATTGTCAAAGTTTTAAGCTTAAAAACAGGAACTATCACTAAAACAATAAACATCAATAACAAATCACAACTCCCCAAGTTCAAGTTCATCATAAGGGCGATAGAATTTCCAGTAAATCTTCACTACTTTTCAGATCATTTTATCACACACACTGACTTCCTCTTACCAAAGACATACACAATAGCCGATCAATAGAAAGATGATAAGACACGAGAAGCAATTTCGGGATTACTTCTTTTCTTTATTTTATAATCGTTTCCACGCACCCGTTTTTGAAAAAAAGATAGAAAGAGCTGGAATACATCCATTGCACTTCTCCATTTGATTCTGAGATTGTTTGTGGTTTGCCAAAAGCCAGCAGGCATTCATCTTCTGTCATCCCCTTTACCGGTTTGCCGATATTTATTTCATTCCAATGGGTGATAGGAGAAAGCTGGTTTGTGCTGACAAAATCAAACAGTTTGTTCAGCATCTGCGATTCTATTTGCACAAAGTCATCCATGGTTTCCTGGTGAGAAGGCTTCTTCTCAGGTTGTAGTTTTTCCATCGGAGTGACTTTCTTCATTATAACCACCGATGATTCTATCTGAATATTGGAAAGATAATAGACCAGCTTCCCATCTTTTACCTGAAATTGGGCCGTACAATAGTACGTATTCTTTTGTTTGGCATCCGCCTGGGAAGTAAGCACCAGGTTACAACTAAAACTCTTGGCAGGAATGCTTACTTCTGTTATTCCGTCACGCTGTGCAGAGCAAACGTTTTTAATAGTCCACAACAGAGCATTAGCATAAATACTTTCATCGATCATCGGACTGAAAGGAATAAATCCGTTGACTACATATTTGCTGCCGTCCGCACTGAGCGGATAAGTATTCTTTTGTTCAGTAAAAGTTTGTGCAATCAAAGAGGGCAGTACTCCACCCAATAAAAATACAATTACCCAAAGTCTCAGTCTTGTTATCATACGCTGCTATGTTTAAGAAAACAGCATTCACGTCTTTTCCATCAAAAGAAAAGAGCGCAAATGCTGAAATTTATATGATTAAAATATGTGTCTCAATTAGAAAGCAATCCCCAGACGGATCATAAAGTTACTAGTCTTGATTCCATCGAGATCGGAAAATACGTCAATGAATCCACGCTGATAAGTGAAATCCAGATTGAAACGGTCATACCACAGTCCTACGCCAATATTCAAACAACCGCAACGACTTTATGGCGCTGTTGCAGATGCGTCCCGACCAGCCGGAGGAATCCCGCGCAGTGGAGTGGGTGGCCTATGCCTCCAACGCCTTCAACACCATGGTGCCCTTCTACGCCAACGTGGAGCGCACCCCGGAGTATCTGGCAAACACCACCGGCACTGTGTCCACCGATAACTTCTACTGGACCAGTCGCCTCATCGCCGCCATGGCAGATGCTTCCTATAACAAGTCCCTGTTCCATCTTGAGCGCTACGAGGAGGCTGTGCTCTCTGCCGGCCGCGCACTGGTGAACCAGTACGATGCAAAGCTTGCCGCCGAGCAGGACGCCGCAAGCCGCGCCGCCCTGCGGGAGGAAGCCAACACTGCCATCGCCGCCATGCTGCAGGAGAAGGCTGCTGACACGCTGGACAAGGTGCTGTTTGAGCTGAGCAGCCAGATGAAGAACGCATACTCCCGCTCGGATGCCTGATTGAAACCAGCCTGAGCACCAAAACCGGTCACAACCGGTCATATAAACGCAGAAAAGACCACCGCATACACAAGTGCGGTGGTCTTTTTTTGGTGGAAAAACACTCTTGTATCCCACATATTAGCAACGGTGCACAAAAATTGAGGATATTTTTTGTGAACGAAAATGGCTGAAACTGATTGATTCTGACGGGGTTTTTGCTATAATAAAGATGCAAACAACCAAAACACGCCAAGACCGTGCAGAAACGGTCAGGTGTGGGAAGGAAAGAAGGGGAAAGACACCATGCTGGCAGAGGAACGTTTTGCACTGATCATAGAACAGCTGAACGAGAAACGCACCGTGACGGTGCAGCAGCTGTGCGAGGCGCTGCACACCAGCGAATCCACCATCCGGCGTGACCTGACCGAGCTGGACCGGCAGGGCAGGCTGACCAAGGTGCACGGGGGAGCCACCCTGCCGGACAGCCGTTTTCTGGCAGACGAGCCTACCATGGAAGCAAAAGAGACGCTGGCTGTGGCAGAAAAGCGCAGCATTGCCGCAGCCGCCGCAGCGCTCATCACCGCCGAGGATTTTGTGTTCATTGATGCAGGCACCACCACGCTGGAGCTGGTGCGGGCGCTGACGGGTGCGGCGCTCAAAGCGACTTATGTGACCAACGGTGTGGCGCACGCCCGGCTGCTGGCGCAAAAGGGCTGCCGGGTGTATCTGCCCGGCGGGCTGCTGCGTCCCCAGACCGAAGCCATCGTGGGTGCCCCGGCAGTCAGCAGCATCCAGCAATATAACTTTACCAAAGCATTCATGGGTGCCAATGGCGTGGCGCTGGAAGCGGGCTTTACCACCCCGGACCCCGAGGAAGCAGCGGTAAAGGCCGCAGCCGTCCACCGCGCAAGGGAGAGCTGGTTCCTTGTGGATGACGCCAAATTTGCTAAAATTTACCCGGCGGTCATCACGGACCTGCACGGCGGTGCGATCCTGACCAACCGCTGCCCGAACCCGAAATATAAGCAGTATACGTTCGTAAAGGAGGCAGAAGCATGATTTATACTGTTACTTTTAACCCTGCCATCGACTACGTTGTGCGTCTGGACGCACCGCTGGAGGTGGGCGCAGTGAACCGCGCCCAAGGCGAGGACTGCGTGCTGGGCGGCAAGGGCATCAATGTGTCCGGCGTGCTGGCGCAGCTGGGCTGCGAGAGCGTGGCGCTGGGCTTTGTGGCCGGAGAGACCGGCGCATGGCTGGAGCGCGGTCTGGCCGCACAGGGGCTGAAAACCGACTTTGTGCATCTGGAAAACGGCATGACCCGCATCAACGTCAAAATCAAGGCAGGGCAGGAGACCGAGCTGAACGGCGCAGGCCCGGCCATTCCGGAAAATGCCTTGCAGCAGCTGGAAGCCCAGCTGGACAAGCTGACCGAGGGGGATATCCTTATTCTGGCGGGCAGCATCCCGGCAAGCCTGCCGCAAAGCGTCTACGAACGGCTGCTGGCGCGGCTGCAAGGCAGGGGCGTGCGTGCGGTGGTGGATGCCACCCGCGACCTGTTGGTGAACGTGCTGCCCTACCACCCCTTCCTCATCAAGCCCAACAACCATGAGCTGGGCGAGATCGTGGGTAAGGTGCTGACCAGTGACGCCGAGATCGTGGCTGCTGCCCGCACCCTGCAGGAAAAGGGGGCCCGCAACGTGCTGGTGAGCATGGCAGGGGATGGTGCGCTGCTGCTGGACGAGCAGGGACAGGTGCACCGCATCGGCTGCCCCAAGGGCAAGGTGGTCAACAGCGTGGGCGCAGGCGACAGCATGGTGGCCGGTTTTGTTGCTGGGTATCTGCAAAGCCGCAGCTACGCGCAGGCGCTGCGTCTGGGCACTGCCTGCGGCAGCGCCACGGCTTTCAGCCTTGGGCTTGCCACAAAGGAAAAGATCGACGAGCTGCTGGCGCAGCTTTGATAGGATAAAAGATCAAAGGAGGAACGTTTATGCGCATTACCGAGTTATTTACCGCACAGTCCATTGCGCTGGACGAGGCGCTGCAGACGCAGGAGCAGATCCTGAGCCGTCTGGTGGAATTGCAGGCTACCCATGGCAACATCACCGACAAGGAGGCCTACAAAAAGGCACTCTACGCCCGCGAGGCCGAGGGCTCTACCTATGTGGACAACGGTATTACCGTGCCCCACGCCAAGACCAATGTAGTCACCCGCCCCAGTCTGGCCGCTCTGCGGCTGAGCACCCCGGTGCAGTACAACGCTGAGGATGACGGCACCACCGACCTGCTGTTTGCCATTGCTGCACCGGAAAACGGCAGTCTGCATGTGGATATGCTGGCCCGCATGATGCAGATGCTGATGAACGAGGACTTTGTGGAAAAGCTTAAAGCCGCAAAGACCCCCAAGGAGTTCTTGGAGTGCATCGATGCGCAGGAGGAAGCACAGTTCGGCGCAGAGAGCTTTACCCAGCAGGCCATCCCGCAGGACGGCTACCGCATTCTGGCTGTGACCGCCTGCGTCAACGGCATCGCCCACACCTATATGGCCGCAGAAGCGCTGACCAAGGCCGGTGACAAGCTGGGTCTGCCCACCAAGGTGGAGACCAACGGCTCGGACGGCGCAAAGAACATCCTGACCCGCGCCGAGATCGCCGCTTGTGACGGCATCATCGTGGCAGCGGAGAAAAAGGTGGATACCGCCCGCTTTGACGGCAAGCCGGTGCTGTTCACCCGCGTGGATGACGGCATCCACAAGCCGGAGGAGCTCATCAAGAAAATCGCCCATGGCGAGGTGCCTGTGTTCCACGCCGAGGGCGGCGCAGCAGCCGAGGACGACAGCTCCACCAAGGACAGCTTTGGCCGCAGCCTGTACAAGAACCTGATGAACGGCGTTTCCCATATGCTGCCCTTCGTGGTAGGCGGCGGCATCATGATTGCGCTGGCCTTCCTGCTGGATGATTACAGCATCAACCCCGCAAACTTTGGCATGAACACCCCCGTTGCCGCCTTCTTCAAGACGGTGGGCGGCGCTGCCTTCGGCTACATGCTGCCCATTCTGGCAGGCTTCATCGCCATGTCCATTGCTGACCGTCCGGGTCTGGCCGTAGGCTTTGCCGGCGGTGTGCTGGCTATGAACGGCACCAACTTCACCGACCTTGCCGCAGGCAGCACCACCGGCATCTCCGGCGGCTTCCTTGCAGCGCTGCTGGCCGGTTTTGCAGCGGGCTACATCGTGCAGTTCCTGAAAAAGATCACCGAAAAGCTGCCCGCCAGTCTGAACGGTATCCGCCCCATGCTCATCTACCCGCTGGGCGGCATCCTCATCGTAGGTGCGATGATGTGCGCCGTGAACCCGGTCATGGGCATGATCAACACCGCCATGACCGACTGGCTGAACGCACTGGGCGGCAGCTCCAAGGTGCTGCTGGGCGCCATTGTGGCCGGTATGATGAGCGTGGATATGGGCGGCCCGGTCAACAAGGCAGCCTACGTCTTTGGCACCGCAGCCCTTGCCTCCGGCAACTACGAGGTGATGGCCGCCGTCATGGTGGGCGGTATGGTGCCTCCCATCGCCATTGCCCTGTCCACCACCTTCTGCCCCCGCAAGTGGACGCCGGACGAGCGCCGCAACGGCATCGTGAACTACGTCATGGGTCTGTGCTTCGTGTCTGAGGGCGCTATCCCCTATGCAGCAGCCGACCCGCTGCGCGTCCTGCCCAGCTGCGTGATCGGATCTGCGGTCGCCGGTGCGCTCTCCATGACCTTCGGCTGCGCACTGCGCGCACCCCACGGCGGCATCTTCGTGTTCCCGGTGGTGGATCACGCCGTGCTGTACTGCGTGGCGCTGGCTGTGGGCAGTGTGCTGGGCGCAGTGATCCTGAGCCTTGTCAAAAAGACCCAGCCTGCTGAGGCAAAGTAACAAGCCATTCTCTTCTCCATACGGATAGTTCTTCATAAAAGCAAAGGGGACTGCCGCACACCGCGGCGGTCCCTTTTGCGTTTTCCGACCGTCTGCGGTAAAAAGATGTTTTTTGCACCGGACAGTTCCCCGGCAGTGGAAAATGTGTTATCATAGGAACGATAAGAATGTGTAAGACCCCGCACTTGCGGGGAGAAAGGAAACGATCCGTTCCATGCGCAGACAAAGCTTCTGGAACCACCGGTTCACCCGCACCCGGATCAAAAGCGAGAAGGTCCAGCTGCCGGAAATGCTCTTCGGCTATATTCTGGGTCCCATGGGTGCTTCCATCTCAGGCAGTATTTTCGGCAGCATCCTGCAAAGCTACTTTACCGATGTGCTCCGGCTGGATCTGCGGTTCCTCAGCCGGCTGCAGCTGGTGTCCACGGTGCTCATCGTGGTGGCAAATCTTCTGGTAGGCCAGCTGATCGAGCGCACCCGCGCCACAGCGGGTAAGGCAAGGCCGTGGCTGCTGCTCTCGGTGTTTACCTTTTCCTCTGCCAGCGTGCTCATGTTCATCGTGCCCTTTCAGGGCATCGCGCGCATGGTGTGGATCGCCGTGGCGTACAACCTGTACTACTCGTTTGCGTCTCCCATTTACAGCACAGCCAGCAGCATTATGCTCTCGGTGTCCACCCGGGACAGCCGTCAGCGCGGGCTGCTGGCCTCCATCAACAGCATGGTGGGGCTGGGCGTGATGGGCACTTGCAGCATGGTGTTCCCCATGCTGGTGTCCTTTTTCCTCCGGGAAAATATCCACCGCTGGTTTTTTACCATGCTGGGGGTGGCGGTGTTCACCGGGCTTACCATCTACTTGCAGTTCGCCTTTACCCGGGAGCGTGTCACCGAGGAGCGCCGCATTCTGGAAGGCCTGTACGGGCCGGAAGATGAATTTGAAGCCGCCCGGCAGGCAGAAGCACCCCCGCCGGAGCCTGCACCGGTGCAGCGGGTCTCGCTGCGCCGCCAGCTGCGGGCGGTGGCTGCCGACCCCATGTGGTGGCTCATACTGGGCATATGCGTGCTGTTCCAGTGGAGCGGGTCTTTAAAAAACAGCACCATGACTTACTATTGTAAGTGGGTGGTGGACAACACCTTTTTGGGCAGTGCCGGTGCATGGGGCGCGTCCCAGTCCCTGCTGACCATGATGGGCGCGCTGCCCATGGCGCTGGCCTCGGTGCTGCTGGTGCCGCTGACCGACCGGTTCGGCAAGCGCAAGGTGTGCGGCTGGTTTCTGCTGCTGGGCGCTGCGGGCGGCGTCCTCGCGGGGCTGGGGCAGGGCAGACTGGTTCCTGTTGCCATCGGTGTTGCGCTCAAGTGCTTCGGCTCTGCACCTACCTGCTGCCTGCTGCTTGCCATGGTGACCGATGTGGTAGACCATGTGGAGGGGCGCAGCGGCATCCGCACGGATGGACTTACCATGTCGGTGTACAGCTCCCTGTCCGTGGCGGGAGGATCGGTGATGAGCGCACTGTTCAACGGGGTGCTGGCGCACACCGGCTATGACCAGTGCGCCAGCACGGCGCTGGGCACTGCCGCCCAGAACGCCGCCGTGCGCCATGTGATCGCAGGCGGGTATATCTGGGTGGAAACGCTCAGCTATGTGGCGGCGGGGCTTCTGCTGCTGGCCTTCTGGAAGGTGGAAAAAGACCTTGCCGCCCGGCAAAAGACCTGACCCAAAACGGCATCTGCAACAAAAAACAGAACTCTGCACCGCCCAAAACGGCCTATCCTGCCGGAATTGCAATTTGCGCGTTGTTTTGCATTGCGCCCCACCCCGGGCTGTGGTATACTTATATTTGTGATTTTTTAGCCCGGGTATGGTGTGCCGGGCCACCAGAGAGGAAACGAACGATGAAAATAGGATTTGACAACGACAAATATCTTGCGATGCAGTCCGAGCATATCCGCGAGCGCATCAAGAAGTTTGACAATAAGCTGTATCTGGAATTCGGCGGCAAGCTGTTCGACGATTACCACGCTTCCCGCGTGCTGCCCGGCTTTCAGCCGGACTCCAAGCTGCAGATGCTTTTGCAGCTCAAGGAGCAGGCCGAGATCGTCATCGTCATCAGCGCCGAGGACATCATCAGCAGCAAGGTGCGCGGCGACTACGGCATCACCTACGATCTGGACGTGCTGCGCCTCATCGACGCTTTTCAGGGGATGGGGCTGTATGTGGGCAGCGTGTGCGTGACCAAGTACACCGCCGCCGCCGAGGTGGAAGCCTTTGAAAAGCGGCTGAACAGTCTGGGCATCCGCACCTTCCGCCACTACAAGATCCCCGGCTACCCCAACGATGTGGCACGCATCGTCAGCGACGAGGGCTATGGCCGCAACGAGTACATTGAGACCGAGCGCCCGCTGGTGGTCATCACCGCGCCCGGCCCCGGCAGCGGAAAAATGGCCGTCTGCCTGTCCCAGCTGTACCATGAATACAAGCGCGGGGTCAAGGCCGGTTACGCCAAGTTCGAGACCTTCCCCATCTGGAACATTCCTCTGAAGCACCCGGTCAATCTGGCCTACGAGGCCGCCACCGCCGACCTGAACGATGTGAACATGATCGACCCCTTCCATCTGGAAGCCTACGGCGTGACCACCGTGAACTACAACCGCGACATCGAGATCTTCCCGGTGGTGAATGCGATGTTCGAGCTGATCGCAGGCCAGAGCCCCTACAAGTCCCCCACGGATATGGGCGTGAACATGGCCGGCAACTGCATCGTGGACGACGCCGTCTGCTGCGAAGCCTCCCGCAAGGAGATCGTGCGCCGGTACTACAAGTGCCTGTGCGAGCAGAAGATCACCGGCACCGCCAAGGAGAGCGAGCGCTACAAGCTGGAACTGCTGATGAATCAGGCCGGGCTGACCATGGGCGCACGGGAAGTGGAAAAGCAGGCGCACGCCCGCAGCGAAGCTACCGGCGGCGCACCGGCTGCTGCCATTGAACTGAGCGACGGCACCGTCATCACCGGCAAGACCGGCCCGCTGCTGGGTGCTACCGCAAGCGCCCTGATCAACGCACTCAAGCATCTGGCGGGCATCCCGCAGGAGACGGATCTGGTCAGCGCCGCTGCCATCGAGCCCATCCAGACCCTCAAGACCAACTATCTGGGCGGCAAAAACCCCCGTCTGCATACCGACGAGATCCTGATCGCTCTGTCCAGCTCTGCCGCTTCCAGCGAGCTTGCCGCAGCAGCCATGCACCAGCTGCCCAACCTCAAGGGCTGCGATGTGCATTCCACCGTGCTGCTTTCCAGCGTGGACAGCAGCACCCTGAACCGTCTGGGCATGTACCTGACCTGCGACCCCGTCTACGAGGAAGAGGACCGCAAGTACCATAAGCTGTAAAAAATAGCAATGCGAAAACTCCCCTGTTAAAGCCGTCTGGCTTTGGCAGGGGAGTTTTGGCTATTGCCTTGCTACTTGTCCGCAGATATGGTACACTTGTTCTGCTTATTTTTTAAAGCGGATAAGAAAAGAGGATTAACAATATGGAACAACAACACAAACGCAGTGCATTCTCTGGTAAGATCGGGTTCGTGCTGTCGGCCGCAGGCGCTTCGGTGGGTCTGGGCAACATCTGGCGCTTCCCGTATCTGGCAGCCAAATACGGCGGCGGCATTTTTCTGCTGGTATACATTCTGCTGGCAGTCACCTTTGGCTATACCATGATCGTGGCCGAGACCGCGTTGGGCCGTATGACCCACAAAAGCCCTGTCAGCGCCTACGCCCACTTTGGCAAGGGGAAAGGCATCCGGTTCGGCGGCTGGATCAACGCCATTATCCCCATTTTGATCGTGCCGTACTATTCGGTCATCGGCGGCTGGGTCATCCACTATCTGGCCGAGTATCTGTGCGGCCGCGGCGGGAATCTGGCGGCGGACGGCTACTTCTCCGCCTTTATCACCAACGGCTTGCAGGCCGAACTGGCCTTTTTGCTGTTCAGTCTGTTCACGCTGGGCATTATCTTTGCCGGTGTGCGCAACGGCGTGGAGCGGGTTTCCAAGGTGATGATGCCGGTGCTGGTGGTGCTGTCGCTGGTCATTGCGGGCTATTCTGTCACTCGTCCCGGTGCGCTGGCGGGTGTAAAGTATTTTCTGGTGCCCAACCCCAAAAACTTCTCTTGGATGACCGTGGTCACCGCCATGGGGCAGATGTTCTACTCGCTGTCCATCGCCATGGGCATTCTGGTCACCTTCGGCTCTTATATGAAGAAGGACGTCTCCATCGAGGAGTCCACCGAGAACGTGGAGGTGTTCGATACCGCCATTGCCATCATGGCAGGTCTGATGATCATTCCGGCGGTGTTTGCCTTCTCCGGCGGCGACCCGGACACCCTGCAGGCCGGCCCTGCACTGATGTTCATCACCATCCCCAAGGTGTTTGCCAGCATGGGTCTGGGCACTGTGGTGGGTGTGCTGTTCTTTGTGCTGGTGCTGTTTGCAGCCATTACCAGCTCCATCGCCCTGACCGAGAGTGCCGTCTCCACCTTTGAGGACGAGCTGGGTTGGGACCGTACCCGCTCCACCGTGCTCATCGGCGCCATCATGGTGGTGCTGGGCAGCCTGTCGGCACTGGGCTACGGCCCGCTGGCCGGGGTGACTGTGTTCGGGATGCAGTTTTTGGACTTCTTCGACTTTTTGACCAACTCGGTCATGATGCCTATTGCCGCCATTGCCACCTGCCTGCTGGTGTCCCGCGTCATCGGCGTGGAGCAGATCGCGCAGGAGGTGGAACAAGACGGTCAGCGGTTCCGCCGCAAGCCGGTGTTCAATTTTATGATCCGCTGGCTGTGCCCCATTTTTGCAGCTATCATTCTGGCAAGCTCGGTGGCAAACGCTCTGGGCTGGATCGCCATGTAAACGAAAGAAAACAGGTCTTTCTAACAGCAGAACGCAGGCTTTTTAACAGGACAAGGGGGCCCTTATGAAAATGGAAACCTTGAAGCAGCAGATCCTGACAGCAAAGGGTGATGTGCGGGCAGAGCTTGTGCTGAAAAATGCCCGGGTCATCAACGTGTTCACAAACGAGATCGAGCAGGCCGATGTAGCCATCCGTCAAGGCATCATCCTTGGCGTGGGACACTATACCGGCGAGACCGAGCTGGACTTGCAGGGCAAATACGTCTGCCCGGGGCTTGTGGATGGGCACATCCACATTGAAAGCTCCATGCTCTGCGGCCCGGCCTTTGAACAGGCGGTGCTGCCCCACGGCACCACGGCGGTGGTCACCGACCCGCACGAGATCTCCAATGTAGCCGGTACGGCGGGGCTGGACTTTATGCTGGAAACTACGAAAGATCTGGCACTTTCGGTCTACTTTATGCTGCCCTCCTGCGTGCCTGCCACCGGGCTGGACGAGTCCGGTGCGGTGCTGGAAGCGGAGCAGCTGCGCCCCTACTATCAGCAGCCCCGGGTACTGGGGCTGGCGGAGCTGATGAACTCCTACGGCACAGTGCGCGCGGACGAAAAGATCCTGCAGAAGATCTGCGACTGCACCGCTGCGGGTAAACGCATCGACGGGCACGCACCCTTCCTCAGCGGGGAGGAGCTGAACGCCTATATCGCCGCCGGGGTGCAGTCCGACCATGAGTGCTCGGACATCCACGAAGCCATGGAAAAGCTGCGGCGCGGGCAGTACATCATGGTGCGGGAGGGTACCGCAGCCCAGAACATGGAAAGCCTGCTGCCCCTGTTCCGGGAGCCCTATTGCAGCCGTTGTATGCTGGTGACCGACGACAAGCACCCCGGCGACCTGTTGCAGGGCGGGCATATCGACTATATCATCCGCAAGGCCATTGCCGCCGGGGTAGACCCGGTGGTGGCGGTGCGGATGGGCACCCTTGTCCCGTGCCAGTATTTCGGCCTTGCGCACAGCGGCGCGGTAGCCCCCGGCTATACCGCCGACCTGATCGTGCTGTCGGATCTGGAACAGTTCACGGTGGAACAGGTGTACAAAAAGGGCAAGCTAGTGGCGCAGCAGGGCAAAATGCTGCACCCCGCCGCCCTTACTGTGGACAAAGCACGGTTTGCGCGGGTGTTCGATTCCTTCAATATGGACGAGATCACCCCGGAGCAATTGCAGCTGAAGCAGACCGGCACCCGGCAGCGGGTGATCTGTCTGACTCCGCACGCCCTGCTGACCACGGAAAAAATCGTTCCGTTCTGTCAGCACCCGGGCACAGCGCCCGGCGTGGACGTGGCACAAAAGATCGTCAAGCTGGCGGTGTTCGAGCGGCATCAGCGCTCCGGTCATGTGGGATTGGGCTTTTTGGGCAACTACGGCCTGCAATGCGGTGCAGCGGCTTCCAGCATCGCCCACGACTCCCACAACCTCATCGTGGCGGGCACCAACGATGCCGACATGGTGCTGGCGGGCAACACGGTGCGCAAAAATAAGGGCGGCCTTGCCTTTGCACTGAACGGACAGGTGGTAGGGGAACTGCCGCTGCCGGTGGCAGGGCTTATGAGCACCGAAAGCGCCGAGACCGTGGAGGAAAAGCTGCAAGCGCTCAAGGCGGCGATGAAAGCCCACGGCATCTCGGAGGACATCGACGCCTTTATGACCCTTGCCTTCGTCAGCCTGCCGGTCATCCCGAAGCTGCGGCTGAACACCTACGGCATCGTTGACGTGGATGCCCAGCAGATCGTCCCGGCGGTGTTCTGAGAACGCGGCACAGGATTGAATTTGGAAATCATTTTATCAGCGCAATGCCGGACAGTCTGCGGGCTGTCCGGCATTGTGCATTCACGGAAAGATGGCTCTTGACTTTTTGCCACAGAACCGGTATGTTGATACTGTCCACTTACCACACAAATAATATAAGGAAGCTTTATGGAAAAACGCAGCACACCCTCTTTGCAGATCACCGACCGCTTTGGCGCACAGGCGGCCTTTGCCAGCCTGCGCCTGCCGGACGGTACCGAAGTCAGCGTGCCGGCAGAGCACGCAGCTGCCATTTATGTGAACGAGCAGCCCGCCTTCCGGGTGGTATGCACCCCGGCGCTGCTGCCGCAGCTGGCCTTGGGGCGGCTGCTCACCGAAGGGTGGATCGCATCTGCGGACGAGGTGGAGCAGGTCGCCGTCTGCGCCGAGGGTGCAAAGGTGCAGGTATATCTGCGTCACCCGCTGCCCACCCGCCGCGCCGCCGCGCAGGAGGTTGCCAGCTGCTGCACCGATAATATCGCGCTGAGCAGTCCGGTGGAACTGCAGCCTCTGCGCCCTGTGCCGGGGCTGGTCTTGCAGCCGGAATGGGTGGAGCGCCTGACCGCCGCCATGCACGCCGGACTGCCGCTGTACCGCGCCACCCGGGCGGTGCACAGCTGCTTTGTGCTGCACAAAGGGGAAATTGTTTTTGCCTGTGAGGATCTGGGGCGGCACAACGCGCTGGATAAGGCGGTGGGCTGCGCGGTGCTGGCAGGGCTTCCGCTGGCAGAATGCGTGCTGTACACCAGCGGCCGGGTGCCGCTGGATATGGTGCGCAAAGCCATCCGCGCCGGGGTGCCGGTGCTGGTAAGCAAGAGCATGCCCACCGTGCAATCCGCAGAGCTTGCAGCAGAATACGGCCTGCAGCTGGTGTGCGGACGCAAAATCCCTAAAGTTTAAGCAGATTTTACAAAAACAATCGTTACAAAACGGAAAAGCCTGTCTGTTTCTGTTGACATACTCCGCGCACGCATGTTAATATATTATCGAAGAGACCGCTCCGCTGTTGCAGCAGCCAGAGCGGCCTCAATTGTTGTCCGGGGTTACCCGGCAAAATAAAAAACAGGCAGGTGATAACATGAAGCAGGCAACCAACCCGTTTGCGCCCGTACCGCTGTGGCGCAAGCGGCTGCCGGGCTATGCAGCCATGGGCATTGCGACCATCGCCTTGGCGGTCGGTCTGACCACCTTGCAAAGCGCACGCACCACGGTTGCCGGTACCCTGCTGCCGGTGTCGGAGGCGGATGCAGCCACCTATGGCATCAGCGCAGTGTACCAGCTCGACGATGGCAGCTACCGCGTGGAGGGCTCTCAGAAGGGCTTCCAAAGCGATGTGCAGGCTGCCGTGACCATTGACGCCGAGGGCAATGTTTCCGCAGTAGAGATCCTCTCGCAGGACGAAACGGAAAGCCTTGGCGGCCAGTGCGTCAACCCGGAGTTCACGTCCCAGTATCAGGGCGCAGCTCCCTTCACGCTGGCGGGCAAAAGCTACACCGTAACGGACCCCGTTACCGGTGCCGCCTATGCCGCTGCCGGTGCGGCGGAGGAGCAGCCCGCTGCTGCCGGGGATTTTGACCCCGCGCAGTGGCGCACCTTCGATACCTCTCCCGAGGCCGAGGCTACCCGCAAGATGTATGCTGCGGGGCTTACCCTCTCGGCACTGAATGGAGAGCCTTTGGACGATGAGCTGGCCCCGCCGCTGGATTCCAGCGCAGAGGCCGTGGCACGGCGCAAGCTGTACGCAGCCATGCTCAGCAAGAGCGCACTGGACGGCGAGCCGATGGCGATTCCCTTTGCGGATCTCTCGGCAGAGGAGCAGTCTAAGGCGCGTCTGGAGCAGGCCAGCCTGACCACCACCGGCAATGCGTCCAGTGCCGTCAGCGCAGACCTGACCGAGGTGGACGCCCTTTCCGGCGCGACCATCACCTCTTCGGCTGTGACGACCATCGTCAACAACTCGTATTTCTATGTGACCGGGGTACTCTGCGCAGAGTGACCTCAACGGAGGAATGGAACCTATGGCAAAAACTGATTTCCTGACGGCTGACATGACCCGCCGTCAATTCATGAAGATCTCGGGCAAGAGCCTTGCAGGGCTCACCCTGTCCGCTTCCATGCTGTCCCTGTTCGGCTGCTCTCAGCAGCAGGTGGACTCCGGCGCAGTGGCCACTTGGGCACTGCCGCAGGGCCTGCTGGTGGTCAACGCAGACCTGTGCACCGGCTGCCAGCGCTGCGAGATCAACTGCACCCTGACCAACGACGGCGTGTGCTCCTCTTACATCAGCCGCGTGAAGATCCAGCGCC
>OGKO01001300.1_pt1 | contig 14848 bp, 14 predicted proteins | sample 1572451 | NCBI WGS metagenome assembly OGKO01 (sample SAMEA2582089, study PRJEB24529) | metagenome | biome: Human gut stool | place: China | collected 2011 | reverse complement strand
ATACATGCCTGTCACGCATGGGGTCACGGGTTCGAGTCCCGTACGCACCGCGAAAAATAATTAAGAAGAGATACTTAGCACTGATATTTGATATATTAGTGCTTTTTTTATGTTTTTACCTTCGCTCCATTTATTATATGGTGTACATAATGTGCGACCAATTATTATAATTCGTGCGACTAATCCATGTATAACATTTATGTATATTAGCTACTTGAACTCATAAATGTGACATATTGGCTATTTTTAAAATTGTTTTCTTTACTATTATTCTGGATTGAAATGTAATATCAATTGATTAAATATGTCAATAAACAGATGCTTAAAGCTAATCACTAAAGTTGTATAAGATGAAAAAGATTACTGATTCATTATTTGTTGTTATCATCGTATGTATCTTTTGATAACAACAGCTTATTACTTCTTCCTGCCGTCATATCCCCATTTTACATAAATAGCTCCCCAGGCAAATCCTGCTCCGAATGCTGTAAGAATTATATTATCTCCTTTTTTGAATTTATTCTCGAAATCCCAAAGGCAGAGTGGGAGAGTACCGGCACTGGTGTTTCCGTATCGTTCAATATTGACAATGACCTTTTCGGAAGGTACTCCTAAGCGTTGCGTTACAGCGCTGATTATGCGTTGATTGGCCTGATGAGGAATCACCCAGTCAATATCATTTTTGTTAAGATGATTTCTTTCAATTACAGCTTCACAGGCATCGGACATATTGGCTACGGCATACTTGAATACAGTACGTCCTTCCTGATAGATATAATGCATTTGATTATCCAATGTATAATAGGAGGGGGTACATACAGAACCACCGGCTTTTATATGCAGGAAAGGTAATCCTTTGCCGTCTGTTCTCAATACGGCATCCATAATACCTAAATCTTCGGTTGTGGCTTCCAGCATGACGGCTGCCCCTCCATCACCAAAAATAGGACAAGTGGCGCGATCTGTATAATTGATGATTGATGACATCTTTTCGGCTCCTACAACTATAATTTTCTTATAGTTTCCCGAACGGATGAAATTAGCTCCTGTTTCCAGTGCATACAAAAAACCGCTGCATACGGCTTGCATATCGAACGCAAAAGCTCTTTTCAATCCCAGCTTTTCGCATAAAAGGGATGCAGTGGAAGGAAAACGATAATCAGGAGTGGTGGTAGCAACAATAACCAGATCAATATCGTCCGGATTCGTTCTGGTACGTTGTATCAACTGCTTCGCTGCTTTACGGGCTATATAGGAGGTCCCTAGTCCTTCATCCTTCAGGATACGTCTTTCTTTTATGCCAATACGCCCCATAATCCATTCGTCGGTGGTATCTACCATTTTAGAAATCTCATCATTGGTCAAAACATAATCGGGAACATATCCTCCGACTCCTGTAATTATTGCGTTAATTTTTTCCATCCGGCTTATCTTGGTTTTGTAAATTTTGAATAGGGTGGCTAATAAAATGTGATAAAAATGCGGGCACAAATATAGATAAAAGAGAATGAAATGCAATTATCGTCTGGAAAACACTTACCTTTTTAATCAATAAAAAGGAATATTTGACCTAATTTTAGCGAAAAGGAGGAGGGGTGTCTCTTGTTACTTAGAAGGGACATATTTTGCCAATCAACGAAATAGTACTCCTGTTATTACTATGGATTTATGATAAAAGTGTTTTGTTTTTCTTGTAAAGTTGGATATTTTGGAGTAAATTGCGCAATTATTTCAAATGTGTTTTTATAGGAGAATAACAGGTATGGATAATCATGTGGTAATAATGGCTGGTGGCATCGGTAGCCGCTTTTGGCCGATGAGCACGCCGGAATGTCCCAAACAATTTATAGATGTAATGGGATGTGGACGCTCATTGATTCAGTTGACGGCAGATCGGTTTGACGGTGTCTGTCCCAGAGAAAATATGTGGGTGGTAACTTCAGAAAAATATATAGATATTGTTCGGGAACAGTTGCCGGAAATTCCGGAAAGTAATATTTTGGCGGAGCCTTGTGCGCGCAATACTGCGCCCTGCATTGCTTTTGCTTGCTGGAAGATCAAGAAAAAACATCCGAATGCTAACATTGTAGTAACTCCTTCGGATGCATTAGTCATTGATACGGGAGAATTCCGTAGAGTGATGGAGAAAGCCCTTCGTTTCACAGATGATGGCAGCGCCATTGTAACGATAGGTATCCGGCCAACTCGTCCGGAAACCGGATACGGATATATTGCTGCTGCCGATCAGCTCCAGACAGATAAAGAAATTTACACCGTAGATGCATTTAAGGAAAAACCGGATAAAGAGACTGCCGAAAAGTATCTGGCAGAAGGCAATTTCTTCTGGAATGCGGGAATCTTTGTATGGAATGTGCGTACTATTACTTCCGTGATGCGTGTATATGCTCCGGGCATCGCACAAATTTTCGATCGCATTTTCCCCGATTTCTATACAGAGAAAGAAAATGAAACAATCAAGAAGTTATTCCCTACTTGCGAAAGCATTTCTATCGACTATGCAGTGATGGAGAAAGCACAGGAGATTTATGTACTTCCCGCTTCATTTGGCTGGTCAGATCTGGGTACATGGGGAGCACTTCGCGGTTTGCTTCCACAGGATAAGTCTGGAAATGCAACCGTAGGAACCGATATCCGTTTGTACGAAAGTAAAAATTGTATTGTGCATGCCAGCGAAGAAAAACGAGTAGTCATTCAAGGCTTGGATGGATATATCATTGCAGAGAAAGATAACACATTATTGATCTGCAAGTTGGAAGAAGAGCAAAGAATTAAGGAATTCTCGAAATAAAATTTATTTCGAGAATTGATATTCATGTGGTGTCATTCCTGTCATCCGTTTAAAGAACTTCGAGAAGAAAGAAGGATTAGGGAAATTCAATTCATCAGAAATTTGATAAACAAGCAGATTGCTATGTTTTAGCAATACTTTAGCTTCTAGTATAATGGACTGGTTTATCCAGTCCATTACTGTTTGTTGACTAGCCTGTCGAACTACTGTATTGAGGTAACGTGGAGTGAGACATAGTTTGTCTGCATAAAAGTCGACATTACGTTCTTTCTTACTGTATGCATTGACAAGAGAGATGAAACGTTGGAAGATATCTTCTTGCCGTGTCAGTTGTATGGGATTCATTAACATATTGCTTTGGGCAACATATTCTATATAATAGAGAAGACTGGCTAGCAGGTGGCGAATAGCATCCCTGCGAAATGTCGTCTCTTGTAATATATTCCACATTAAAGTGAAGTAATTTTCCGCTTGTAGTAGTTCTTGAGGGGATAATACTAATAAAATATTTCGTTGATGATGGAGAAGATAAGAGAATAAATCTTCTTTTCCGGATATAGGAAGGAAAGCTTGATCGATTGCTATCATCTGCATATCGAAATCGGGCGATACTTCTGTAATCTGAACGATGGAGTTGGGGGTGATTACTGCAAAATGATTTCGCTGTATCGTGTACTCTATCAGATTAATTAGAATCCGTGCAGTGCCATTTTTGACAAATGCTGCACGTCCTTCTTTAATACGGTATGGCTGGCCGATTGCAAATAGATTGGCTTCCATTTTTCTGAAGCTATTGACAAATCCAAAATCAGAAGAGATAAAGCGATATTCGTTGTGGCGGACAACATTTAAATCTTCCAATGTTTTAAGTCCTAAATCCAAAGGGCCTTTCTGTTCCATTTCCTTCATTCTTTTCCGGCAAAGATAATAAAAAGCCCTATATTCATTATCGTTTTTCTGATAAATCGAACTATTGGAACATATTTGCCAACTCCTAGAATGTGAATGTGTCTTTGAAAGCTCTATCTTTGTCTTTCGAAGAAATCAAATGAATAGTGTATATGAAAAGAATAGTTTTCAGTTTTTCCTTTTTATTGTTTGTATCAGGAATGAATGCACAGATAACGTTGGAAGAATGTCAACGAAAGACGCAGGAAAATTATCCGTTGGTACATCAATATGGGCTGGTGGAGAAGACAAAGGAATATAATCTGGAGAATGTGGCAAAGGGATATTTGCCGCAATTTGCTCTTTCGGCCAAAGCTTCTTATCAGAGTGAGGTAACGGAAATTCCGGTGAAACTTCCCGGGGTGGATATGAAAGGATTGCCGAAAGACCAGTATCAGGTAATGTTGGAGTTGCAACAGAAAATCTGGGATGGTGGCGGCATACGGATGCAGAAGAAACAAACGGTAGCGGAAGCAGAGATAGAGAAAGAAAAATTGAATGTGGATATGTATGCGCTGAATAGTCGTGTTAATGATCTTTATTTTGGTATTCTGCTATTGGATGAACAACTGAAGCAAAATGCACTGTTGCAGGATGAATTGGAGCGAAATTATCGTCAGATTACAGCGTATGTGGAAAATGGAATTGCCAATCAGGCTGATTTGGATGCTGTGAAAGTGGAGCAGTTAAACACAAAACAGAAAAGAGTTGAGCTTACTTCGTCGCGTACTGCATATTTGAAGATGCTTTCACTTCTAGTAGGAGAGAAGTTGTCGCAGGAAACGGTTCTGGAGAAACCAGTTTCTCAAAGTGAGATTTCGTCTGTCAGTGAAATCCGTCGTCCGGAATTGTCTTTGTTTAATGCGCAGGGAAATGGATTACAAGTACAGGAGAAGGCTTTGAATGTGCGCCATCTTCCACAATTCGGACTGTTTGTGCAGGGTGCTTATGGAAACCCCGGACTGAATATGCTGAAAAATGAATTTTCCCCATATTATATTGCAGGCGTCCGGTTGTCATGGAATTTTGGAAGTCTGTATACATTAAAAAATGACCGGAAGGTTATTGAAAATAAACGGAGACAATTGGACAATAGCAGGGATGTGTTTCTCTTTAATACAAGATTGGAAATGACACAACAAGATCAGGCAATCCAATCATTGGAAAAACAGATGCAGGATGATGATGAAATTATCCGTCTGCGTACCAATATTCGTAAATCGGCAGAGGCGAAAGTGGCGAATGGAACATTGACGGTAACTGAGATGCTTCGGGAGTTGACTAATGAGAGTCTGGCCCGTCAGTCGAAAGCACTGCATGAAATTCAACGGCTAATGGGAATTTATCAATTGAAATATACTACAAATGATTAATATAACTTCTTCAGATATGGAACGAATGACAAAGATAGGAATGTGTGGGATAGCATTGATAATGTTGTCTGCTTGTGGTAAGGGAGTACCTAACTATGATGCGACCGGTACGTTTGAGGCTACAGAAGTAATAGTCTCTGCAGAAGCTGCCGGAAAGCTGTTGCGACTGGAGGTGGAAGAGGGTACAAGGCTAAAAGCAGGTGAGGAGATTGGTCTGGTGGATACCGTACAAATCTATTTAAAGAAATTGCAATTGGAAGCCAGTATGAAATCAGTGGAGAGCCAACGTCCGGATCTTGCTAAGCAAATAGCTGCCACAAGGCAGCAAATAGTAACGGCGGAACGGGAAAAGAAACGGGTGGAAAATCTACTTGCCGCAGGAGCTGCGAACCAAAAGCAGTTGGACGACTGGGATGCACAAGTTAAATTGCTTGAAAGGCAGCTTATTGCACAGCAATCATCGTTGCAAAATAGTACGAACAGCCTGACAGAACAGGGGAATTCGGTTGCAATACAAGTCGCACAAGTGGAAGATCAGTTAGCTAAATGTCATATCCAGTCGCCTATTGAAGGTACGGTATTGGCAAAGTATGCGGAAGCAGGTGAATTGGCGGCAATTGGCAAGCCTTTGTTTAAGGTGGCAGAAGTCGATCGAATGTATTTGAGGGCTTACATAACTTCCGAGCAGTTGTCACAAGTAAAACTGGGAGATAAGGTGACTGTATTTGCTGATTATGGCAACTCGGAGCAGAAAGCTTACCCGGGGGTAGTGACATGGATTTCCGATCGTTCGGAATTTACTCCTAAAACGATTTTGACGAAAAATGAGCGTGCAAATTTAGTATATGCAGTGAAGATCGCCGTAAAAAATGATGGGGCATTGAAAATAGGCATGTATGGTGGAGTAAAAATGAAAGGTGAGAATTAAAATTGAAAGGTATCAATGAACGGAATGAATGGCAAAGAATCCATAGTGGTCGTAAAAGAGATCAGCAAGAGTTACGGAACGGTGGAAGCATTGAAAGAGGTTTCTTTTGCCGTGGAACGGGGAGAGATTTTTGGATTGATCGGTCCTGATGGTGCCGGTAAGACTACCTTATTCCGTATTCTGACTACTTTGCTGCTTGCAGATAAGGGCACGGCGATTGTCGATGGAATGGATGTGGCAGCGAACTATAAACAGATTCGTACGAAAGTGGGATATATGCCCGGACGTTTTTCTCTTTACCAAGACCTTTCTGTGGAGGAAAACCTGGAGTTTTTCGCTACAGTGTTTCACACGACGATTCAGGAAAATTATGACTTAGTCAAAGATATCTATCAACAGATAGAACCATTTAAGAAAAGAAGGGCAGGGGCTTTGTCGGGTGGCATGAAGCAGAAGTTGGCATTAAGTTGTGCCTTGATTCATAAACCGGATATTTTATTTTTGGATGAACCTACCACCGGAGTAGATCCTGTGTCGCGTAAAGAGTTTTGGCAAATGCTGCGGAATTTGCGGGAGCAGGGAATTACAATTATCGTTTCCACTCCCATTATGGACGAAGCCCGTCAATGTGACCGGATTGCCTTTATTAATCATGGACAGATTCATGGCATTGATACTCCTGCACGTATTCTTCAGCAATTTGCTGCGATTCTCTGTCCGCCTTCTTTGGAGCGGGAAGAAGTGAAACATGAAATGGCTCCGGTCATTGAAGTGGAACAGTTGACAAAGTGTTTTGGAAATTTTACTGCGGTAGATCACATTTCTTTTCAAGTGAACCGGGGAGAAATATTTGGTTTCCTGGGGGCTAATGGTGCCGGCAAGACAACAGCTATGCGTATGCTTTGCGGATTAAGCAAACCTACATCCGGTATAGGAAAGGTAGCTGGGTTTGATATTTTCCGGGAGGCGGAACAAGTGAAAAAACATATCGGGTATATGAGCCAGAAGTTTTCTTTGTATGAAGACCTGAAAGTATGGGAGAATATCCGTCTGTTTGCTGGCATCTATGGAATGGAAGAGTCGGAAATAGAAAGAAAGACCGGAGAACTGCTGGACCGTTTGGGATTTTCTGCCGAGCGGAATACTTTAGTGAAGAGTCTCCCTTTAGGATGGAAACAGAAATTGGCCTTTTCGGTTTCAATCTTCCATGAGCCGAGGATTGTTTTTCTGGACGAGCCGACCGGTGGGGTAGATCCTGCTACACGCAGGCAGTTCTGGGAGTTGATTTATCAGGCCGCCGATCAGGGGATTACAGTATTTGTTACCACCCACTATATGGACGAAGCCGAATATTGTAACCGGATATCTATTATGGTGGACGGACAAATCAAGGCCCTTGATACACCCACGCGCTTGAAACAACAATTCGGAGCGGAAACGATGGATGATGTTTTTCAGAAACTAGCCCGCGGTGCGGTGCGTAAAGCAGATTGATTATGAGACAGTTTATGGCTTTTGTAAAGAAAGAATTTTACCATGTTTTTCGTGACCGGCGAACGATGTTGATCCTGCTGGGAATGCCGATCGTACAAATTATTCTATTCGGCTTTGCTATCACTACAGAGGTGAAAAATGTACGGCTAGCCGTGCTTGATCCTTCTAATGATGTGGTGACCCGAAAAATGATAGATCGACTGGATGCCAGTGAGTACTTTACTGTTACTACTCGTTTTCATACACCACAGGAAATGGAGGATGCTTTTTTAAAGGGAGAGGTTGATATGGCGGTTGTTTTTAGTGAACGTTTTGTCGATGGACTTTATGTAGGCGATGCTCGCGTACAGCTGATTGTAGATGCAACGGACCCGAATATGTCAACTTCGCAGGTTAACTATGCAACCGGGATTGTCTCCATGGTGGGACAAGAAATGCTGCCCCCGAATCTATCATCTGCCCGTTTGACTCCTGATATCAAATTGCTGTATAACCCGCAAATGAAAAGTGCTTATAATTTTGTGCCGGGAGTAATGGGGTTGATTCTGATGCTGATCTGTGCTATGATGACTTCTATTTCAATTGTTCGTGAGAAGGAGACGGGTACGATGGAAGTATTATTGGTTTCGCCCGTGAAACCATTATTTATTATTCTGGCAAAGGCCGTGCCCTATTTTGTCCTGTCATTTGTCAATCTGATAACGATTCTATTACTTTCAGTCTTTGTGTTGGATGTACCGGTAGTAGGAAGTTTGTTTTGGTTGATAACGGTGTCTTTGTTATTCATCTTTGTCTCATTGGCATTGGGTTTGCTGATTTCATCAGTGACGCGTACGCAAGTAGCTGCTATGCTGGTTTCCGGATTGATGTTGATGATGCCCACAATGCTTTTATCGGGAATGATTTTCCCCATCGAAAGTATGCCGTTGATACTTCAATGGATATCGGACATACTTCCGGCACGTTGGTATATTCAGGCAGTACGGAAACTTATGATTGAGGGGGTATCGGTGGTACTCGTGTATAAGGAAATTGGTATCTTATTGTTGATGGCTACAGTGCTTATTACAATCAGTATCAAGAAATTCAAGTATAGATTGGAATAATATGCCAATATCCCCATCAGTTGCGCTGTTTTGTGAGACAATGAGTATATTAGTAAATTGAATAATTATTTATGATAAAGTTCCTGATAGAAAAAGAGTTTAAACAGTTGCTTCGCAATTCGTTTATGCCGAAATTGATTCTTGTTTTTCCGTGCATGATTATGCTGTTAATGCCTTGGGCTGTGAATTTGGAAATCAAGAATATACAGTTGAATATTGTGGATAATGATCATTCGGCTATTTCACAGCGTCTGGTAAATAAGATAGCTGCTTCCACTTATTTCCGTTTAGTAGAAGTGCCGGCTTCGTATGATGAAGGGCTTCGGAATATTGAAGTCGGAACAGCAGATATTGTGATGGAAATTCCGAGAAACATGGAACGGGACTGGATGAATGGAAAGGATTCTCATATACTGATAGCAGCCAATGCAGTGAATGGAACGAAAGGAGGACTTGGTAGTTCTTACTTATCTTCTATCGTTAATAATTACGCCACCGAATTACGTTCGGAACACCCTGAAGTGGGTGCTGCTTCCGGTGTTTTTCCTTCCATACACCTGGATACACAAGGTCTGTTTAATCCGAATCTGAACTATAAGCTTTATATGGTTCCTGCATTAATGGTTATGTTGCTGACTTTGATTTGTGGTTTCTTGCCTGCGATAAATATCGTTAGTGAAAAAGAAATAGGGACGATTGAACAAATAAATGTAACTCCTGTTTCGAAATTTATCTTTATTCTAGCAAAGCTTTTACCTTACTGGCTGATTGGTTTTGTGGTGCTCACTTTGTGTTTCATATTAGCATGGCTGCTTTACGGCATAGTGCCTGTCGGGCATTTTCTGTTGATTTACTTTTTTGCAATTCTTTTTGTTCTAGTAATGTCCGGCTTCGGGCTTGTTGTTTCCAATTATTCGGAAACTATGCAGCAATCTACATTTGTCATGTGGTTTTGTTTGTTGGTTTTGATATTGATGAGTGGATTGTTTACTCCTATTAGCAGTATGCCGGAGTGGGCACAAATGATTACCAGGCTCAACCCCTTGAGATACTTCATGGAAGTGATGCGAATGGTATATCTAAAGGGAAGCGGTTTCTTTGATTTACTGCCACAGTTCGGAATATTACTGCTTTTTGCTGTTGTGTTTAATAGTTGGGCTGTGATTAGTTACCGGAAGAATAATTAATACTGGCATAAAAAAATGGAGATGTGTCGAAACTCTCTTTTTAACGTAATAACCCTCACAACAGATGCCTGCGTGAGGGTTATTCTTTATTATAAAGGTTTTGAAACACCTTTGTTTTTATTACTTTTCATCACCATTTCCGGTGAATAATAAGCGGTTACTGTATTACTTTATTTCGATTTGTCTATTTGGCTTCTTTACTTCTTCTTCAGAGAGTTTCGGAAGTTCGATATTTAGAACACCATGTTCTACGGATGCAGCAATTTTCTCTTTATCTACATTATCTGGTAGAATCATTGTTTGCTGGAACTTAGAGTATGAGAATTCGCGACGCAGATAGCGACCGTCTTTTCTTTCCTCCTTGTTTTCAGTCTTCTTCTCCATGCTGATAACGAGGTTGTTATCTTCATCAATGCGAACATTGAAATCATCCTTCGTCATACCCGGAGCAGCCAATTCCACTTTGTATTCTTTTTCTGTTTCCAAAACATTAATTGCAGGTGCAGTAGCATTTGCTTTTACCATCCAATCGTTATCAAAGAAATCATTAAAGATACTTGGTAACCAACTTTGAGTTCTTCTAACAGGCATCATAATTTTAGTCTCCTATCTTTAAGTTAAACATTCAATTAATAAATTTAGAACTTCGGCATTTTCACTTCCGATGGTATCGGTTATCCCGCCTTCCATCGTCCGCTCTCGAACCGTTGTTCGCTTCTATAAATGCAAACCTTATGCCAAGAGATTTTAGAGACTAAAATTGTCTATTTGTCATTTTTATAATGTCATTTTTGCAATATAAATGACAAAATGTATCCTGTTTTTATTTATTTTATATAAGATAGATATTAATTTGATAACCTGTTTACTTCTTCTCGATCAGTTTGAACCTTATTCTTAGTGTTTGCCTTTCTTCGTCATAATCATAACTAATGATTTTGAAGGTACCCACTTCAGAAGTATGGGATACATGCAATCCGATGCAGGCGCAGGCATCATAATCTCCAATGCGGACAATGCGAAGAGTTTCGCTTGCATCGGCAGGTAGCTTACTTAAATCTACAATATCTTTGGCCTGTTCATGAGTCATAAACTCAACAGTCACAGGTAGGTTCTGACTGATTACCTCGTTCACTCTATCTTCAATAGACTGGATTTGTTCCGCTGTCGGACATGACGAAAGTATATAGTCACATTTGCTTTTTTTTCTTTCGATGTGGGCATTGCGAGAACGTGGGCAGCCAAAGGTTTTCACCATGGTTGCATTGAGTAAATGCTCTGCTGTATGCATAGGAGGGTATTCCTGCTTATTGTGATCGTTGAGTTGAATTTGTTGTTCCATAATTTAATAAGTTATTTCAAGTTTATTATTCAAAGCATAATTATCTGCACTATTTTCTGATTTGTAGTTTGCTGCTTTATTATAAACTAACCATACATTGACACAATGTCCGATTTCATGCATTAATAAACGTTCAAGATAATATCTTCTTGCATTTTCTTCTGTGAATTCAATATACCAGTTATCTCGTTCTTTTACAGGTTCAGATGCATAGCCTTTATACCATGTTAGTAGTTTGTGACTGGGTTTGCTCTTTCCTATGGATATTTTGTTGTTTTTGGGAAATGGATACAGTATGATGGCATATACTCCACTACCCGTAGTAAAATAACTTTGGCAATTTACTTTAGAATTAGGCTTGCGTAGCCATATGTGTGTTATACATGATACATCTTTTTCGGGTAATTGATTCAATACACTTTCAATATGGTCTATTGTTATTGGAAAATAGAAATCCCTGGACGGATTTTCCATTATATAAATGGGGCATTTATCAAATTCAGTTGGTTTTAATAAAGAGTGTTCTCTTTTCACTATATTATCCTTTAATTTGATTCGCATTCTTCCTCCTTTAATGTCACCAAAGGTGCGACTTTTCTTCCAGGCTGTTTTTTTCTTATTTTGTTGATGTCTCATAGGTTTTATCTTTTGTGTTTATTCATGGCATTTTGTATTTAGTCATTTATTGTTTCCAATAATGATTTTCTCCCCCAAGAAATGAGGTTGTTTATCTATACCTAAATCTATAAACATTTTGACTCTTGCAAGTAATTCCCGGATGTTAGTTTTCAGTCCGGCATAAGCATTTACATTTGGGGCGTTGTACCCGATGGCGTCTATTCCATTTTTCTCTGCAAGATAGATCGCTCGTTCGTTATGGAAACGTTGGGAGATGATGGTCAGACGATTTTGTCCAAACACTTCTTTGGCACGTACAACAGAGTCGAGAGTCCGGAATCCGGCATAATCTAAATAAATGGATTTTTCAGGAATACCTTTTTGTATGAGTGCTTTCTTCATTTCTTCCGGTTCATTGTAATCCTCTTTACGGTTATCGCCGCTGATGAGGATATATTTAATTTTTCCGGCTTTATATAACTCTACTGTTGCAAGAATTCGATAATCGAAATATAAATTGTTATTTCCACTTTTCAACTTGGGAGAAGTTCCGAGAAGTAATCCTACATTGTTGGAGGGGATAGTATTTACTTCCGTATATAGTTTGGAGACTGTGTGTTTCTTGATCGTCCTGTTACATACAAGTATGCTGATTACACACAGAATAGCTATTATTAGAGTGGTATAAAGTAGTTTGCGTTTCATGTTTCGGATAATAATTGTGACTTTACAAAAATACCATTCTTTTTTAGGAAATCAAGCATATAGACATAAAAAAAGGAGCAACGCCTTGCTCCAACCTTTGTTAACCTTAAATCTAATACTATGAAAAACACAATGCAAAGATACGTACTTTCGGGATAACTGCAAATTATCCAAATAAAAAAGTATGTTCTATAACATTAATTAAAAATATAAACTTAATCTTATATCTTTGTTAACCTTTAGCCTCCTGATACATAAACCGTTTAATAGATTTTTTGGCTGTCTTTTCAAATTCCTCGAAGTGGATCTTTATCTTTGATATCTGGCAATAAGCCGGTAACTGCTGGTTGAGTTCGTTACGGTTAGCTTCCATCATACGCTCTACATCCGTTTGTTGCAGTCCATTGGCAAATGCATCGTCAAAGTCCGGATAAATCAGTGCTACCAATTTTTCTTTTTGCAACACAATGAGTGACTCGGAAACGTAAGGCATATTATTCAGTTTGCTTTCAATCTCTTCCGGGTAGATGTTTTGTCCGCTGGAAGTGAGCAACATATTCTTGCTGCGCCCGCGAACGGTTACATAACCTTCCGCATCCATTGTGCCTAAATCGCCTGTATGCAGCCAGCCATTTACGTCAATGATTTGTGAAGTTGCTTCCAGGTTCTTATAATATCCCAGCATCAGGTTGGTACCCCGACAAATGATTTCTCCTGCTATCTTTTCCGGATCAGACGAATCGATCTTCACTTCCATGCGTGTGGTTGCCTTACCGCATGATGCCAACTTCAGGGTTTCCCATCGGCTGGAACAGATGATAGGACCACATTCCGTCATACCATAAGCGATGGTGTAGGGGAAGCCTATCTGTTTGAGAAAGCGCTCGACTTCTGCATTGAACGGGGCTCCACCAACGATAATTTCATCGAAGTTACCACCGAATATTTCCATTGCTTCTTTGCGGGCAAGAGCTCTGATCTTGTCATTGATGATAGGAACATGGAGTAGTAATTTACCAATTTTATTATCTACACGGGGCAGAATATTCTTCTTGATAATCTTTTCTACAATCAGAGGCACACATGAGATGACACGTGGCTTGATTTCAGCGAAAGACTGTGCGATAATTTTAGGAGTCGGCATGCGAGTGAGGAAGTAGATGTGTGCCCCGGCTGAAAAACCGTAAAGGAAATCGTAAGTCATTCCGAACACATGTCCCATAGGAAGCATGGCAACCATATTATCGCCCGGTTTCACCGGAAGCATCTCATGGCAGTAATTCACGTTGGACCAAAGGCTGCGATAGGGGAGCATAACACCTTTGGAATATCCGGTAGTACCGGAAGTATAGTTAATGATGGCAAGTTCTTCCGGCTCATCCTTCCGGTAACAGATATGTTCGGGGCGGAAGTTTTTAGGATAGCGCTGTCCATATAGAGTATTGCGGTGCTCGAAAGCTTCCATCAATCGTTTGTCGCGACAGACTACAGGGGTGAATTCAGTCATCAGAATAACGCCCAGCAATTGCGGCATGGCGTCTTCATTCAGGTTTTCCCACACCTGGTCTCCCACAAAAAGCAGTCTGGCTTCTGAGTGATTGACGATATTATGTATATTATCCGCTTTAAATTCATGAAGGATAGGTACAATAACAGCTCCATAAGTGATGGATGCCAAGAAAGTAACTGCCCAGTGTGCACTGTTACGACCGCAGACGGCAATTTTATCACCCGGCTGGATACCGGCACTTTCCAGTACAATATGGAATTTTGCAATCTTGCGAGCCACGTCTTTATATTGGAGGGTAGCACCTTTATAGTCAGTCAAGGCGTTTAAGTTCCAGTTCCGAATGATGCTTTGTTCAATGTAATCAATGAAGTGTTGTTCCTGTTTCATCTGTTAAATTTGCACACTTTAGTTAAAACTGCGCAAATATAGAGCTAAATGTGATGGCGTGCAAGTTTATATATTTATTCTTTGGTGGGAGGCGAAAGAAAAAGAAAAAATAACCAATTGTACTTTCTTTTGCCTTGATGCAAAAGAAAGATACCAAAGAAAAGATCAAGGCTGCACTTCCGGGGCTACTCCGAAAGTATTTTCAGCTAAAGGGCAGGAACTCGCTTCGCTCAAACAGCCTGCCCTTTTTAACGCCGAAAACACTTTCTACGCTTAACGCCCCTACAGTGAGGCCGGGAGACCATTCGGTATGAATGGGGGAATATCGCGCAGCACTCTACCGCGCAGCCTTCGGGCATAGGCGTAGGTGCGTTAGGCGGAGATATTGTCAGGCGCAGGTAAGGGGCGATCTGTTTGAGCGAAGCGAGTTCGAGCCCCGTC
>OGKO01001292.1_pt1 | contig 14928 bp, 14 predicted proteins | sample 1572451 | NCBI WGS metagenome assembly OGKO01 (sample SAMEA2582089, study PRJEB24529) | metagenome | biome: Human gut stool | place: China | collected 2011 | reverse complement strand
TAGATGGGCGAGGATGTCCACGCGCGAACCTTGACCGGGGTATCCGCCGAAAGCTACGTGGGGCGAGGAGCCGATCTGTCCTTCCGAAATCACTGCACCAGCTCTCAGCATCGCACCTTGCAGAAGAGCCGTACGGACGACTCCTCCGTCCCGCGCTTGCTCGACACGCACCCCGTATCGCTCCCTCGGATCATCGGTCGATTGGCGCGCGCCGGACGCGCGAAGAGGCTACGACGAGCGCGAGTTGAGCCCACGTCGAAACTGCGGAACATGAGAAACCAGAAGAACCGAAGAAAAGCATCCGCCGAACGTCCCGTAGCGCATCACATCCGCCAGCTCCTCTGCAACGCCCGTAGCATGAGCCGCTCGTACCGCGCGTCGAAAACTGCGTAATCCTCCCTCTGCGAACCCTGGCACTCGTAGGATCCGCGCCCGCCGCGCGCGAACACTCACTGGTTCCCTGCCGTAGCCATGCCACAGCCACCTCCCGCGCCGCCCGCGCATCCATCCCGAAAAGCATCGCCTCACACTGGAGCGGCCCGCTCGCCCATCCCGCGCCCGACGCCCGGCCCCTTCCGCCCGTCGCCTTCCCTTCGCAACCGCTCCCGCTCGTAGGCTTCGCCCCTTCGCGCCCGCAGCGCCCCGCGCATCACGTCATTGCTTCCCTCCGGTGCCTCTCTTGCCCCTTGTACTCCCCGCGCGCGACACCCCTCTTCCGGCAGCCAGCCGCCTCCTCCCGCTTCCCGCTCCACCAACCTAGCTCCGCGCGCCTCTTCCTACGAGCGACCTCTCACGCTCTCCGCTCGTGCCCCACCGACCGATCAACACGAAAAAGCGTCCCGACAACGAACAAGCAAATACTCACTTCGTGTGCATCCCCGACGCACACGCTCAAAAACAAGAGGGGCAACGTTTCCGCTGCCCCTCCTCGTTTGACGTTTTGTCGGTCAAGCCTCAACGCGTCAATCCCGCGTCGCCGTCGGTTCGATCCGTCCCAACACCGCTTCACCCAACTGCTTCACGGCAAAGACCGCCATGAAGAAGGCGCTCACCGGAATGGCAAGGTAGACGTAGCGCACCTCCATCCAGGAGATCGACTGCATGTGAGCGTTCGAGCGCATCACCCAGACGACGCCGTACCAACAGATAACGACGTAGGTCACGAGCTCGATCAGAAGTACCGCGACGCGCATCCACCGCTTCACCGCGGGGGATGCGATCTGCGAAGTCGCGACGTCGACCACGAAGTGGTTCTTCGTACGCACGAGCTCCGCGGCCGCAAGAAAGATCATCCAGATGAGGCAGAACTGGATCCAGTCGTCCGTCTGCGTGAAGTTGTAGATCGGCACGAACCGCACGAAGACGTTCAAGAGGAACATGACGAAGATCGCCGCGAGGAAGAACGTACATGCCGCCTGCGTCACGCGGCTGAAGATCGTTTCGAATTTCGAGTACATCGTCTTATTCCCCGATCAGTTGAGCGAACCCGACCGAGAGCTCGGGCACGAACGCGACCGCCACGGCCATGAGAATCATGATGAGAACGTAGCCGACGGCGTCCTTCGCGATGTTCATGACGTGTTCTCCGGTGATGGAAGAGAGTACGTAGAGGTTCAACCCCACGGGCGGCGTCAGAACACCGATCGCGAGCGCGATGCACATGACGATCCCGAGTTGCGTCACGTCGTAGCCGAAGCTCTTCGCCAAGGGCACGAAAATCGGCACCGTGATGAGGAGAATCGCCGTCCCCTCCATGAAGCACCCCATGATGACGAGGATCGCGATGATGAGAAGGATCACGGGCGTCATGGTCGCGAAGTTCGCGGTGATGAAGCCGATCGTCTCCTGCGGGATGCGCGTGTAGAGAAGCACGAACTGAAAGAACCCGGCCGTTGCGATCACGAACATGACCTTGGCCGTCTGCTCGACCGTCTCCCAGAAGATTCGGGGGAGGTCCTTCACGTGCAGGGTCTTCGTAATGCAAAAACCGAGGAACATGACGTAGAGCGACGCCACGGCCGCGGCTTCCGTCGCCGTGAAAAGCCCCGCGAAGATCCCGCCGATCACGATGACGGGGGTCAAAAGGGCCCAGAACGCTTCCTTGAAGGCCGCCCAGCGCACCGCATAGGGTTCCGGGGCCGCTTTCGCGTAATTGTTTTTGTAACTGATGTACGAAGACCACGCCATGAAAGCGAGCCCCAACAAGAGCCCCGGGAGCGCCCCCGCTTCAAAAAGCGAATTGACACTCGTAGAGGTCAACCCCGCGTAGAGGATCAGCGTGATGCTCGGCGGGATAATCGGCCCGAGCGCACCGCCCGCCGCAATCGTGGCGCAGGAAAAGGACCTACTGTAACCCGCGCGCGTCATTTCGGCAATGGCAATCAAACCGATCCCTGCGGCACACGCCGCAGCCGACCCCGACATGGCGGCCATCACGATGCTTGCCGCAATGGCGGCGTTCGAGAGCCCGCCCCAGCGGTGACCGAGGCACACGCGCCCGAACCCGAAGAGGCTCTTCGAGATTCCACCCACCGACATGAGGTTCCCCATCAGGAGGAAGAACGGAATCGACATCAGCGTGATGCCCGACACCTGCGAGAACATACGCTGCGGCACGAGGAAGAGCCTTGCCGGGTCACCGCCCGCAAAGAGATACGTGGCGATGGACGCGAAGCCCATCGTGACGGCCGTGGACACCCCCAGGAAGAGGAGGACCACCACAGCCGCGAAAATGAAAAATAGGGTCATGGGAAGCATGCGGCCGCTACGGACGTACGTCCGACGCGGCCGACCGGGGTTCAATCAAGTTAGCGCGTCACTTGATTTTATCAATTGCGCCGAGGAGTTCGTCCATGGCCCCCTTCCCGGAAAGCTCGCTCACCTTCTCGTACGCGGGCTTCATCTTCGAGACGAACGATTCGCGGTTCGGGACCGTGACGTTCATACCCTTCTTTTTGAGCTCCTCGATGGCGGCTGCTGCACCTCGGCAGGAAACCAGGAGAAGAGAATCTACTTGGCGAGGAACACCTGACAGTCGAAGTAGTGGTTCGTGAGCGCCAACTGATCCTGCGTTTCGTAGAGCGAGTCGGCGAGGATCGTGAAGACGGGATTTTCTTCACCCGTAACGACACCCTGCTTCAGCGACGTATAGAGCTCCGAATAGGCGATGCGCTGCGTGTTGGCGCCGATCGCGTCAAACGCGGCGAGCAACCCCGTCGAAGGCGGAACGCGGATCTTGACCCCCTTGAGGTCGTCGGCCGAGTTGACGACAATGCCCTTCGTCGTCGTCTGACGGAAGCCGTAGTCGAACATCGAAAGGCCTACGGCGTCGTGGCTTTCGAGCTTTTGGTTCATCCAGTCCATCACGAACCCGTCGATCACCTTATGCGCCTGATCGTAGTCGGAGAAGAGGAACGGAGCCGTCATAGCATTGAGCTCCTTCGCATACATGGCCATATTGCCGAGCGACACGACCGAGAGGTCGAGAGCTCCCAACGTCACCTGCTCTGCGAGTGCCGGCTGGTCGCCGAGTTCGCCCGCCGGGTAGACCTCCACCACATACTCGCCTTTCGTACGGTCCTTGACGTTCTGAGCGAACTGTAGGGCCGCTTCGTGGTGCACGTGCGAGACGTTCGCCGTATGGGCGAGGCGAATGGTCGTCGCGGTCCAAGCTCCGCCCGAGAGGGAGAGCGCTAGGGTTGCGACGGCGGACGAAAGGAGGAGCTTCGTGATTGTGGACATAACTGTTTACTTCAAAACAATACAAAGAGAGCGGTCGGCCTGTGATCGTTGGAATCCGGCAAACCGCTCCGTAGAACTACAACTATTTTAGTAGACTTTCAACTTCGAGTAAACAAGCTGAACAACCACCGTCTGATCTTATGAGTTGGCTTCCTAGATGGGATTTTCGAATAAGGAAAAGTTGCAAGTTCCTCAGAAATCACCTTTGCGTAGTTTCCAATGCCGTATTTTTGGGGAGAACGAATTAACTCTAAAAATACTTTATTGATAAACTCCGGATAAAGCAGTTCATAGTGTTGCCTCTTCCACTCGGCATCGACAGTCGGACGTTTCCCTTTAATTAAGTCCTCAAAAGAAACATAAGTTCCGGAATCGACAAAGAAATCCCCTCCAACCTGTTCCGACGGACCAAAATCTTTAATAAAGTAGCTCCTATCCGTGAACTCCAATGCTTCGACACCAACAGTAGAACTCACAGTCAGACTCGATGCACCGGAACGAATAAGTGAAAGTGCAGGCCTGTTGGTAAAGATCAAATTACCTGGCTTACCGATAGACTCAATTCCATCGACAATAGAAAATTTTGTCTTGAATAAAGCCGGTTCACCTTCCTTCACACGCTGACTGATATAAAGTTTCCGCGGAGCGATAGCTTTCGCAAAATCTACGAGTTTTTTAGATAGATACTTTCGCTCAAGAATGGTATTTGGGGCTACAGACTGTTCCGAAAAAACAAAGTCCTCCTTCGAAACATCTTCAAGGCAATCGAATTTAGAATTGCTAAAAAAACCGGATGTAATGGCAACAGGCGTTAGATCAAATCTTCGACAAAACTTATAATAGTTTTGCAAATCGAATTCGGACGGCAATAAAATCAGATCAGAAAGGCTACGCGAAATAAATCCATCAAAAACATTTTGATAAATGAGGCCGGGATAAGCCGAAATTATGAACGGCCTATCAGGACTTTGCAAACCCCAATCAATAGCAAGTTTCTTAAGTATCCCACCGGTGATAAGAAAGAAAAGCACATCGTACTTCTTTATATCGACATCTGAAGCTTGAACGGTCGGAATTGCTGCATTATCCAGAGTATCGAGGACGTTACTCAATATGCGTTGAGGTATAAGCTTTGGATTTAATATAAGAAGATTAACATCCCACCCATCTTGTTTTAGCAGTAAGGCGTACCTTACTGCTAATTTTGTAAAAGAATCGTGGCGGGAAATCAATAAGATTCTAGGCTCAGAATCTTTCGATATCCTTTTCATCCAGCAATTCTCCGGTTTGCAACTCAATAACTTCCAAACCTTCAGGGCCGGACATCAATTGATGAATTTCCATTTTTTCGATATTGAAGATATCGCCTGTATTTGCAACGAAAGTCTGCTCTTCAATACGAACCTTGCCCGAACCACGCGTAATGATCCACGTCTCAGAACGGTGCTGGTGTCTTTGAAGCGAAATTTGCGAATTGGGAGAAAGAACGAGGCGCTTTAAGCAGTAGCTATCATCCGTCTTGACAACTTCCCAAGAGCCCCAAGGACGCTGACCTTTTTCTCCATTCTTATAAGTTGAAGCCATATTATTCCTCCATTAAAATATCGCAAAGCTCGCGAATAGCGCCATTACCTCCAGTAGCCTTCAAAATCAATTTTGCCTTTTCTTTAGCCTGTTGCTTGGCATCATTAGGAGTGACAGGCAAACCTGCAATGTTCAAACAGGGAACATCATTGACGTCATTCCCGATATAACATACGTTTTGAAGGGAAAGTCCACGATCTGCAATAATTTTATGAATAACAGCAACCTTGTCATCAATCCCTTGATAGCATTCAATCTTCAGCTTGTTGCATCGTGCCAAGACGACGGGGTTTCGTTCTTTCGAAATAACGATGACAGGGATGTTTCTCTCTCTCAGCATCTCAATGCCCAGACCATCCGAACGATCACATCGGACCGTCTCATTGCCATATTGGTCGACATAGACCTTGTCATCCGTAAAGACGCCATCAAAGTCGCTGATCAAGATTTTAACATCTTTGATGATTTCTTTAGTGCTGTATTTTCCAGAAGAAAGAGCAGTTGCAATCCCGCGAGCAATTAACAAGTCCGTCTGACTGTCGATTTCATACGGCAGAATTTCATCGTCAAAATTGCAAACACCCACTTTTCCACAGAAGCGAGTCTTTTCTGCAAGGAAGGTATCCGTCTTCATTACGTAAATTGCGCCGGTTTCGAGAAATTCCGGTTCAAGTTCCTGACGCCGTTTACGAAGTTTCCCATCATGGTTGACGCCATAGGCAATACCTTTATCGTCAGCCTTCCAGAGAAATCGATGGTTACTCACTGTGGCAAACATGGAATCATAATCACTTTTTTCAATTTTATTCAAAATAAAATTGATATGATCATGGCTCACGAAAGGAGAGGTACACTGAAGGAAGACGATATATTCAGGTTTTTCTTCAAGCTTTTCCAAAGCAAAAAGGAGGACGCTTTCCGAACTAGCAGTATCGGAGCTGATTTCTGCCGTTCGCCAAATGATTTGAGCTCCCGCAGCTTTAGCAACATCCGCGATTTCTTGAGAATCGGTAGCGACAAAAGTAGCAACACCAACTACGCTCTTCAAAGAAGCCTCAACGGTGCGAGCCACTAAGGGAACTCCACAAACTTCTTGAATATTTTTTAAACGAATGCCTTTAGAGCCACCACGCGCGGGAATTATTGACAAAAACTTCATATCACTCCTCCAAACGAATAGAAAAATATTTGAAATTAGATTTCAGGAAGAAGACACATTTCTTATGAGTATAAAAGTGCGCTTTTTTTCATAAAAACTTCATGGCCGCCCGAATAAAAAGACGACCATGATCAACTGCATTATTTATATTCAAACTTTTCTCTGAATAGAGACTCTGCATAAGTCAATTCAGAAAGCTTCCTTTCATATTGACTGTAAGGAGAAAATCGAATCATGCGATTATACATCGCATCATCGTATTGGATTTTATCAATCTTAGCGTGTATTTCTGCCAAATTTCTGGCAGTAATCTCATAAAAATTGCTTCTGACAGAGTCTAGCTTATGCCTTATTTCCGGATAATTCTCATATGCCTCTGAAATCTTCCGATAAAGCTTTTCTCCCCAATTTTCTTCTTTAGGATCCATGCAATAATCTGGCAAGCCAATATCTTCCTGGAAGTACCTCAGCTTATTGTGTACTTCAACGGTAAAGGGAATACCACCCATCCCAAAAGATATCATCCCAGCATGCCCTCTAATACCAAAAACAAAGGGCATATCCGCATAGTACTTTAAGCCACAATAAAGGTCTTTCTTAACGTTTTCTCCAAACAGTTCTACCACCTTTAACTTGATACCGTTACGAAGCAGATAATCATTGAATCCAAGGTCACCCCTATTATGAGCCACAACCTCAATTTCCCAATTATCTTTCTTTAACAATCTAATGGCCTTAAGGATTTCAGCATAAATCGCTTCTGGATTTAAACCAGCTGCTCTTTGCCGATTTCCAATAATTGCGTTAAAGGCAATCTTCTTTTTTACATCAATTCTGATAGGGTTGTAGATATCTGGACACAAAAAACTGCCAATTGTGGTCGGACATGGTTGATATTTCAATTTATCTCTTAGTTCCGGCTTCAAATATGGCTTGATTGTATTTATTGATCCATGATTCCTCAATCCAACAAAAATCGCCTTTTCGACAGTTTTATTCAGATGCTTGATAAATTGATCATTGAAATCTTCTTGGCCGATGAATCGATTATTCCCAACAGCAAAAAGAACTAGGGGAGTTTCGATTTTTTCCAAATTAGGATAGGAACATTGCCATTGCCATCCGCTTCTGGAATTGGCAACCGAATCTTTCAGGAATAATCCCCTCCCCCAAGAATCAACAAATTGGATTGATTGATTTGAGTAACAGTTTGTTGACCAAAAGGTTGGCGGAGATTCCTTGTTTTATTAACAAAAAATACCTCTCTTTCATGGCAACAGTTGAAGGTCTGCCGAACTAATTCGAACAGGATTGTGTCGCCATAATTGCGATAGGTTTTAATATCAAAATGAAATGCCGAGTATTTCATGGTAGTTTGTTCCAAAGATACTTAAGAAATTTCCGGATGTAGCTTCTCTCTTTGGGGTTTTCTTTGGGTTTTTCTTTGGGGTTTTCTTTCTTTGGTTTAGTCGTGACCACAACCTTTGCCTTCTTCTGCTCTCTTCGAGAAGCGAACACCTTATTAAACTTATACAGCAGAATAAGATCTTCTTTTGACAATACTTCAAGCCACAACTGATTAAGATTTTCATACGTAGGGTCAAAATCCAGGATATCCCAGGGCTTTTTACCAACGTAATGCAGAATGGATATATTTTCCTTATCGAAGGACCAGCTACGCTTATCGTAATTGCGCTTGAGGTAATTATACCGTGGAGCAATATAGGTTATTTTGTCTTTTAGAACCTCATTTAAAAATCCTTGATCACCACCATCAGAACTATTGATATCTTTGGTGAGACTATCAAAAATTAACGTCCTCAACTCGACTGACGGAGTAAATACTATTACCCCACTATTAAAACCATTTGCGTATTTCAATCCCCAATCAGGAGCAGCCGAAATTTCGGTCTTTAGATTAAAAAGCTCGTCAATATTCTTGAGAATCAGACAGTCACTATCAATATAGATAAGCTTATCATACTCAAGGAAATCAAAAATCTTTAATTTGTTATACGTATCCTTAAAACGAGCTTGTCCATGGGAATTCGGATTTTCAATTGGTTTCATCCGAACAATTTCAAGATTTTCTTCCTTAAGAAGAAAATCTAGTGGTTCAGTTTCAGAGCAAAGAACAATAATCTTCTTATCGGAAAAACGACGCAAGGAGCGAATCAGGGCCAGCAAGCCGAGAATATATCTACCGCTAAAATAGGTGATGTAGGCATTATTACCCTGAGGTTCTGTAGACTCGGGCTGTTCAAAATGCAAATCCCAATGAGTAACACCCGTATTAAATTTTGTACGCGGGAGCATTTTCCGTACAAAATTAAAGTCTATATCTTGTTGCTGGGCCTTAGGTACTTCTGTTTTGTACTCTTCAAAATCAAAGGACAGTTCCGCAGAATGCTTGGCTACATAGACCATTGCTAAGGCTTGCACCGAAGGTCTAGGTTTTGGCATAAGCCAAGCTAAAACTTCAGGATCCTTGAGCAAATGAGAGATTTCCGGAATCTCGCAAAAATCCTCAAAATTTTTGAATGCAATTTTTTTATTGTCTGAGAAAATAACCTCATCAGATGAGATCATCATCTCTTTACCACCAGATTTTACTCTCATAATCAATTGAAGTGAATTGTTGTGTCAGGGAACTCTTCTCGAATCAAGCAAAGGATGTTCTTGTCTGTCTCAATGCTATGATTAGCCTCATAACCAGGTTGAATATCCTTGGTTTCAAGAGCTTGTAAAGATTTTTCATTTTGAGAATAGCAGTATCTATTCCCGCTGCCTTGATAAAAATCAATGCCATATATTTCAATGTGCTTGAAACCCAAAACAGCAGCTGTGGCAATCATTTGAATGCCTTGAGTTGGCAAGGGTCGTTTGATGAACTCCTTACCTATCCTAAAGTTCTCAGCAATCAGGCTCCAGTGACTGTATGAAGAAGTAATTGGCGTTCGATACAAGTAGTCGTTGATGGTGGGATTTGCGAAAATATTGAAAGGAGCAAAGAACCGCTTAATTTGGTACTTGGACGATTCCAATTGGCGGATCATCTCTTGATTATAGATTCCACAAAAATAGGCATCAACGACCTTTCCAAATTTTGGCTCATCCTCCAAGAAAAACCAGTTTGTACGACAAACAAAAGTATTTTCCAAGTTAGGATTAGCATGAGAACAACTCGGGCCGTTTCCAAAAATCAAGCAAGTTTTACTCAAATGAGGTTCTATCGATAGTCGAAGCGCCTTATTGTGCTCTGCTACATTATGAATAAATCGCGGGAAATTACTACTCATTTCTGTAGTTATCTTTTACGTGTATGACCAAATCTGATCAATGAAATCATCACAACAAAACTCGGTGAGGCGCTTAGCGCCTCACCAATATAGGGAATCAAATTAGATCCCCTCATTTTTTATTTACGATATTTCAACTTCGCACGCTGCACAGCTTCAACCGGGAGAATTTCACTGGTTTTTTCCGTCAAAGCCTTTTCAACGTTGTGAATATCACGCACCAGCTTAGCCAATCCCTGAGGCTCAAGCGATGCTGCATGGTCGGTACCCTTCCAAGTACGGTCAAGCGTGAAGTGACGTTCAACCCACTCAGCACCAAGCGTAATGGCAGCAATATCTACCGCAATTCCAAGATGGTGGCCGGAGAAACCGACACTCTTAACAATGTCGCCATACTGCTTCTTGATTCGGGTGATTTCCAAGAGGCAGATATCTTCAAAGGCAACCGGATAACCAGAAGTGCAACTATAAACAACAACATCCTTCGCTCGATTCTTGCTTTCAAACAGACGAATCAAGTCTTCTTCTTCCGCATGCGTAGTCATACCCAAAGAAACATGGATTTCGCCTCCGTAGTTATCGCACAACCAGCTAAGAAGGGCAATGTTATTGTTCTCAGCAGAAGGAATCTTGATGAGAGACGGGGAAAGCGTCGCGATCTCCTTTGCAGAGGTCATATCCCAGACGGACGTCGAATAATCGATACCGATCTCGTCACAGAATTCCTTCAGCTCGCGGTGCTGATCAACGTTGAACTCCAGAAACTCGCGGTGCGCACCATAGGTGGGGCCGTACGAGTTGGCGGGATTGGGATGGGGAGCGTTGTACTGTTCAGGCGTCAAGAGCTCCTTGGGGGTACGCTTCTGGAACTTCGCAACATCGGCTCCACACAACTTTGCCGACTTAATCAATTCTTTCGCGATTGCCAAATCACCTTTGTGGTTGCAACCGATTTCCGCAATAACTTTGACCATTATTCCTCCTTATGGTATGGTCTTACAGATCTACAGCCACTTTAGTAGCTACTGCAATTTGATAGATAATTTGCATCAGGTCTTTCGCCATCAGCATGCCCTTGGTATCAACCTTAGGCAGAACCAGGATTCGATCCCCCGGACCAATTCCCAGTTTCTCGGCCAAGCCAACCTCGCCGTTTTGCTTGGCAACAAGAATTTGTTTGTCGTTCGCGCGAGCAGAAACCCCGCCGGCAGCGGCTAGGTAGTCGTCGAGCGACATCTTCGACTCGAAGGCCACAGCCTTCGGAAGAACGACTTCGCCCGTCACGAGAACAACGTTCGACTTCTGCGGGATCACGATTTCGTCACCGTCCTCGAGCCACAGATCGGAGACCTGTCCGCCGCGAGAGACCACCACCACGCCGTCGGGTTCAAGCTGTGAAGCACGCTTCACGAAGTCTTGAATCAGCTGAGCTTCCTGAACGCGCACCTGAGCTTCCTCAGGCGTCGAAGAGGTCGCCGTCAGAGCCGTCTGCTCAAGGCGACGCAAAGAGTCCTGAATGACGGCCTTCTGATCGCGAGCGACGCTCTTACGACGGATATAGATCGATTCGGTAGCGGCAAGTTCGGGCTCAACCTCGATTTGACGCAGAAGTTCTCTAAGCTTAACCGTTTTGGCAACAGGGTATCGGGATGCCCCGGTAATGGCACCGCTTACCGTCGCCATGATCGTCTCACCCGGCTTGTCGGCAACGAACTCAACGATGTCGCCGTCGGCCAGAGCAAACTTACGGAATTCTTCAAGATCGAAGTACCGATTGAACGGTTTCTGATCGCGCGTCCCCGTGACGCTCACGTGCGAAACGTTGCGAAGCGGAGAAGCGAGCTCAATGAGCCCGGAACCCTTCGCGACGGACGGCTTCGAGAATTCGTACTCGGCCTCTTCGCGAAGAAGACCGTAGGCGGAAACCGAAACCCCCTTTTCCTTCACCAGAATGACGTCGCCGTTCTTGAGGCGCAGATTGGGCACGCTACCTTCCAAAGCAAAGCGGTAGAGGTCGAGCTTCGCCACAACCTTCCTGTTGCGAAGCACCTCGATGTGGCGATAGCTGCCGCGATCGACGTCGATCCCGCCCGCTCGGTCGATGAACGACAGAATCGAGTCGACGGAGCCGCCCGCGTAACGGCCGGGACTATTCACGAAACCCGCCACATAGACCGCGACGGGCTGAGCGCTCTGAAGGTTGACATAGACCTGTACATTGTCCGTATAGACGCGAGCAATGGCACTGCGAACGGTCGAGAGCAGATTCCCCTGACGGACGCCACCCACATGGATCGGGCCCACTTCGGGAAGGAAAAGATTCCCCTGCTGGTCGACCACAAGCACGTCGTCAAACGTACGAGCAGCCCATACGCGCACGACCACACGGTCGCCCGGAGCCAGAACATAATCGGGCGAAGCCGCATCGCTGAAGGTGTTAGCAAAACGCCCTTCGAAAAGGTTCGCAGCAAACGGACGAAGCGCCACGGAGGTGGCACTCACGAGTTGCCCCTGAGCCCAAGCGGGCGGAGCCACGTTCACGGAGGGAAGCATCGCTTGCGTAAAGCCCGTCGGCTGAGTACCGGTCATCCCCGTACCGTTGGGGCCGATCTGTACGCCCGCGGGCATGGCCGAAGGCGTCGTACCGAGTCCGGCGCTCGCGGGAGCAGGATTGGTCGAAACCCCCAGGCTCAACGGATTGACGGTCGTCACCACAGCAGAGGTAGCCGCAACAGCCCCGGCCGAACCGAGCACCGTCGTCATGCAGGCAAGGATGAGAAGCGAAATTCGCGTTCGGTTGAATCGCATAGTCAAAGAATCCATCGTCAGAAACCCGCGTGCTCTCGAATCGAGGCCACGATGAGGCGTACAAGACCGTAAATCAAGAAGAAACCGAAGAAGGCGCAGAGCGTGAAGATCCATGTACGCGGATAACGCGACTCGTCGGGCAGGGTCGGCTGCTGAATCGCCACAAGGTATCGGCTCTTCGCGAGCGCCATCGACCGAGCCTGCTCGTAAGCGGACATGGCGGTCGTCAATTGCTTCTGCGCGAATTCGCTTTCAATCATCAGGTTCTCATACTGAGAAACCCAAGAATTGATGGTGTTCCCGCCTGCAGGATTTCCGGCGATACGAGCTTTTTCCGCATTCAATTGTGTTTCAACGGCAGCGAGGCGCTTTTCAAGAGCCTTCACCTGTGGCGCCGTCGGCTTCATGTAGGAACGTGCCTCGGCGAGTTCGGCTTTCACTTTGGCACGTTCGCCTTCGAGTTCGAAGACCAAGGACTGCAAACCTGTGGCCGTAGCCTTGGGATCAAGCTCCTTGTGCTCGTCTCGGAACGCTTCAAGCGCCTTCTGTGCCTTGACGATGCGCTCCTGCGCCACCTTCACTTCGGATTCCGCCAAACGAATCGCATCGTTGCGCGAACGCTCGTTCATCTCGTTGATGAGCGCTTCCCCCTGACGCAAAATACCGGCCGCGATGTTTTGAGCCATATCGGGCGTGTAGGCACGCACCGTAAAGGTCACAATGCCGCTGTCGACGTCGATCTTCGGCTGCGCCACACGTTGCCAGAACGACTCCTTGTCCCAGAGCGTCGGCGAAGAAGCAAGACGGGACACCCAATCACGGTTCGTGTCGCTGTAGTGTTGCGTCAGCTGAAGTTCACCGTCCAACTTTTCGAAGACATCGGGCGAGCGCAGGTACGCAGCCACGATGCGTGCATCTTGGACACTCGTCGAAGCGGTCTTGAAGAGCTGAGAAGCAATGTCAATTCCCATCGGCTGATCGACCGCACTACGAACGGCAAACTTCGTCTCCGACACATACATAGGCGATGCCACCAAGGCGCAGTAGCCGAAAGTGAACAGCGTCGGCAACAACACGAAAAGGCCGACTTCCTTTTCAAATGTCGAACGACGCGCCCACCAATTTCCTCTTCTCGAAGGAATCTCGTCCGATTGCGTTTGTGGAATCACCGACAGTTTCGTCTTCGACACGGCTGGTTCCGCGATCTCTAACGAGGTCGGAGTCTTCGGAGCGACAGGTTTAGCGAGAGCCGCAGAGGCCGAGTTCTTCGGGACGGCAGGCTTAGCGGGAGCCGCAGAGGCCGAGTTCTTTGGGACGGCGGGTTTAGCGGAAACCGCAGAAGCCGAGGTCTTCGGAACGACAGGCTTAGCGGGAACCGCAGAAGCCGGGGCCTTCGGGCCGGCAGGCTTAGCTGGAACCTCAGGAGCCGGGGCCTTCGGAGCGGCAGGCTTCACGGAGGTTGCGCTTTGAGGTTTCGTAGCCAAGGGCTTCTCGTTTGCGTTAGCTTCGTTTGGCATTACAAATTTCCGTATAGGACCGGATCGCATCTTCGACGTCCGGGAAATATTCCAATCGTCCGGCATTGAGGACGGCGCCGCACACACAGTTTTGCCGCACCGCTCCCATGCTGTGAGAAACAAAAATCAACGTCGACGTCGCCTTCTTTGCCTCAAGAGCAGCATCAGCCTTGCGGCGAAACGCAGCATCGCCGACGGAGTAGGCTTCGTCGATCAAATAAAAATCAAAACCGATGGCCATGGAAAGTCCGAAAGCCAACTTGCTTCGCATGCCGGAAGAGTAGGTCTTCACGGGCATGTCCATGTAGTCACCGAGCTCGGCAAAATCTTCCACATACTCGGTAACTTTACGGATATCCGCACCATAGACCCGTGATACGAAACGGAGATTTTCTCTTCCAGTGAGAGATCCGTGGAAACACCCTGCAAAGCCGATCGGCCAGGAGACTCGCGACGTACGGACAACGCGTCCCGAATCCGGTCGCTCGGCTCCGCCGATGATTCGAATCATCGTCGACTTCCCGGCACCGTTGGCACCGAGAATGCCGATGCTCTTACCCTCTTCAATCTTCAGGTTGACGTTATCGAGCACCGTATGCCAACCGTTTTTGACGCGGTACCGTTTGCAAACGTTTTGCAACTCGATCATTCGTCCCTCCGACGCGCTCGAACGTAGCGTTCCAGATATCCTCCGATAGTACAGGTCACAATCGCACTGGAAAGAACATACGTCCAACTTAAGCCTGTTACGTTGTAGGGTTCATGAAGGCTCATGCGAATCAACTCTATCGCATGCAACATCGGATTGAGCATCAGGATG
>OGKO01001285.1_pt1 | contig 15001 bp, 15 predicted proteins | sample 1572451 | NCBI WGS metagenome assembly OGKO01 (sample SAMEA2582089, study PRJEB24529) | metagenome | biome: Human gut stool | place: China | collected 2011 | reverse complement strand
GGACGACGAAATCGAATTCTAACGAATTACCGATTTCTGTCCCACTCTCTTTTTTATGCTTCTTTTGTATCTTCTTCAGCTGCTTCTTCAGAATCTTTTTCATCCAAGTCTAACACGATGTCTTCTGATTCTGTTTGTTTGCGAATGGATTGAACCAAGTCATTGCCACTTAGATTTTCTTTTTGAAGTTTATCCTTAAATGAGTGATAGACTTCTTGAGATTTTTCAACCACATCTTGCGTCTTTTCTTTGACAGACTCCAAAACAGTTCCTGTCGTAATTTCTCCAGAACCAACTTTTTCTTTGGTTTGTTGGATCACTTCTGCTGCCTGTTTTGAAACATCCTTAGCAGTTTGTTTTACCGATTCATGTACTTCTTGAGGATCTTCTTGATAATCTTTTACGAAGCGCACCACTTTTTTAGTGACTTTCTTTCCTTGCTCTGTTGATAAATAGTAGGCTGCTGAAGCACCTGAAATCACACCAATTAATAAACTAGATAAACGTCCCATATTCTTCCTCGATTCTATTTAAATAATTTTGAAGCCATCTTAATCGCTTTTAATCCGATAGAGGCTTTCACTGTTTTTCCACCAGCTGATACAGCTTTGGAACCTAATTGACGAGCTTGATCATTCAAATCTGAAACTGACACGGAAAGATCCGCTACAGCTGTAAACAAGGGGTCGATCGTTGCCACTTTTTGATTCAAATCATCCGTTAAAACATTGACTTTTGCCAATAGATCATTGGTCTGATGCAAGGTGACATTGACATCTGATGTCAAAACTTGGATGGTTTTTTGCGTCTCATCTACAACTTTTCCAATCTTTGAGAGGAAAAAAATCATATAAATGACAAGCGCTACTAAGGCAAGGCCTAAGAGGCCGTAGGCAATTTCAATAAACATATGTTACTCCTTTGTTTCTACATAATAAGGGGCTTTTTTGCGACGTTGGTAAAGGATAATGGCAAGTCCAACTAGAATCAGGATCATTGACAACCACTGGGAAACACGTAAGCCTGCAAACATCAAGCTATCCGTCCGCATTCCTTCGATGATCATCCGACCAAAACCATACCAGATAAGGTAAAAGGCTGTGACCTCACCTTGCCGCAAAAATTGGGGCTTCCTCCGAAGAATCAAGATCAAGAGAAATCCTAGCAGATTCCAACTGGATTCATATAAGAAGGTTGGCTGACGGTAACTACCATCTATATACATTTGGTCTCGAATAAAAGAGGGCAGGTAGTTGAGACTTTTAACAGCAGCTCCATAAGCTTCCTGGTTAAAGAAGTTTCCCCAGCGACCAATACTCTGTGCAATCATGACGCTTGGGGCCGCAATATCTAAGAAATCAATTGGCTCAATCAAGCGTCTACGAGAGAATAGATAGAGGACAAGGGCACCTGTCAAGAGGCCACCATAAATCGCGATTCCTCCGTTCCAGATAGCAAAAATCTCACCCAGGTGCTGGCTATAGTAGCCCCATTCGAAAATAACGTAATAGAGTCTAGCCCCCACAATCGCAAGCGGAAAGGCGATCAAAATGAAATCAATGATAGCATCTGGATCAATTTTTTTACGGGGCGCTTCTTTCATTGAAAGATAAACGGCTAGAATCAAGCCAGAGACAATACAAATCGCATACCAACGAATACTGATCGGACCTAATTGAAGGGCTACTGGATTCATTCCTTCACCTCATTTTGACTAATCAACTGGGACAGACGTTCTTCAAAAGTTTTGGTAGCATCATAGCCCATTTCTTTAGCCCGAACATTCATCGCTGCTGCTTCGATCACGACCGAAATGTTCCGACCAGTCTTCACAGGGATGCGAATCCGAGGAATGGTCACGCCACCGATTTCCAACTCTTCTGCATTATTACCAAGACGATCATAAACCTGATCCTTAGCATAATTTTCCAAGTAAACGGCGATTTGGACTTGTGAAGAATCCTTGACAGCACTGGCTCCGTAGAGACTCATGACATCGATAATCCCTACACCACGGATCTCTAGTAAGTGGCGTAGGATTTCAGCTGGCTCTCCCCAAAGGGTCATCTCATCTCTCGCATAGATATCGACTCGGTCATCTGCTACGAGGCGGTGCCCCCGCTTGACAAGTTCCAGACCTGTCTCGCTTTTTCCGATTCCGCTATCTCCTTGGATCAAGACACCCATCCCATAAATATCCATCAAGACACCGTGTACACTCGTACGTTCTGCTAGCCGACTATCCAAATAGCTAGAAAGCTCTCCAGATAAACGACTCGTTGCAACATTGCTCTTCAAAATGGCTAGTTGCTTCTCTTCAGCAGCTCGCAACATTTCTTCTGGAATTTCTAAATTCCGCGCGACAATGATGACAGGTGTCTCTGGCTGGAACATCTTGCGCAAGACCTGATGACGGTTGTGAGAGCTCATCTTCACCAGGTAGGACCATTCTTTCATTCCTACAAGCTGAATCCGCTCAGGTGTGTAATAGTCGAAATAGCCCGTCATTTCAAGACCTGGACGTGAGATGTCCGCAGTCGTAATTTCCTTGCTTAAGAGGCTATCATCCCCATAAACAACCGATAGACGAAGCTTTTCCTGTATATCGCGAACAGTAACTGCCATATCATTCTCCCTTTTCAAATTCTCTCTCTATTATAGCAGATTTTCTCTTCAGACGAGAGACTGAAGTGTCATTTGAAAGATCCATTTTCAACTCCTTTTTAAGGCAAGCAAAAAGAGGCCAAGACAAAGGTCTCCAACCTCTAGGAAATGATGGTAACATATGAAGAATGCTTTAGCCTTGGCCTTGCAAGAAATCTTTGATCATGGATTTACTTCCAGTAGAGACCGCATAGACCACCGCATTTGAAGGAAATGCGATCAAGCCAAGCATAAAGGGGCAGGTCCTCCCCCCAACAAGGAGAAAACCAGATACAAAACCGGCAGAAATAAAATCGAAAACCGATAAATTTGTGGCTTTCTAGCCATTTCTGTTGGCAGAAACAAGAGGTAGAAGAGACTATTCCAAATGCCCAGTGGAAAAAGGAGCATTCCGATCAAAACTGTTCCAACTCCTTCACCAAAAACACGATTTAAAATGAAAAACTGTCCTATAAAACTGAAGAAGAGATATAGAATAAAAGCAAGGGAATAGAACTTCTGCTTCACTCGGATCTCCTTTTAGAAAAATGGACTATCATTCTGATCATGGATGGGTTCGGCCTCTTTTCTTCGACGAGGTCGAGGGCCATAGTCAAACATTTCCTGCTCCTCCTCATCCTTATATGGTAAGGTCGTATCTAACAGCAAGTAGATAATCACACCTATAAAGGCATGAGAAACCGTAAAAAGAATAAACAAGAAGCGTAGGAGAGTTACACTAAGACCAAATTTATCAGCTAAGCCAGCTAGCACACCTGAAACCAGGCGATGTCGTTTTAATTTGTAAAATGATGATGTCATTTGATTTTCCTCTTTCTAGTTAGACCTATTTTAGCAGAGTCTAACTGGAAAGAGATCCGCCTAAAGACCGATTCTTACTCTTGTCTCATTTCAAGGAATTGCAGGAGGCTGTGACAGCGACCGCAGGCATATTTCTTCAGATCGATTTTTCGCTTTCGTCTATACTCTTGGCCACAATGGGGACATTGATAGAGATAGATCCTCTTGACTCGCCCAGTTCTATCTGGTAGAGGTGGTGTGAAACGAAGACCGTCCACTTGCTGGAGGAGTTGCTTAAAGGCTAGATCTTTGTGGCGATAGCCTTTACCTTGATCGTAAAGATGGTAATGGCAGAGCTCGTGGCGGACGATTTTGCGAAAGACCTCTAACCCGAAAACTTGGTATATTTTCGGGTTGAAATCAAGGTGTCGATCCTTGGGAAAGAAACGACCCCCAGTGGTTTGAAGACGTGAATTCCACTCTGCTTGATGGCGGAATTCTCTCCCAAAATCTTCTAGGGATACTTGGCGCACATACTCAGTCAGATTCATTCGGAGCTACCAAACTGAGATTGACTTTTTCGCGTTCCACATCAATCTTCTTCACCCAGACGGTTACCAAATCACCTACTGAGACGACCTGGCTTGGATGCTTGATAAACTGCTTGCTCATATGGGAGATATGAATCAAGCCATCTTCGTGAATGCCAATATCGACAAAGGCTCCAAAGTCAACCACATTGCGCACAACCCCTTCTAATTTTTGGCCAATATGCAGGTCTTTAATATCCAAGACATCCTGACGGAGCACGGGTGCATCAAAGGAATCCCGCAAATCGCGACCTGGTTTTAGGAGATCGGCAATGATATCTTTCAGGGTTTCTGGTCCCAGATCCAGCTGAGTAGACATCTCCTTTATGTTCACAGCTTTTAATTTTTCCTGAGCGGATGCATCGAGTTCGGTAATTTCAAGAAGTTGAAAAAGTTTTTCAACTTCCTTGTAACTTTCAGGGTGAACGCCGGTATTGTCCAAGATGTTTTTACTTTCAGGAATGCGTAAGAATCCAGCAGCCTGCTCGAAAGCCTTGGCGCCGAGGCGAGGCACTTTTTTAATCTGTGCTCGTGAAAGAATCATTCCTTCTTCTTCCCGGTATTTCACAATATTTTCAGAGATGGTTTTATTGAGTCCTGCTACATGCGCTAAGAGAGAGGGACTAGCCGTATTGATATTGACCCCAACTTGGTTGACGACAGTATCTATCACAAAATCTAAACTTTCTGTCAGTTTTTTCTGATTGACATCGTGTTGGTATTGACCGACACCGATGGATTTGGCATCGATTTTCACCAATTCTGCTAGCGGATCTTGCAAGCGACGGGCAATGGAGATGGCCGAGCGTTTTTCAACGGTTAGCTCTGGGAACTCATGACGGGCCAACTCACTAGCTGAGTAGACAGAGGCTCCGCTTTCATTGACAATAACATAGCGAACTCCTGGATGGTCATGAAGCACCTCTGCGACAAAGGCCTCACTTTCACGGCTGGCGGTTCCATTTCCAATCGCAATAATTTCTACTCCGAACTCCTTGATCAAGGAAGACAGTTCCTTTTTAGCCTGCTCGATCTGAGCTGGTTTTGCAGGAGCAACTGGATAGATGACCTGGGTGGCGAGCATCTTTCCTGTCTCATCGACAACAGCTAGTTTAGCACCGGTCCGAAAGGCTGGGTCAAATCCAAGGACCACGCGCCCTTTTAATGGAGGAATGAGCAATAGATTCCGTAGATTCTCAGAGAACAATTGAATGGCTCCGTCTTCTGCCACCTCCGTCAACTCTGTCCGAATCCGACGTTCAATCGCAGGAACGATTTTTTTCTTAACCGCTTGTTGAATAACCTCATCCACATAGGCATTTTTGGTTTTAAAACGAGCCTCAAAGATACGAATGATCCGATCCAGTTGGTGCTCGAATCCGACTTTGAGAACGCCCAATTTTTCTCCACGATTGAGCGCCAGGGTCCGGTAGCCTTGCATATTCTTGATCTTCTCAGAAAAATCATAGTAGATTTCAAAGGTTCTCTTAGGATCTAAGCTTTCATCCTTCAAGGTTGACGTCATGAGGGAATGCCCATGAATTTCTTGATAGGTGAGGGCCCGTAATTGGGTATCCTCTGAAATAGCTTCTACCAAAATATCCACTGCACCAGCTAAAGCTGCGGTTTCAGTTGGGAAGGCCTCACAGGTAAATTTCTGAGCCTCTGCTTCCAAGTCTGGACTATTTTGCAAAATGAGACGTGCCAAAGGAAAAAGTCCTGCTTCTCGGGCAATCGTCGCCTTGGTCCGCCGTTTTTCCTTATATGGGAGATAAAGCTCTTCGACATCCGCTAATTTTTCAGCAGCCTCAATAGCCCGCTTGAGCGCCTCTGTCAATTTGCCTTGTTCCTCAATCTTAGCAAGGACGGTTTCCTTTCGTTCGGCTAGAGCCGTTAACGATTTGTCCCGGTCAATAATGGCCTTGATCGCTACTTCATCTAAATTTCCCGTCATATCTTTTCGATAGCGAGCAATGAAAGGAATAGTTGAGCCTTCTGCGGTCAGACTCAATACGGTATCGATTTGTTTTAAGCTAACACCCAATTCTTGGGCTATTTTTTCATATTTATCCATAGCTTCTATTATAGCATATTTTGCTGCCATCAAGGGGTGAGATCGCCTGTTCTGGTCTCTGTTTCAGGGATTTTTCATAGAATAATTTTGACCCTATGGATCTTTCCTTTTATGCTCCATTTCCCCCTTGCTCTTTCCTTTTTGTTATAATGAAAGAAAATAAAAAGGAGGCCCAACAATGGCTATTAAATTCTCAAAAACAGATGATCTTGATAAAATGTTTGAAAACTTTGCAAGTTTTCCAGATGTAGAAAAAACAGTCGAATTCCCCGAAGAAAAAAAGAAGGCAGAAACTGCTACAACTAAAGAAGCAAAGAAGGTTAAGTAATGACATTCTTTCAACACCTTCCCTCTAGCGTCTTGCAGGCTGGGGCTATTTTTCTCTCGATTATTATCGAGGCCCTACCTTTTGTCCTAATCGGAAGTATCATTTCAGGGATTATTGAGGTCTATATCACCCCCGAGAGGGTCTACCGCTTTCTTCCCAAGAATAAATTTGGGCGGATCTTCTTTGGGACCTTTATCGGCTTTATCTTTCCTTCCTGTGAATGTGGAATTGTTCCCATTATCAATCGCTTTCTAGAAAAGAAAGTTCCAAGTTATACTGCTGTTCCCTTTTTGGTGACAGCACCGGTCATCAATCCCATCGTTCTCTTTGCGACCTACTCAGCCTTTGGGAATTCTGTCAAGATGGCCCTCTACCGCGCCCTTGGTTCCCTTCTGGTCGCAACGGTGCTAGGGATCTTTCTTGGTTTTATTCAGACAGATTCGATCCAAAAAGAACATCGTAAGGCTGTACATGAACATGATTTTAGGGACTTGAGCAAAGGTCAAAAGCTCTTCCAAGTCTTGGTGCAAGCCATTGATGAATTCTTTGATACGGGACGTTACCTGGTATTTGGTTGCCTCTTTGCCAGCCTCGTCCAAGTCTATGTCCCAACACGGATCCTCACTTCGATCAGTGCGACACCGGTTATTGCTATTCTCCTTCTCATGGTCTTGTCCTTTCTCCTCTCACTTTGTAGCGAGGCGGACGCCTTTGTTGGATCCTCTCTTCTGACGAGTTTTGGAGTAGCGCCGGTTCTTGCCTTTCTGGTGATTGGGCCTATGCTTGATGTCAAAAATCTCCTCATGATGAAAAATTATCTCAAGACCCGTTTTATCTGGCAATTTATCGGAATTGTGAGTGGAGTTGTGCTCCTTTATGCTTGGTTTGTGGGGGTAGTGCTATGATTCGTTTCTTGATATTAGCTGGCTATTTTGAGCTCACCATGTACCTGCAATTATCTGGTAAGCTCAATCAATACATCAACTTACACTATTCTTACTTGGCTTATATTTCCATGTTCTTGTCCTTTGTTTTAGCTCTTGTGCAGCTGATCATCTGGGTCAAGCAGATGAAGATCCACAGTCATCTCTCTGGCTTCTGGGCAAAAGTGGCGAGTATTTTCTTGCTCTGTATTCCTTTGTTTGTCGGGCTATTTTTCCCTACAGTGACACTGGATTCCCAAACAGTTTCTGCCAAAGGCTACCACTTCCCGGTTGCGGCTGGTTCTTCCAAGGAAATCCAGCAGGACGAAGGGACAACAACCCAGTATCTCAAACCAGATACTAGTAGCTATTTTACCAAATCTGCCTATGAGTCAGAAATGAAGCAGGCGGCAAAGAAATATGTTGATAAAAAAGTGATCCAGGTGACCACTGAGAATTACATGGAAGTCATGGAGGTTATTTATGATTATCCTGACCAATTTGCAGGAAAGACAATCGAGCTGACCGGCTTTGTATACAATGACCCCAATAACAAGGATAGCCAATTTCTCTTTCGCTTTGGGATCATCCACTGTATCGCAGATTCTGGCGTCTACGGTCTCTTAACGACGGGTGCTCCGCAGCATTTCGAAAACAATACTTGGATCCATGCGAAAGGAACCTTGTCCATTGAATACCACAAGCAGCTCAAGCAAAGCTTGCCTGTTCTCCACATTAGCGATTGCCAGACCATTACGAAACCGGCCAATCCATATGTCTACCGCGTATTCTGATGGAGCTTCCGTTGTAGATCCAAACATCTTATAACTGTTCAAGCTAGAATCCACATTGGTTCTAGCTTTTTCTATGCTTTCCTCTCAAATCCTCTCATCCAAGCGGAAAATATTCGGAACAACGATTCCATCAAAGAAATCTTGTAGATTTTATGGTAAAATATGGTTAATAAAATAGGAAATAGGTACTTAAATGTCTTCAAAAGTTATTGTAACCATTTTCGGAGCCAGTGGAGATTTAGCTAAGCGCAAACTCTACCCATCCCTTTTTAGACTCTATAAATCAGGAAATCTATCTGAAAACTTTGCGGTTATCGGAACAGCCCGCAGACCATGGAGCAAGGAATACTTTGAATCAGTCGTGGTAGAATCCATCACAGATCTGGCAGATAGCCCTCAACAAGCTCAAGAATTCGCAAGTCATTTCTACTACCAAAGCCATGATGTCAATGATACCGAACATTACATCGCCCTGCGCGAATTGCAAAATAGCTTGGATGAAAAATACCAAACGGAACACAACAAGGTCTTCTTCTTGTCCATGGCTCCTCAATTTTTTGGAACCATTGCCAAACACCTCAAATCAGAAGGCATTGTGGATGGACAAGGCTTTGAGCGCTTGATCGTTGAAAAACCTTTCGGTACAGACCTAGAAACGGCTAGTCAGCTCAACAAGGAATTGGAAGAAACCTTTGATGAAGAACAAATCTTCCGGATCGACCATTACCTTGGAAAAGAAATGATCCAAAATATCTTTGCCATTCGTTTTGGAAATCTTATTTTTGATAATCTTTGGAACCGAGATTTTATTGACAATATCCAAATTACCTTTGCTGAACGCTTGGGAGTTGAAGAACGCGGTGGCTACTATGATCACTCGGGAGCCCTTCGAGATATGGTGCAAAACCATACCCTTCAGCTTTTGTCTTTGCTTGCTATGGATAAACCAGCTACCTTCACCAAGGATGCGATTCGGGCAGAAAAAGTTAAAGTTTTTGAGCAATTGCACAATCCAACAGATGACGAATTAAAGAAATTCTTTATCCGTGGTCAATACCATTCAGGTACGATCGAAGGGAAAAAAGACATCTCTTATCGCAGCGAGCCCAATGTCGGCCCTGAATCTACTACGGAAACCTATGCTTCTGGGGCATTCTTTGTTGATAGCGATCGCTTCCGTGGAGTTCCTTTCTTCTTCCGTACCGGAAAACGCTTGACGCAAAAAGGAACCATGGTCAATGTGGTCTTCAAGCAAACCGACTCCATCTTTGGACATAGCTTGCAACCAAATGTCTTGACCATTTATATCCAACCAAACGAAGGTTTCTCATTGAGCATCAACGGAAAAGAGGTCGGAGAAAAATTCAGTATCGCACCGATTTCCTTTGATTACGAAACAGATGCGACCGCAACTGGGGCTTCACCAGAGCCTTATGAAAAATTAATTTTCGACGTTTTGAACAATGACTCAACCAATTACAGCCACTGGCACGAAGTTCGTGCTTCATGGCAATTGATTGACCGAATCGAAAAACTATGGGCCGAAAATGGAGCACCGCTCTATGAATACAAGTCAGGATCCATGGGACCAACTGCATCCGATGATCTCCTTGCAGAATACGGAGCAGAATGGGTTTGGAAACCTGAACCTAAGAATTAAGGAAAGCCACCTTCTGGTGGTTTTTTTGATAGCGCAAGGAAACAAAAAGACAAATTGTTCTTCCAACAATTTGTCTTTTTCTATTCGACTCTTAAATCAAGCCTTCCAATAGACCTCTCATGAAGTTTTCTGAATGGAATGGTCCGATATCATCAATCTTTTCTCCGAATCCAATCAACTTCACTGGAATGTCCAACTCTTCACGAATGGCAAGAACAACCCCACCTCGAGCTGTTCCATCGATCTTGGTCAAGACAATTCCTGTCACAGGTGTAATTTTTGAAAATTCTTTAGCTTGCACCAAGGCATTTTGACCGGTTGATGCATCGAGGGCCAGCAAGGTTTCATGCGGTGCATCAGGTACCACACGCTTGATAATCCGTCCGATTTTTTCAAGCTCCGCCATGAGGTTGTCCTTGTTTTGCAGACGACCAGCTGTATCAATCATCAGAACATCGATGTTTTCAGCGATCGCGCGTTCCATTCCATCAAAGACGACACTAGCAGGATCTGATTTTTCAGGACCTGTTACAACTGGAACATCTACGCGGCGTCCCCATTCTGCCAGTTGAGCTACTGCTCCTGCACGGAAAGTATCTGCTGCAACCAACATGACTTTCTTGCCTTCTTGTTTGTAGCGGTGGGCTAACTTCCCGATAGATGTGGTTTTACCAACTCCATTGACCCCAACAAAGAGCATGACCGTGAGACCATCTTGAAAACGAATGGCTTCATTAAATTGGCCATCCTTTTCATACAAGTCCACCAATTTTTCGATGATCACGCGCTTGAGAGCATCTGGTTTTTTGGCATTTTCCAAACGGGCTTCATAGCGCAACTCTTCGGTTAAATTAGAGGCCACTTGAACCCCAACGTCACTCATGATCAAGAGTTCTTCCAATTCTTCAAAGAATTCTTCATCGACTGAACGGAAATTGGCAAAGAAGGCATTGAGGCGTGCTCCAAATCCAGTCCGTGTCTTTTTCAAGCTACGATCGTATTTTTCCTGAATGGTTTCTTGCTGAGGCTCAACCTCGTCTGGAATTGGCTGCTCTGCCTCTTCAACAGTCTTTTCCTCAACGACTGATGCAGCTTCTCCTTGAGGAAGTCTGGACTCGGCTTCTGATACTTCTGAAGTTTCCTCCACTTGAGCGATCGCTTCTGATACTTCAGGTTCTGAAACCTCATCCTGAGCTTCTACTAGTTCTAGAGACTCCTCTTCTGTCGTGCTCCCTTCTACTAGCTCAGCTTCAGATGATGGAAAGGCAATTGGTGACTCTTCTTTCATTTCTGAAGCATTAGCCGCATCTGCTTCCCCACCATTTTCAGTTTCTTCCGCTTCTTCAAGAGACTCAGTCTCCGTTTCATCAGCTAGTGGTGAAACTTCTTGAGGACTGGCTTCTGTTTGAGCAGGTTCAAAGACAACTGGAGACTCCTCTACTGGTACTTGGTCTGCAGGAGTCTCTGAAGTTCCTATTTCTTCAACAAGAGGTTCCTCTGCCGGCTCTTCTTGAGCGACGGTTGAAACAGGTTGATGAGTGGCTGCAATTCGCGCTTTGAGCTCTTGGTAATAAGCCTCCATATCAGCGATTTTTTGCTCTTCCTTGTCATTTAAGGTAGCCGCAGGCTCCTCTTTGACAGTTTCTTCAACCTCAGTACTTTCCGTCACTTCTTCAGAAGACGGAAGCACTTTTTCAGTTTCTTCTTTTTTTCCAAATAAACGATCAAATAATCCCATTTATTCACTCTCCTTTAGCACATAATTTTCAATCGCCCATGCGACAGCATCTTGGTCATTGGTCACAGGGGCCACAAGCGCTGCAACTTCCTTCACTGCTGGAATCGCATTGCCCATGGCAACCCCCAGTCCAGCCCACTGGATCATAGACAGGTCATTGGCTTCATCTCCACAGGCCATGACTTGATCTGCCTTAAGGCCCAAAATAGCCGCCAGAGCTGCTAAGCCCGTCGCCTTGTGAACATTTTTAGGGCACCATTCCAGCAACATTTCCCGAGATTTAAAAATTTCATAGTCTTGAAATAAGTCCGGCTTGATCTGCTTGATCGCTGCATCTAAAAAGTCTTGATCGACGGCTGTCACACACTTGTTGTAGGAAATCGTGGATGGCAGGTCTTTAAAATCTGTTTCAATAAAGTTCAGGTAGGGATTGTAAAGGGAATAGAGAGACTTTCGATCTGCATGAATCTCATAAACCGTTCCCTCACTGATAGCATCCAGCGGAAGGCCTAGACGGGCTGTTTCATCATGAATGGTTGCGACATCTTCTGGTGCCAAGACAACTTTTGAGAGGATTTCTCCATTATTTCGCTGCACTAGACCACCGTTGAAGGTAATCGTATACTCTTCTTTGAGGCCTGCTGTTCCCAATTCTTCCAAAAGAAAATCCATGGCTTTCAAGGGACGACCAGTGGTTAGAACCACCTTGACACCTTGGGCCTGTGCAGCAGCGAGGGCTGCTCTATTACGAGGGGAGATCTTTTTTTCAGAATTGAGAAGGGTCCCATCTAAATCCAGCGCAATCAAGGAAATCTGACTCATACAATTTCCTCCATGTAGCGTAGGACAGAACCAGTCGCATGGTGGCCGATGACTTTTTCAGCAATCGTCAAGATTTCAGGACGTGCATTTTCTGGCGCTACAGGATGGCCCACGACTTGCATCATATGGAGGTCATTTAAGTTATCCCCGAAAGCCATCACCTGATCCATCGAGATCCCTAGTTTATCCGCTAAGGCAGTAATGGCCACTCCCTTATCGACATAATCGAGGACAATGTCAATCGATTCAAAACCTGTCGTCATCGCTTTGACACCGGGGATATTCTCAGTGACCCATTGCTCACCTTCAAGAACAAGAGCTGCATCAAAGTTGGTGGTCAATTTGAAAATTTCATCCTGAATATCCGCTAGACTTTTCACTTTTTGAATGTTTTCATTATAGTGCTGACTCAAGGCCAGATAGTCGGGATCTACTGTTTCTAAGACATAGCTTCCTTTTTTTCCCGTCAAAAGCAGTTTATTGGGGTCTGCATAAGGTGAGGATTTCAAAGCCTCAAAAACACCCAAATAAAAGTCTTTGGACATGGTCGCTTCGTAGAGATCTTCTCCATGAAATTCTACCACACTACCATTTTCAGCAATGAAAATCATCTGGTCCTCAAATCCTTTAAAGAGGGATTTGAGAGAAAGGAGGGCACGGCCACTCGCAGCAGCAAAATAGATGCCTTTTTCTTTGCAGCTTGCTAATACCTTGCGTAAAAGGTCTTGATCATACTGATGTTGGTCATTTAGAAAGGTTCCATCCATATCCGTAGCGATCAATTTAATATCATTATTCTTCATTTTCTAAGTCTTTCAATTTTACTGAGACGATTTTAGAAACCCCAGATTCTTGCATGGTCACACCATAGATGGAATCGGCAGCTGACATGGTTCCCTTCCGGTGCGTCACGACAATAAATTGGCTTTCCTTATCAAAGCGGTTGAGATAATCCCCAAAGCGCTTAACATTGGCCTCATCTAGGGCAGCCTCTACCTCATCCAAAATGACAAATGGAATAGTCTTGACACGAATAATCGAGAACAAGAGGGCCAAAGCAGACAAGGCCTTTTCTCCACCACTCATGAGGTTTAAGGATTGGATCTTTTTACCAGGTGGCTGTACAGAAATTTCAACACCAGCTGTCAGAAGATCTGGCTCTGTCAGAATCAAATCAGCAGAACCCCCACCAAACATTTGACGGAAAGTGACTTTAAAGGATTCACGAATGGCTTCAAAGGTTGATTTAAAGCGTTCCTTGACTTCGTCATTCATATCGTTGATGGTAGACAGAAGCATGTTTTTCGCAGCCAAGACATCCTCACGCTGGCTGGAAAGGAAATCAAAGCGCCCCTTCACCTCATCGTACTGCTCGATCGCATCCACATTGACTGGACCAAGTGCCTTAATATCTTTTTCGATGCTCTTGAGCTGGTTTTCAGCTGCTGCAAGATTTTCAACAGGTTTGGCCTGCTCTTCGGCTTGGTCAAAGCTTTGCATGAATTCATCGGTAATTTGCGTTAAAAGCTTATTTAAACGATCCGCATGCTTTTCACGTGTCGCTTCAGCCTTGGCCTGTTGACGAATCCACTCTTCGTTTTTCTTGCGAGCTTGTTCCATCTGTTCTGCCACATCTTCGGCCTGGCCTTCCAAATCATCCAGCTCAAAGCGTTTCCGAATGACCCCTTGTTCCAAGTCCGTTTTCTTGGCTTGGGCCTGTGTCAATTGATTAGCTAGTTGCTCCACATCCACTGTCTGAACTTGGGCCTCGCCTTGTTCAATCAGCAATTGCAACTGACGCTTTTCTACTTCCAACTGGGAGATCGTTTCTTCCAAGCGACGAGCATCTGTTTGCTCATAGCTTTGTTGGCTCTTACATTCGGTCTGTTGAAGTCGCAATTCTGCCAATTGCTCTTGCAAGTTTTGTACTTTTTGTTGCAGGACATCTTTGTCCGACTTCATGGTTTCAATGTCGCGATTCAGATTTTCTTTTTGAAGCTCAATTTTTGCTAATTGCTCAGTAAGGGATTCCAGCTCTTCTTGGAGAGACTGGGTCGCATCTGTTGCCAATTCTGACTTCAAAGCTTCTAAGAGTTCCTGAATTTCTTTCAGTTGCTCTTGGCTTTGTTGGTAGGCCAATTGGGCCCGCTGTTGCTCTAGACGCGCTTGCTCACCCTGGCTTTGAATAGAGGCCAGGTATTCTTGCGCCTGCTTGAGCAGATTGTCCTTGGTCTCGACCTCCTGCTCTGCTTCTCTCAAACGAGCATCCAGAGCTTGCATTTCCTGCTTCAAACTATCCAATTCTGGTTTGACAAAGACCGTATTTTGGGAACGATTAGCACCACCGGCATACGATCCTCCGGTCCGCAATTCGGTCCCATCCAGGGTCACGATCCGAACTTGATAATTGACTTTACGAGCCGCCTCACGCGCATGCTCCGTCGTGTCAAAGATGGCCGTTACTCCAAGCAAGTTTTGGAAAATCTGTTCAAAACGATTTTCATAAGTCACCAAGTCACTCGCAATTCCTAAAAATCCTGCACTGGTTTGAATCAACTCCAGATTACGAGGAGAGAGTTGACGGGCTTTGATCGTCGTTAGCGGAAGGAAGGTTGCCCGTCCCAAGCG
>OGKO01001275.1_pt1 | contig 15115 bp, 8 predicted proteins | sample 1572451 | NCBI WGS metagenome assembly OGKO01 (sample SAMEA2582089, study PRJEB24529) | metagenome | biome: Human gut stool | place: China | collected 2011 | reverse complement strand
CTGCGGATATGTCTTTGCGGGCATATCCGCATTTTTGCTGCAAAGGAGCATTTTATCCATGAAAACTGCATTGACCATTGCCGGCAGTGATTCCAGCGGCGGCGCCGGGATTCAGGCCGATATCAAGACCATGACCGCCAACGGCGTGTTTGCCATGAGCGCTATTACTGCCCTGACGGCACAGAACACCACTGGTGTGACCGCCATTTTTGACACCACACCGCAGTTTCTGGCGCAGCAGCTCGATGCCGTATTTACCGATATCTACCCGGACGCGGTGAAGATCGGCATGGTATCCTCTGCCCCGCTCATCGACACCATTGCCGAGCGGCTGCACTTCTACGGCGCAAAGCACATCGTGGTAGACCCTGTGATGGTGGCCACCTCCGGCGCAAAGCTGCTGCAGGACGACGCCGTGCAGGCGCTGACCGAAAAGCTGCTGCCGCTGGCTGAGGTACTTACCCCCAACATCCCGGAGGCTGAAATTTTGTCCGGCATGACCATTACAAACGCCGCCGACATGGAAGCCGCTGCCCGCACCATCAGCGAGCGTTACGGCTGCGCCGTGCTATGCAAGGGCGGTCACCAGATCAATGATGCCGACGACCTTTTGTGGCGCAATGGCACCGGCAAGTGGTTCAAGGGCAAGCGCATCGCAAACCCCAACACCCACGGCACCGGCTGCACCCTGTCCAGCGCCATCGCCTCCAATCTTGCCAAGGGCTACGATCTTGACACTGCTGTGGAGCGCGCCAAGGCCTACATCTCCGGCTGTCTGTCTGCCATGCTGGATTTAGGGCACGGTTCCGGCCCGATGGATCACACCTTCAACCTGAAGGGAGATTTTGTCCGTGACTGACCTGCCCTTCGTTTCGGCGCTGGTACAGGCCGACCTGCCCGTGTGGGAGCAGTGCTTACAGACTGAGTTTCTGCAAAAGATGGAAAACGGCACCCTGAGCGAGGACTGCTTTAAAAGCTACCTTGTGGAGGACAGCCTGTATCTGCGGGAATACGCCAAAATTTTTGCGTGGGGCATGACCAAGGCCACCACCATGGCGGCCATGCGCACCTACTATTCCCTGCTGTCCTTTGTGCAGGAGAACGAAGATCTGACCCGGCTGCGGTATCTGGAGCAGTACGGTCTGCGGGAGGCGGATATCCAAGCCCTGCCCCTGCGCCCGGAAAGCCGCGCCTATCTGGACTGCATGATCGACGCCGCCCGCAACGGTGAGGGCGAGGCAGAGTGCCTGATGGCCTGCCTGCCCTGTATGCTGAGCTACGGCTGGCTGTTCCAGAAGCTTTTGCAGCGCTCCCCTGCCGTGAAAGACACCTACTACGGTGCGCTGGTGCTGGACTACGCAAGCCCCGGCTACGACGCCGCCTGCCGCGCATGGGCAGAACGCGCCGAAGCCGCCTGCACCGGCCTTTCGCCGGATCGCGCCGCCCGTTGCCGCGCGATCTTCCGCGCCTGCTCGGAGCACGAGCTGCACTTCTGGGAGATGTGCGCCACACCCCGGACGGATATTTAAGAATAAATATAGAGAGCCCGGAAGGTCCGCAGGCCTTCCGGGTTCTCTTCTTATAAAATCTTTATCGCAGCACCGAGAGTTCCTCGATGCCGTAGCGCTGCATCAAGGTAATAGCCGCCGGGGTGATCTCCTCGCCGCTGACCGCCACAGGGATGGCGGGCGGGCAGGACACTGTAGGCATGGCACACACCCGTCCCAGTGCCTTGTGCACCGGAACGCGCACCTGTGCGCCCAGCACCGCCTGCCGGATGGTGCAGCGCTGCACCGCCTGCTGCTGCAAGGCGGCAAACTCCCCTGCCCGGTTCTCCGGGCGGGACAGTCCGGCGGGCACCGCAGCCAAAAGCTGCTCCAGCGCGGTTTGCAGGCGCGTGTAGTCCTGCGACGGGTTTTCCGGGGTGAACATCAGCACCACATAACGCGGGTCTGCATACTCGCACTCCATCTGTGCGCAGCGCAGGGCTTCTGCCAGCGCCGTGCCGGTGCAGCCAAGGGCGGCGGCGTCCAGCGTAAGCTTCATCGGCTCCTGCTGCGCCCCGGCAACTGCCAGCGGCACCGGACATTGCCGCGCCGCTGCGTTCTCGTTCAGGCTGCGGCGCAGACCTCCCAACGCTGCGCAGCACTGTTCCAGCCGCCGGGGGTAGTCCCCTGCCAGCACCGCGTTGCAGGCGTCCAGCGACTGCAAAATCAGGTAGGAAGGGCTGGTAGAGCCGAACAGCGCCAGCGCACCCCTTTATCTGTTTGCGCTCCCGATTTAGTTGTTATCAAAATAACGCCAAACGCAGCTTTTGAACCATAAATAGAAGATGAAGCCGCGTCTTTCAAAACGGACATATTTTCTACGTCATTCGGATTAACCTGATTAATATCGCCAGGTACACCATCTATGATCACTAACGGGCTTGTATCACCAATCGTCGTCACACCACGTACTTTGATACTACCGGCTGCTGCACCGGGAGCACTATTGTCACGAGTCACCGTCACTCCGGCAACAGCTCCTTGCAAAGCCGTTGACAATTGGGTGGTCTTACGGGAAGCCAAAGCATCGCCTTTGACTGCGGCAACCGCACCGGTCAGGTCTTTCTTCTTCATCGTTCCATAACCAACAACAACAACCTCTTCCAATTGAGCGACATCTTCTTCCAGTTCCACGTTAATCACATTCTTTCCATTAACCGTAACCTCTTTAGACTGATAACCAATAAATGAAAAAACGAGAGTCTCTTTGGAATTTTCCAATGTTAACCGATAATTACCATCAATATCAGTGATAGTACCAGTTATTTTCCCTTTCACTTGCACAGTTGCTCCTATGACGCTTTCGCCACTGGACGTTACTTTTCCGGTAACTACAAAACCTTGTGCATAGACACCTGTTGACCAGCTGATTAAGCTAAAAAACAGGCACAATTTCATAAATATTTTATGTTTCTCATGCATAGTTATTAATATTTAAATGGTTAATACTAAAACTCTGTGGTTATTTTATACTGTATCACATTCTTGTCAGATTCAAAATATGCAATATCCGCATATCCATTTCTATAGGGAATTCGTTTTCGCTTCCTCTGTATAGTAGCATTTGGAGGTGATATGGCCTGAAAGCAAATTTGACCATCACGAGACTGCAATATCACTTTCCCATCTTGAAAATCAATTTTAGTTTCTTCCATACCATCATCTATTAACATGGGGTAACATGCCCGCACCTTTTTCACATTCCCCTTCAGAATATCACGCACAGTAATTCCGGTATGATCAATATAAACACGTTGCGAAATCTGAGTAACTCCATCAAATCTACCAGTATAAACGACTTCAAATGCAACTCCGTCTACAGATTGTCTAACATTCCTCACATCTATTTCAGGAAGCTTACTGCCTTTGTATGCAGAAAAGTAAGATGTATCCGGAAATAATATGTTAGTATATTCCGCTAAGCGATATACTCCACCCGCAGCATCATGCCATTCAGGTCCAACTGCATACAGTTCTCCACCTAAATCCTGCTTCTTCTTGTTATCCCATTTATGGGGAATTCCATCCGAAGGACCTAACTGTGGATTTGAATTCTTCAGATGTATCCTGATGAGTCCTGTTGCATTATAACGAGGATCTCCACTGAGCTCATACTCAACATAGTTTCCACCAGAATTAGCAAAAACCTTATGGAACACGTCTTTCATAACCAAAACATATCCACCGATATCAGACGGAGACGGAGATTCTTTAATAGAATTATCAGCATATAAATAGGCAACGCACATTAGCCAGCATGCCAACAGATTATACTGTGATTGCGCTGAATAACTTTCATATCCATGCATCACTTCGATAGGAAAACGGTTTTTCACAATAAATCCACTTCCATCTTCTCTTATCCATCTTCCGATGCTCCTAAGTGCTAAATGCGCAGCTCGTTTAAAGGCGCCTGCTTCCTGCTTTTTTCCTAAAGCTGCATATTGTGAAGCGTAAATCTCATAAGTCACAGCTGCCGCTGCTTCATTCCAGATATGTTGAGCACTTCTACCGCCTGTCGGTACCTCTCCATAAGGCGATTGCATGAAAAGAGAAGTCCATGCTCCCAAACATAATTTGCGGGAATAAAAATCAAAAAATGTTCCATTATATCCTTCCGCCAAAATAGAAGCCATAAACTGCCTCGTAAACTCATCATACACCATTGGCGGATTAGTCTTATTATCTATATACAAGCCAAACTCAGACATATATTGCTGCTGGTGTTCCAGATGAATATGAAAGAAATCTTTGTGAGCGTTAATCCCTTTTTTTAACCGTAAATATTCACCGGCTAAAGCCACAACATTGTGATTATAACAGATTTTCTTACGCTTCAAGTTATCCCGATATAGCACATACGGATCAATTTCAGCCATTTTTTCGTGCCAGACAATCATTTGTGCTTCAGATACCAATCCTTTATAAAGATCCATCGCCAGCATGATAGGCTGAATAAAGAATTCACCATGGTGATGGGCACACCTGTTCTCATGCATCTCACTCACTGAACAATCCAAAGCCTTTATTCCACTCTTTACCAAAGCATCATCTTTCAAGTATCCCGTTTGAGCCAGTAAACCTATAGACAGAGCATAGCAAGGAGTCGAGTATTGCCATTCGATTTTATAGACCGGATCAATAATTGCTCCCGTCACTTTATCCTGACAAGACGCAAATGCACGAACCTGACATTCTATCAATCTCAAATATTCATTATTATCTAATCCTGATGATTGAAAATCAACTACTCGCTTCTGGTTCTTCAAAAAAGTTTCTACCAACTGCCCTAATTGAGGATTATCTTCCCGAATATTTTGTTCAGCCAATAATATATTATTTATATCTCTTAATGAACCAGCATCCACCTTCGACACGAATATCAAAAGACATAAACTGACCCAAATGACTTTATGTACAAGCTCCGTTTTCATGGTTTTATAGCTTTATCGAGTTTCACATCTGGATTTCCACACCATATCTTCTTTCCAGTCCATTCGGCATACGAAGTATTCCAAAATTCATCAATAGTAGAAAGCCCCAATGCCGCAAAAGCTGCTGTACACAGATAGAGACTTCCCGTAGATATATATCTTTCAGCTATTTGTGGTTGATGACCTGCAAATCCTAATGTCAGCCATCCATCTGCATCAAAATTCCCTTTAACCGACATGTGTTTCTTTATAACAGCTGTCAGAGCACATCTAACCTGTGCCTTTGTAACCGATACCGGCAACAAATCTTTCAATGCAGCTTGGGATAGTACATGAAACGTCCCGAACCTATAAGCTATTGACCGGCCTATCACCGGATAAGCTCCATCCGGAGAAATCATTCTTTCTTGTTGTTCTGCATATCTGGAAAAGCGCTTTTTCTCCAACTGATAAAATTCATCTTCACCTTTTGCATACTTTTGCATTACTTCCAGCACATCCAATAACATAGGATGGATCACATAGCTATTATAATAATCCATATGTAAATCTACCCCATCTCCATACCATCCATCACCTTTATACCAGTCCTTGAAACGCATAATGGCATAGTTAACAGGTTCCATATTACATTCTCCTGTCAATTCCAGTAAAGTAGCTTCTACCATGGCTGAAAATAATAACCAATTGCTCTCTATCGGTTTTATCTTACGTATCTGCTGCAATGCATTCAATACATTCTGTCGAGTCTTGTCCGAAAGATTCCCCCAAATTTGTTTAGGAGCACGTAATATCCCCTGACAGAAGAAAGCAGCGTCCACCAACGGTTGTCGTGTCACCACAAAATTTAAATAATCAGGAGACTCGGGATTGAAACCATTATCTATGGAGAGAAGCATCAGACGTATATATTTACTTCTCAATCTTCCCTCTTCTGTTTCATCAGGGCCAAGTTCCAGCCAGGGAGCCATACCAACTAACAAACGTCCCAAAGCTTCTAAATGAGTAGTACGCGTATTGGGAGGATTCAATGCACCGGATATAGTTTCTACCGGCATATTCTTCTTCAGTTCCCCCTTACTCATATTTTCTAATACCGGGTCCGCTATTTTTGTCAATACAGTAATCCAATAAGTACGATCCTCCAAACCTGATGGATTTTGTGAATAACCACATAAACTTATTAATAAGAACAATGTACAGGTAAAAATATTCTTTTTCATGATTCTATAGTATATTGATTATGGTTTCATAAATTTATCAATGGAAAATTCTTCCCCGGAAAAGGCTTTAATGCTGGTCCACGGGGAAAGAGGAGCTGTCCAGAAAACATCATCTGCCGGTAAACCTAAAGGTAGGAAACCTAAAGAACAGAGATAGACACAAGGAGTTGATAAATAAGAATCCCCTAATTCCGGCTGTTCACCACACACTCCAATCGTTAACCAACCATTTTTATCAAAGGTACCCGGCTGTTCAAATAAACGCTTCAGCATAGCAGTCATTGCCCCCCGTACTTGACCTGCTTTTAAACTTGATGGAAGTTGATGGAATAATGCACTGGCTCCCAAAACTTGAAAAGCTGCCGAACGATAACTTACTGAACGTCCCAATACCGGATAACTTCCATCCGGTGCAATCATGCGTTCCTGAATTTCCGCATATCTGACGAAACGTTTCCACTCTTTGTCTAAAAGTATCTGATAAGATGAATCATATTTCACTACAACCTTTAAAACCTGTAACAACATAGGATGAATGACATAACTATTGTAATAATCCAAATGAAAATTCTCCCCATCTCCATAAACTCCGTCTCCTTTATACCATTGTTCATGTGATGAAATAGCCTTCTCTATTACTTCAAAATTCCATTCATTACCGAAACTTTTCAACCCACATTCCACCATCGCAGAAAACAATAGCCAATTATTATTTCCCGGCTTCATTGTACGTGTCGATTTCCATTGTTCTATTAAACGTTGTTGAGTCTTATCATCAAGATTTCCCCATAACTGAGTGGGTGCCTGTAACAATCCTTGTATCAAAAAGGCACTATTCACCAAGATCTGCCGTGTGGCTGTACTATTAAAATAATCATCAGCATGAGGATCTACAGAATTCTTCAACCCCTTACAGACCATTTTAATATATTTATCACGCAACTTTCCTTCTGCAGTTTTATCTGGCCCCAATTCTAACCATGGTGCTATTCCTGCTATTGTTCGTCCCACCGACTCCATATGTGTAACAAACTCCCTGCTACTAGCTTTCGCAGATGAAGAACGTCCAACTGGAATATTCTTTCTTAACTGGTCCTTACTCAAATTACTCAAAACCGGATCTGCTATCTTTAATAGCGTATGTACCCAATATTCTCTATCACTCTGGGAAGCATTTTGCCCTTGTACAGCAGAAATTGCCATAACAGAAAAGAAAAAAGCCGATACTAATTTAATCAGTTGATGTGTCATAGCTTTATTTTTAGATTATAACTTGTGGTTGCAAAACTATGGAAAAAAACAGATTTCAAATAAGACAGAAATTCTAATATATATTCATTTCATCCACAAAATCCCTCTTCCACTAAAAAGGACAATATTGCTATTATTTGAACGATTGTATTATCGAATCTAAAAGCTAAGCATTATTTTTGTACCACAATCAGTAATAAAAATACTATGAGAAACGTCATACTGTTAACATTTTACATACTAATAGGAAATATATTCAGTACATCTCTTTATGCAGATAACAGCATAAAATTACATGCATCGCACATATCCATTAATAAAGGAATGCATCAGTCGACAATTCATGCCATGTATCAGGATGAGTTCGGAATGATATGGTTTGGTACCAAAAGAGGATTAGTAAGATATGATGGAACTCAAATGAAATTCATACAAAAACTTTATAATGACATTCCCGATGCAGAAGAGTTGGTACGTTCCATTACGGGGGATCAAAATGGCAATATTTATATAGAGACACGTTCAGGCATTATAGAGTATAACATAAAACAAGATCATTTCCGTAAAATAACCCCTTATTCACAATGCATGTACTATTCGGACTCTTGCTTATGGATAGGGTATAAAAATACAATCTACCAATGGAAGAACAATATATTAAAACTACATTTACAGTTACCAAAGGAATCTTGCATTATAGATTGCATCACTGAAACATCCAAAGGAAATCTGTACATAGGCACCAGAGACGACGGTATATTCCTTATCAGAAGGAATAAAGACACAAAACAGATGTTAGCGAATATCAACCAGATACGCCAATTATACATTGATTCAGAACAAAAGATATGGGTCGCTACCCGAAGGAACGGATTATTCCTCATAGATAGTGATGAAAATATCAAAAATTATAATTATTCAGAAAACAGCAATAATTGCATATCAAGTGACATTGTACGATCTATATGCGAAGACAATGCAGGTAACTTATGGATTGCCACTTTCAATGGATTAAATAAATATGATAAAAAAGAAAGAAAGTTCCTCCAATATGAGTTTATTAACGAAAATGCCTATACCCTAAATGATGCATCTATCTATTGCTTAATGAAAGATCAACAAGGAACTATTTGGAGCGGTTCGTTTTATGGTGAAATAAATTGCTTTCACCCGGAGCACAGTACATTCTCCTATCATTTTGTCACTAAAGATATAATGCCATCCTCCCCATCTAAACATGCAATCTTCGGAAAAACAGTAGAAGATAATGAAGGGAATTTATGGATGGCAACAGAACGAGACGGATTATATTTTTTCAATACACACACCAAAGCTTTGAAAAAGCTACCATTCACAGACAACGTGCAAACCTTATATCTGGATAAACCCAAAAACATCCTATGGATCGGAACATTACTTGGCGGACTGAAAAAATATGATCTGCAAACTCAATCCACTCAGGTATTTCTCAGAAACGTATTACACAACAATAGCATCAGAGAAATTATCCCTTATAATGATTCCCTAATCATAGCTACGCATAACGGCATCAGTATATTTGATACTCATACAAATAAAAGTACCATCCTCTCTTCAGAACAGATAGATTTACAGAGAATGTCTGTGACAACCATCCTATTAGACTCCCAAAAACAACTATGGATTGCTGTTCAGAATCAATTACTTTGCTACAACCTGCTCAATAAATCATGGCAGCATATTTGTATTCGCAAATCGGAGAACTGTATAGTCAACAAGATTATTGAGAATCGGAATGGGGATATCTTAATAGGAACCTCCAGACATGGAATATTCCGGAAAAGAAAAGGAGAAGCAGAATTAGAACCCTTTGCCACAGATGCCATCTTAATGAAAGACATTATAGATATGTGTGAAGATAAGTATGGTGGTATTCTTATTGTTACCAATGAAGGACTCATTTATATAAATAATGAAGAAGAAATTACTAATATTGATAAAAACCGATTCTTATCTACTTTCCAGGTAAATAGCAACTGCTTATTTCTGGACCGAAACAATAATGTCTATTTAGGAGGAATCAATATGTTCTGTTCATTCCCTTTAAAGCAAATTTTCAACAAACCAGAGCATTATCAAGTAGGTATATCTGAATTCTCCGTCAATGATACTCCCTTGGAGGTAGACTCAAGCGGAAAAACACTTAAGCAATCCATTCTTTACACTAACAGGATTGAATTGCCTTATGATCAGCATGCCATAGGAATCAGAGCATATACCAATAACTATGCCGCCTCTTTTACCTGTGGCATTAAATATAAACTGGAACCTTTTGACAAAGAATGGAAACGCACCAATAGTTTAAATGAAATAAACTATACCAATTTATCACCAGATAAATACATCTTATATATTCAAGGAGATGTAGCCTTGGCCAATGGAGAATTTCCGGAGCGCAAACTCGATATCATAATAAATCCTCCTTTTTATCAAACCCCTCTAGCCTACATATTATATGTTCTATTAACTATTCTATTACTATACGAAGCATACCAAGTAATCATCTTACGTTCATCTCTAAAAATAGAAAAGGAACAGAAGCGAAATATGGAGCAACTCAATCAAAGCAAACTACGTTTCTTCACTAACATATCTCATGAATTCAAAACACCTTTAACACTTATATCCAATCAAGTCGAACTATTATTACAGAGTAAAAATATACCTCCAAAGCTAAATACTAAATTACTGAATATTTGGAGAAACATCACCAGATTAAATCAACTCATCATAGAACTGATGGAATTCAGAAAACAAGAACAGGGTTTCACTCCTTTAAAGGTAAACTATTATAATTTAATAGACATAGTGAATAATGTGGTAGACTCTTTCAAAGAGTATGCACAAACAAGAAAAATAAACCTAACTTTACTTGCCGGACAAGATGATATTTCTTTCTATTTTGATAAGCAGTTAATTGAAAAAGCACTATTTAATTTGTTATCCAATGCTTTCAAATTTACTCCAGAAAATGGCAATATCTTCGTACGATTAAAATATGAAAGCATGAAAGTTTCATTGGAAATCTCAGATACAGGTGTAGGCATTAATGCCAAAGAGCTAGAAAATATATTCATCCGGTTTTACCAAACAGATAATACTTGTTTCACTAATAATATCGGAACTGGAATCGGCTTGGCTTACACAAAAAATATAGTAGAGGCCCATAAAGGAGTAATCACAGTTAAAAGTATTAAAGGAAAAGGTAGTTGTTTCACTATACAACTGCCTACTGATATCCAATATCCTCCCAGCAATATTCAGGAAAATTTGCCTATCATAGAAGATTACAAGCTTAATGTAGCTGGTTTCATCTCCACAGATACACAGGAAGGAGGAGCAACAGAAGAAAGAAAGGAAAATAGTGAAAAGCATTATAAGCTATTAATTATAGAAGATAACCAGGAACTCAGGCAACTACTCACAGAAGTCTTTTCTGACCTCTACAATGTCGAAACAGCAGAAAATGGTAAAAAAGGATATGAAAAAGCTCTCTCTGTTATACCCGACATCATTATCAGTGATGTTGTTATGCCGGAGATGTCCGGAACAGAGTTATGTCAGAAATTAAAAAACAATATAAAGACCTCTCACATTCCCATCATTTTATTAACATCACAAACAGCTTCTGAATACATTATTGAAGGTCTGAAAATTGGAGCAGACGACTATATATGCAAACCTTTCAGCATTAAACAATTGATTGTCAGATGTAATAATTTAATCAATCTACGCAGAACATTACAACAAAAATATGCTAAAGAAAGCAATTCCAGCAGTGAATTAATTGCCACATCTACATTAGATCAAGTTTTATTAGATAAATCTATCGAGCTAATTGAAAATAACCTAGAAAATCCTGTATTCAGTGTTGATTTCCTGGCACAAGAACTTTGTATAGGACGTACCAAATACTTCACGAAAATAAAAGCAATAACAGGTATGACACCTAACGAATTTATTATAAACATTAAACTTAAATTAGCTTACCGAAGAATTGAACAACAACCGGATATCTCTATTACAGAACTCGCCATGCAATTGGGATTCAGTTCTACCAGCTATTTCATAAAACGATTTAAAGAATTTTCCGGAATGACACCTAATCAGTATAAACAAAAGATAAATGAGAATGGCACATCATAGCAAATTATCCTTCCTCCACCTGCATCGCCACAATCTCCTGCAAAACGCTAACAGCCGTTTCTACATTCTTCACATCTTTTACCAACATACTACGACGGGTATTCTGCTCACGCAGATCGCAACGGCGGGTATATTTCATCATATAAGCAATGACTTTACCGAACGCCTGGCTCTGATAATACGGGCTATCCGGATTAGAAACAAAGAACAATGACATACGTCCTCCCTTGAGAAAAACTTTCTCTGCACCAAGACGTGCAGCAAGGCGGCGTAAAGGTACAATCCGTAGTAGTTCTTCCGTTTCTGACGGGATAGGACCAAACCGGTCTATAAGACGAGTACGGAAGTCCTCCACATCTTTATCCAACGTCAAACTATCTAATTCGCGGTAAAGCAACATACGCTCACTACTACCCGTAACATAAGTGGCAGGAAGCAACAATTCCAAATCACTCTCTACCTGACATTCATCTACAAATTGCTCTCCACTGATGACGCCCCCCTCTGCTTTCAGTTCTTCGGCATAAAGATCTGCAAATTCATCCGTCTTCAGTTCATGTACAGCTTCTGATAGTATCTTCTGATAGGTTTCATAACCCAGATCGGCAATAAAGCCACTCTGTTCCGCACCAAGCATATTGCCTGCACCACGAATATCGAGATCCTGCATGGCTATATGAATTCCACTACCCAGGTCACTGAAATTCTCAATAGCTTGCAGACGACGCCTTGCTTCAGGAGTCAGGGAAGAAAGCGGAGGAGCCAACAAATAGCAGAATGCTTTCTTATTGCTTCGTCCTACACGACCACGCATCTGATGCAAGTCGCTCAGTCCGAAATTCTGTGCCTGATTGATGATAATGGTATTGGCATTCGGAATATCAATGCCGCTCTCTATAATTGTAGTGGCTATCAGCACATCATAATCATAATTGACAAAGCCGAAAATAATCTTTTCCAATTCGGTCGGCTCCATTTGTCCATGCCCGATGGCTATACGGCAATCCGGAATATGCCGTTCAATCATCGCTTTTAATTCAGGCAAATTAGAAATGCGGTTATTTACAAGAAATACCTGTCCGTTCCGGCTCATCTCAAAGTTGATAGCATCCACTATAACTTCCTCATTAAAGGTATGCACCTCAGTCTGAATAGGATAACGGTTTGGAGGAGGCGTTTGAATAACGCTCAGGTCACGTGCCCCCATTAATGAGAACTGCAATGTACGCGGAATAGGCGTGGCCGTCATGGTCAAGGTGTCTACATTGACCTTCAACTGGCGCAACTTCTCCTTAACGGATACACCGAACTTCTGTTCTTCATCAATAATCAGCAACCCCAAGTCCTTGAATTGTATGTCCTTACCTAAAATCCGATGTGTACCGATAAGTATATTCACATCACCTGCCGCCAATCCTTTTACGACCGCTTTTGCCTGAGCTGCCGTACGGGCACGACTCAGGTACTCCACCCTACAAGGCAAATCTTTCAAACGCTCTTTAAACGTCTGGAAATGTTGGTAAGCCAACACGGTGGTAGGTACCAGAACCGCTACCTGTTTATTGTCCGCCACAGCTTTAAAAGCAGCACGAACTGCCACTTCTGTTTTACCAAACCCCACGTCTCCACAAACCAGACGATCCATAGGACGGTTACTTTCCATATCCGCTTTTACATCCGCCGTTGCTTTACTTTGGTCTGGTGTATCTTCGTAAATAAAAGATGCTTCCAGTTCCCGTTGCAAGAAACTATCCACACTGAACTGAAAACCTTTTTCCTCACGACGCTGAGAATACAATTTTATGAGGTCACGGGCAATATCCTTAATTTTGGTCTTAGTACGCTCTTTAAGTTTCTCCCAAGCTCCCGTACCCAATTTATTCAAACGGGGAGCCTCACCATCTTTTCCTTTATACTTTGAAACTTTATGTAATGAATGGATAGAAACAAAAACTACATCTTCATTCTGATAAACCAGTTTCATCACTTCCTGCGTTGTATCACCGTTAGGAATACGCACCAATCCGGAAAAGCGTCCCACACCATGATCGGTATGTACCACATAATCTCCCGGTGTAAACTGATTCAACTCTTTCAGACTCAGAGCGACCTTGCCACTACGTGCTTTATCACTTTTGAGATTATATTTATGAAAACGGTCGAATAACTGATGATCCGTAAAAATGCAAAGCCGCAAGGCATTATCGGCAAAACCTTCATGCAACGTGCGCTCTACAGCTGTAAAAGCAATCTCTTCTCCCCTGTCTTCAAAAATGGCACGAATACGGTCAGTCTGCTTCATACTATCACTACAGATGTAAAGCGTATACCCTTTCTCCATATACTCTTTGAAGCTTTCGGCCACCATATCAAAGTTTTTATGGAATATAGGTTGAGCAGACGTATCGAATGTCACTGTAGCATCCGGTGTCCCGGTTGGTTTGTTACCGAACTCCATACGGCAAAAGTCCAACGCACGAAGCGTAAACTCACTTCCATCAATCAGCTTTCCATCCAAAGTAATACAACCACTTTCTTCCGCTTCGCGGGCAGCAATCGCTTGTGGGGTAAGTGTTTCATCGTGTACAGTCTGAATACGTTCACGCAGCCAAAGCAGATCACGCATTGCCAATACAGTATTCGCCGACAGAAAATCCAGGAAGGAAACCATACCGCTTGCATCCCCCTGTTCCAAACTACGGCTCAAATCCGGCACGATAACAATACTGTCTTTCCTTTCTTTAGAAAGTTGCGTTTCTACTTCAAACGTACGAATACTTTCTACTTCATCACCAAAAAAGTCTATACGATATGGAAATTCGGAAGAGAAAGAAAATACATCAATGATACTACCACGTACAGCATACTGCCCCGGTTCATAGACATAGTCCACATACTCAAAACCATAGCTACGCAAGACTTCCGTAATAAAATTCGTATCCACATTTTCCCCTGTATGCAATTTCAGAGTTTTATCTCCCAGTTCCTTCCGGGAAACCACCTTTTCTGCCAAAGCATCGGGATAAGTCACAACACAAAGTCCTTCCTCTCCTTTTTGTAAGCGGCTCAACACTTCTGTACGCAGAATTTCATTGGCCGCATCTTTCTGCCCGTATTTTATTGCCCTACGAAACGAAGAAGGAAAGAACAAAACTTTCTCAGTTCCCAGTATTTGTGTTAAATCATGGTAAAAATATCCTGCCTCTTCCAGATCGCCCAGAATAAAAACAAAAGGAAATTCTCCACGCTGCACCAGCACGGACGAAAACAGTGAAGCAGCAGAAGCACATAGTCCACCACAGAAAAGAGTGCGGACAGACGGATTCTTCAGTAAACCACTCATAGCTTCCACATTGGGATGGGCGGCATATCGTTGTTGTAGCTCGGTAATTGTCATCATAACGGGCGCGAAATTACTAAATAATCCTTAGATTTATTCGTATGTGACAGAAAACACTTAACTTTGTTCCCAATT
>OGKO01001272.1_pt1 | contig 15120 bp, 14 predicted proteins | sample 1572451 | NCBI WGS metagenome assembly OGKO01 (sample SAMEA2582089, study PRJEB24529) | metagenome | biome: Human gut stool | place: China | collected 2011 | reverse complement strand
ATTCATTCTTACAATAGATGTTAAAAGGAGAAATCATGGAACTTACAAAGATGTACGGAGAGCTTGGAATCTCCGAGAAAGTTTTAAACTACGGAAGAGAGATCGAAAAAAGCCTGCATGACCGTTTTGAGAGGATCGACAGGACTGCCGAGTATAACCAGTTAAAGGTCATCAAAGCCATGCAGGAGGCGAGAGTCAGTGATATCCATTTCGCCGGGACAACAGGCTATGGCTATAATGACCTGGGACGTGACACTTTAGAGGAGGTTTACGCGAAGGCTTTCCACGGCGAGGACGCTCTTGTACGCCCCCAGCTGATCTCCGGAACCCACGCCCTCACCATCGCCCCTATCCTCACAAACGGCGATATAACAGGCGCAGTGGCTTTCATGGCTACCGACGATACCGAGCTTTGTACCGATAAACAGTCCATGCTCGCCAAAGCCGCCGCAATGTTCTTGGGCAAACAAATCGAAGAATAATACCAAAAAGGACCGCCGCATGACCGCAGCAGTCCTTTTTTCTATACTATTACATCAGCCATTGCACCATGTCCTACGCAGCCAACATAATAATAAACCCTCCGACCCATACAAATGGATCGGAGGGCAAACTGCATACCACGCTGCGGTGGAGCTGATAGTCGGACTCGAACCGACGACCTGCTCATTACGAATGAGCTGCTCTACCAACTGAGCCATATCAGCACATCAGACCTAAGTATTATACACCAAAACCACACATTTGTCAACATCAATTCAAGATTTTTTTCAAAGCTTTGCAAAATCCCTATCAAATAGTCATATCATATGTAACTTGTGAATATAATGTATGAAATAAATACGTTTTCTTTCCACATCGTTATTTTGCACAATAAAAAAAACGCTAAAATATGCTTAAACGTTTCAAAATATCTTCGCAAACACCGAATATTCCAACTTTTCCGATCAAATGACTATCATATTTTCATATCAAGATAATATTTTAACAATATCATATGTCACAACACACTTTTCAACAATTATTATCCGAAAACGTTTAATGAATAAAGTTCTTTAATGGTTTTTGTAATTTCACATAACATAATTGTATACAAAAGAAATGTTTATATACATTTTTCACATACCACACAGCCTGGTTTCATATACCCCTCAGAAAACGCAGTGCATTTTCGCAGCTTTTTGATTAGCCTGTCAGCTCCTTTGTAACAAATCGATTACAATTGTTCAAATGGCATTGTTAAAATGCACAAAAGTAAAGTTGAAAAATTGGCTAAACCTCCATAATTTATTACAGAGGGCATAAAAATGTGAAAAAAGACTTGAAATTATGCCGAGAATATTGTATATTTTTATTAACGGAAACGTTTGAAATAAGTTTTCATGGAAAACATCAAGCGTAAACGTTTAAAATCTACGGAAAGGCGGAAATATCATTGGTTTCCTTAAAAGACATTTCCGTTCGCTGCGGAGTATCCGTCGCAACCGTAAGCAAAGCCCTCAACGGCCATAAGGACGTAAGCGAGGCAACAAGAGAAAGACTTATGAAAGCCGCCAAAGAAATGGGCTACTTCCCAAATTCTCAGGCAAGAGCTTTAAAGACCAACAGGACCTATAATCTCGGGGTCATGTATCTCGACGAAGCAGGAAGCGGTCTTACCCATGAGTTTTTCGCAAAGGTGCTTGACAGCTTTAAGACTACGGCTGAAGCAGCAGGATATGATATAACCTTTATAAATAGAGATGTGGGCAAGCAGAAAATGTCTACATACGAACATTGCAAATACCGCAATGTTGACGGTGTTATCATTGCCTGTACGGATTTTACGTCGCAGGACGTGTACGAGGTGATAAACGGAGATATACCAGTGGTCACGATCGACCACATCTTCGATTGCAGAACAGCGATCATGTCCAATAATGAAAAAGGTATGGAAGAGCTTATCAACTATGTGACGAAGATGGGGCATAGGAAGATCGCTTTTATCCAGGGCAACAGATCGGCAGTAGCCGAAAGACGTCTGGCAGGCTTCTATAAAGCTTGTATGACAAGAGGAATTTCAGTTGATCCCGATTGGATACTTAACGGTGATTATCACAACCCTGATCTGACTTATAAGCTGACAAAAGAACTTCTTAGCAGAGAGAACAAACCGACCTGCGTTTTCATGCCCGATGATTATTCAGCAATGGGAGCTTTCAATGCAGTCAAGGAAATGGGTCTTTCAGTACCGGAGGATATCTCGATAGTGGGCTACGACGGAATAGCTTATTCACAGCTTCTCTCTCCAAAGCTTACGACTTATCTTCAGGACACAGACCTTATCGGTGTAACAGCCGCAAAACAGCTGGTATCACTGATAGAAAACCCACAGACCACCTTTAAAGAGGTGATAACAGTCGACGGAAAGCTGCTGGAAGGCGGTTCGGTAAGCGACATCAATTAATTCAAGGCATTAATTTTCCGCAGAAATGCTGCGGAGCAAATCAAATAAACTAATGCGATTTTAAGGAGGAAAATTATTATGGCAAATCTTAAGAAAGTACTTGCAGGTTCATTGAGCCTCTGTCTGGCAGCTTCAATGTTCACAGCTTGCGGCAACACAGATTCATCTTCAACATCTGACAAGAATGGCGGCAGCACATCAAAGGCTGGCAACAACACAGGCATCAACAACAGCTCTGACAGAGTAAACACAGCTGAGCTCCACGGTGTAGATTCATCAGAGGATTCAAAGAAGACTCTTACAATTTACTGCTGGAACACAGAGTTCAAGTCAAGACTTGATAAGTACTATCCACAGGGCACATCAAACGAGCTTACATACAACGAGCTTTCTGATGGTTCTAAGGAGATCGCAACTATCAACGGCGTTAAGCTGAACTGGGTACAGGTTGAAAACGAAGGTAACGCTTACCAGACAAAGCTGGACGAGGCTCTTAAGGGTCAGCAGGACAGCACAGAGAAGGTAGATATGTTCCTTATGGAAGCTGACTACGCTCTAAAGTATGCTAACGGCGACGTTGCACTTTCTATTCAGGACCTCGGCATCACAGACGACGATATGTCACAGATGTATCAGTACACAAAGGACGTTGCAACAGATACAAAGACAGGCGAGCTGAAGGGTGTATCATGGCAGGCAACTCCAGGTCTGTTCCTCTACAACACAAAGATCGCTGAGGACGTTCTCGGCACAAGCGATCCAGAGAAGGTTCAGGAAGCTGTTAAGGATTGGGATACATTCACAGCAACAGCTCAGAAGATGGCTGACAAGGGCTACAAGATGGTATCTGGTTTCGATGATACATACAGATGCTTCTCAAACAATATGTCTAGCCCATGGGTAACAGACAACAAGATCACAGTTGACCCACAGATCAAGGCTTGGGCTGACCAGACTAAGGAATACACAGACAAGGGCTACAACAACAAGACTTCCCTTTGGGACGATGCTTGGGCTGCTGGCCAGAAGATCGACGGTGGCGTATTCGGCTACTTCTTCTCAACATGGGGCATTCCTTTCACACTTCTTCCAAACACAGTTGACGAAGAGATCAAGGCTGATGGTTCAAACGCTAAGGAAGGCAACGGCGGTTATGGTCTCTGGAAGGCTTGCTCAGGCCCACAGGCTTACTACTGGGGCGGTACATGGATCTGCGGCGCTATCGACTCCGATAACCAGGATATCGTTGCTGATATCATGAAGGTAATGACTTGCAACAAGGACGTAGCTAAGGCTATCACTGAGGGCGAGCAGGACTACACAAACAACAAGGCTGCTATCAAGGAGCTTATCGACGGCGGTTATACAAATGCATTCCTCGGCGGACAGGATCACCTTGCACTTCTTACAGAGGCTGCTGACAAGATCTCCCTCGAGAACAAGCTTTCTGCTTATGACCAGGGCTGCAACGAGAAATTCCAGGGTGCTATGAAGGACTACTTCCTCGGCACAGTTGATTCATATGAGGCTGCTCTTGAGAACTTCAAGAAGAACATCACAGACCTCTATGGTAACCTTACTTGCGATTTCTAATCGTATAAAAAAACAGTATCTAATTAAATATAGGGGGTGGAGGTTATCCCCCCCTATTATTTATTAATCTCACGAAAGGAATAGGTATACTTATATGAAGAGAAAAAGCATAAGCTATGCCAAGTGGGGATATGTTTTCCTTATCCCATTCTTTGTAGTTTACATCATCTTCTCACTATATCCTCTGTTCCAGACTTTCTATTACAGCTTTACAGACTATGTTAAGGATCAGGGCTCTATCGGCGGTGGTTGGACAAGACAGGCTGTCGAAGTAACACCGACATTCTGCGGTTTCGATAACTATTCAACTATATTCACATCAGGAAGTGACCTTCTCCAGTCATTCTGGAATACGATCATCATGTGGATCGTTGGATTTATCCCACAGATCGTTATCTCTCTTATCCTTGCAGTATGGTTCACTGACCTTCGTCTTAAGATAAAGGCTCAGGGATTCTTCAAGGCTGTTATCTATCTTCCAAACGTAATCATGGCATCTGCTTTTGCATTTCTGTTCTACAGCTTGTTCAGCAGAGGCGGTGCTATCTATGATCTTATCAAGGTACCACTCCTTGAAAGCGTTTGGGGATCAAGAGGTGTAGTTGGACTCATCAACTTCATACTTTGGTATGGTAATACAACAATTCTTCTTATGGCTGCTATCATGGGTGTTGATACATCACTCTATGAGTCAGCACAGATCGACGGTGCAACTTCCAGTCAGACATTCTGGAAGATCACAATTCCGCTCATCAAGCCTATCATGTCATATGTTCTTGTAACATCACTCATCGGTGGACTTCAGATGTACGACGTACCTGCCCTCCTCACAAAGGATATGGGTAGCCCTAACGGAAAGCTTAAGACCGTCGTAATGATAATTCAGGCAAATAAGCAGGGCGACATCGGTAAGGCGTCTGCACTCTGCGTAATAATCTTTATCGTTTCCGCTGTTATCGGACTTGCACTTATGTTTGCGTCTGCTGACCATGACGGAAAGAAGAAAAAGAAGAGAAGGGGGTAAGCTGAAATGCCAAGAAGTACTGAAATAGTTGGTGAAAAGACAAATAGTACTGGTCTTATCATACATAGGATAATAGCTTATGTTGTCCTTGTTCTTTTGGTCGTTGTTTCACTTTTCCCATTCTATCTTTTGATAATCAACGCAACACGAGGCAGATCACAGGCAGGTATCAGGTGGTATCCTGACCACTTCCTCGCAACAAACTTCAAGAACCTTTTCAGCGGTTCAACAGCCGTAGCATACGGAAGCGTATGGCGTTCACTGGCTAACTCACTGTTCATATCAGCTTGTGCTTCATTGCTCAGCGTATACTTCTCAGCACTGACAGCATATGCAACACACGTTTACCAGTTCAAGCTGAAAAAGTTCGCAGATATGTTCATTCTCATCGTAATGATGGTTCCAACACAGGCTTCAGCTATCGGTTTCTACCAGTTCATGAACAAACTTGGCTGGACAGATACTTATATTCCGCTGATCATTCCTGCTGTTGCAGCACCAGCTACATACTACTTCATGAAGCAGTATATGGCGTCTGCACTTCCGCTTGAGATCGTAGAAGCCGCCCGTATCGACGGCTGCGGAGAGTTCAAGACCTTCAACAAGATCGTTACTCCTATCCTCAAGCCTGCATTCGCAGTTCAGATCATCTTTACATTCGTAACAAACTGGAACAACTACTTTATGCCAAGACTTATTCTTACATCAAAGAGTAAGTACACGATCCCTCTGGTACTCAACGCAATGCGTTATGCAGGACCACAGGAGAAGGACGTGGGAATGTTCAGCTTGTACATCGTACTTGCTATCCTCCCTGTAGTAATTGTTTACCTTTGTCTTTCAAAGTTCATCATTCGTGGTGTTGCTCTGGGAAGCGTAAAGGGTTAATACGAAGCTTCAAACAGCGTACAGTTTTTCTGTACGCTGTTTTTTTGCTCTATTCATTCCTTACTTCTCTTTCCTATTCACATAAAAGCTTCGTTTGCATACCTTTGCTATTGACCGTTATCTCCATTCTGCTCACTCTTTTTCCATTTACGCCATATCCATTACAAATTATTTTATCCGTGATATCCTCACCGCAATACCCCTCATAAGTGATATGCTCCACCAAATACTCCCTCTCTGCAAACTCTATCCTATCTTTAAGCCCGACAACTACATTATTGAGCCACTGCTTATCAAGACCATAATACTTCTCCCTTGTGATACCATGTGGTATAGTTTTACCGCTTGAAAAGCTATATCCATACTCCCCGTCCACGTTTTTCATATATATCTTCGACAGCATTGATCTCGTATCAAGCTGTTTTCCGTATTCAATAATACGCTGAGTACCGATATTCACCGAAAGGATACTCAGCGACACATTGACCTGCCTGTCCCCTCTGATATATGCACGCCTGCCGTAAGCCTTGACCGCATATACGCCGATAGCCTCCCACAGTGTAGACTTCTCTTTGATGTTCACATAGTTCACAGTGTCAGTTCCACTCTCGTAGGTTATCTCACTTGAGGGGCTGTAGCTCTTCATAATATCCGTCAAACTCACCTTAGACCATACCCCAGGTTCAGGCTCGTTCTGCCCCAGCATAAGTGTTATCCCACGGCTTATAAGTTCAAGAACAGTTTTTCCGCCTCTCACCCTTGTTCTGATGTAATCCGCAGGACCGTAGTGCATACGCTTGCTGCCTATATAAAGTGCCACACGCCTGATATTGTTAAGATTTATGCTGTTATTCAGAACGACAGACGCTCTAAGTTCACTGTATGGCGTATAGCGGTCTTTCACAAGCCTTGCTGAAACAATGTTTCTATAGTCCAAATTGCCACTGCCAATAATTTCAAACCTGATGTATATCTTCGCCATTATTCCGCCCCCCTAAGCTTTATCATAAGGCTTCCAATTATCCTGTCAGGCTGAAAATCCATTTCTATCTCTGAGAGTATGTATCCGCTGTATAAGACCCCGTCTGCCGTGAAATTGATCGCCTTTCCTCCGTTCTCGCTTAGAGCAGCCCAAGCGTAAGCCTTGTCCGACGGAGCGATCCTGCCGCTGAACTGAAATATCTCCGCCGCCTTTCCTGAGATATTTCGCAAAATACCATTCACAGCCTTTGTTTCCTCCTGAATGTAACCTCCGCTTCGCTTAACTCCGTCCATGTAAAATGAACGTGTGCCGATGTCAAGCTTTATCTTTCCCTTTTTACTCACTTATATCCTCCTCACTGCAAATGCCGATACTAAGCTCTGCCTGCCTTTCAAGCCTGTGAAGGGGCAATGTCTGAACTGCGCCTCCAAGCTTTGCACTCTTTACATTCAGAACCTCGCTTTTTGCAAGCTCCGACATAACGCTTTCACACTTTTCCTGAAGCTCCTCCATGTCATCGTATTTTCCTGCCTTGCCCATAAGCCGCAAGTCGATATGACATATATACTCAGTGTAAAGCTTTTTGCCGCCCTGCCCAATGACTTCATCGACCACATCATAGCCTTTAAGTCCATAGAAGCCAATTGCTTCCCCACTGTGCAACAGACTGTCAGCCGAAGTGTATTCACCCATTGCAGTAAAGCCTGCTCCGTCAAGTATCTTTTTTATCTCTGCCGCCATTTCTGTCCAGACTGTCATGGCTCGTCCTCCTTCCTAATATGCGATAACGGCATTGAATACAAAGCCGTCCTTTGAGAAAAATCTTTCCGCCCTTGAAACTGCACTGTCACGAAGCTCTCTTGCCGCCTTTATCCTGTTCTCCTCGTCAAAAGCCTCCACCGCCTTGCCCTGCGCCGTAAACATGACCTTGTATTCAGCGGCTTTCAGACAAATAAATCTGTAAAAGACCTCCGCTGCCGCCGCAAATTCGCATATAGCCGTCCCACCCTCAGCGACCATTCGCTCCTGGTCAACAGCCTTTTCCATTTCGTCAGCACACACCGTTATAAGCCCTGCATACACCTCAGCCGACGTGCTGTCAAGTCCGCTTAGCTCCATGAAATTGCTCTTTACATTGTCTTTGCTTATTGCCATTTTCCTGCTCCTTTCAAAAAATATACCCGCCCACCGTCCCTTTTTTCATTATCCTCTCAGCTTACTTTGTAGTTTTCAGCGTCTTTACAGCACCGCTCGTAAGTACAGAGAAACCTGCAAGCACTGAGCAAACGATCTCGTTGCACTGATTAGTAATAAGCTTATCGTAGTCCACGATAACATCTCCTCCAAGCACCATTTCAACAGCACTGCTCTGGTCGATGCCCACCGCAATACCGCCAGTGAGCTGAGGGCATTTTACAAGCGTTACACCATATGGCGTCTGAACTGTGCCGCCTGCCATATAGTCGCCAATGCAGTATTTCATCTCGTCCATAGCAAGGATCTTAGCCATAACGTCAGGAGTACAGATCATGGTCGTCATGTTAAACTCGCCCATGGAAGCCCAAAAAGCCGCCAGATCAGCGTAAGTAAGCTCACTGCCAATAAGAGTCTGAGCTGTAATACCTCTTGTTATCTCAGTCATAGCAAAGCTGTTCACATCTCTGCTTATAGTCGCTCCAAGGTTTTTCAGCACCACGCCGAAAGCCTCAAGCTTCTGCTTCCTTACAGACTCAAAAGAACAGTTAAGACGTCTTGCAAACTTTGTAAGAATCTTACTGGAGGTGCTAAGTCTGACAGTTGTAATAGGCACATTTCCACCCTCTGCCACAACATCAGTTGAACCTGACTTTGTAACGTTCAGACCTCTGAAATCCACTCCGTCAGTGTATGAAACAGCCGCCGCTACCTTACCCATGATAGAAGCCTCGTCCATGCCCTGCTTGACAGTGCGTCTTATGTACTCAGGAAAAAGCACTGCCGACTCAGTGGAAATGAAGAATTTCTCCACCCTGTCAGAATTTGCACCCTTTACCTTGATGTCAAAACGCTTGAGCTGTCTTTCAAAAGCGTCAAGACCTTTAAGCTCGGTGTTCTCATAGTTTGCGTCAGGATCAAGCTCAGCCAGTGCCTGTGTGAATGTCTTGCCTGTGATAGAATAAAGTCCCTTTTCAAGTTTGATATTGTTGTACATATTATTTTCTCCTTTTCGATAATTAAAGTTGTCCGATTTTTTTGTACTGATTTTCGTATCATCGAAAACCATTTGTCTTTTCGTGTGAACACTGTTCGCCCCTACAGTGATGATATCACATTCTCGGCATTTAAGCCCCTATCTCCACATTGTCATCGCCCCCTTTCACATCTGTCCATTACATCTTGTAATCACCCGTGATAAAGCTCTCCCTTTCGGCTTTGTAGACCTCCTCATTCTCAGCCGCCTGCTTTTCAAGCCTGCCACGGAAGTCAATAAGCTCCGTAACTGTCATAAGCTCCGCAAGTTCTTTCACACGCTTTGCACTCATAAAAGGCTTGCAGAAATAGCTGAGCCTTAAAACGTCCTTTTCAAAAGCTTCCCTCGCAAGGGCAAGCTCATAGCTCTTGTCGGTGCTTTCCTGCTTCTCCCTTAAGGCAAAACGCTTCGTTACCCCTGCGTTCACCTGTGCAGGCACTGCCACGAACGACCACTCGTAAGCGTCAAGCGGCTCGTCAAGAATGTGATAACACAGCTTACCGCCGTATTCACCGCCCTTTTCATGGTCACAGCCGACCTTGTACATATCCGCTCCGCATACAGAGCAAAGCTTCTTTCCCATAGTGCAGCTAACGGATACCTCTTTCTTTATTCCGCCCTGAATCTCGCTTATAAGGTCGCCGTTAGAAGCAGTTCGCACCATGTAAGCCTTTGCCATAAGCCTGCGGTAGACCTCTCCGTCTGTTGTAGTTTTCTCAGGCAGAGTTTCCACCCAAGTGTCGAATATTCTGGCAGTCTGCTTTGAGCTTTTAGGGTCATGGTCGAAAATACCCGTTCTGCCCTTAAAAAGCTCCGCAAGCTTCTCCAAAGCGCCTGATGAAAACTTTTCGCCATCTCTGTCAATGTCATTGTCACAAAGCGCCACCCTGAAAACAAAGACCTTGTCCTCCGTGAGCGGCTCTCTCGCATAGCCGTTTATCTTTTCAAGCTCCTCGCCTGATACTGTTTCGCTCATTGCATTTCCTCCTTTTTTCTCTCGTTCTCTACCCTTTCGTTTTCAAGCTCCGCCGCCTTAGCCTGCGCATTGTAAAGCCTTGACTTCGCCAACGCTTCCTCGTCCTGAAGATTTATGTTGTCCCACTCTATCTCCACCCCACAAGCATATCCGTTAAGCCTTAAAAACGCCTCGCATATCTCTCTGAGTATAGGTTCAAGCAGTCTGCGGTAATATTCAAGCTCGCTTGTGAGAATATCCGATTGCTGTGCAGACATTCGCTCAGTGGTTGACCAGTTCAGCCCAAGCAAAAACGGTGGTATTGAAAGCTTCGCCACAAGCTGTTCCATAAGCTGTCTGACAGGTATCTCCGTGTCTATCATCTGATTGTCAGCGCCTATGACCTTTATGTCCACATCACCCACAGCCACAAAATCCTGCACAGAGCCGTTTCGTGAAGCCCTCATGCCTCTGCTCCATTCCTGAGCTATCTGCTCTGCACGCTCCTTGGCTCTCGCCCTGTCGCTCTCCCCCTCAGGGTGATAAGTCACCGCATAGCGCACATTTCCTACCCTGTCGAAGTTCTGCCCCATGCACTCGTAAATTCGCATAAGTATCTCGCTCAGCGCAGGCAATCCACGAAGTATGGACACCCCGTCAGGGTGCTTAGGACTAGGATTGAGCGCCGTGTAAAGCAGTTTTTCAGGACTTCTTACCGGTATCTCCTCACCGCTTCCCATGTAAAAAATACGTTTTTCAAAAGCGTTCCTGCCCTCACGCACTCTGTACAAAGTCGGGTCGCCAACATATATCCCCTTGACCTTGCCTGTCCTGTAATCTGCATATATCCTGCCTATCGCCTTGCCATATGTAAGCAGTGAATCCAGATACATATCCGCAAAAGTGTAAATGGACTTTCCCGACACCCCCACGGAAACCTCTCTGCAAAACCTGTCAAGCTCCGCCTGCGCCCTCTCGTCACAAGCCGTGACCTTAAAGCCCCCTGTGAGCCTTATTATCTTGCCGAAGCAAGCGTCAATGATCGGCACATTCGCCCTGAGTGCGTCATAAAGCTCCTGCTGAAAAACCCCCTCAGGCGCAAGCCTGTAATGAAACCCCGACTCTCTGTCAGAGCCTGCCGTGTTCGGCACAAATTCACGGACCTTCTTTCTGAAAATACTCATTTTCTCTCCTTTCTTTCTGTACACTTTTTTGTACTAATGTTCAACTGTCAGTACAAAAAAGTCGTCCTTTTCACGTCCCAGACATTCTGCCGCAAAGTATCTCATATCGTCCATGGCGTGATCGTTCTCTTTCACAGGTGCGTCCTTTCCTGCCTTATCGTCCCAGCGGTAAAGATTTATCTCACGAAGCGTATCATGACATCTGCGGTTTATCCTTATCCTGCCGTCCTTTATGCAGTCCGACACAAGCCTGATACCCGAAACAACGTCGTTCTTTGCAGGCTGGACAGTGAATTTTCCATGCCTGCGTATGCACTGTATGAACGAAGCCGCCGAGGGGTCGCAAATGACCTTTTCGATGCAAAGCCCGTCGGCAAGCTCTTCAAGCCCCTTGTAATGCTCCTCGTCAGCTTTCTGCATACCTTCACGTCGAGAATCATAGTAATACTCACTGAGTCTGTACCATACTCCACCACTCTCACCCCAAAGCCCGAAGCTTGAAGGATTTACAGTGCCGTAATCACAGCTTATTACATACCGCTCGCACTGTATATCCCCCTCAAAGACGTTTTTCTCCTCGTTAAACATAGGGTAAACAAGCCCCTCTGCCGCCGTCCATTTGCCAAGAACAAAACGCTCGTAAAACGTCCCCGTGTATATCCTGTGATAGCGTTCTATCACCGCCCGGTCAAGGGTCGGATTGTCCTCCAGCACAAAATGTCTGTAGATAAGCCGTTTTTCCTCCGCCTTGTCTATCCACTCTTTCTTGAACCAGTGGTAAGGATTGTCAGGATTGCAGTTGAACCACAGCTTGCTCCCCGCCACCGAACACCTTGCCACAGCCTGCTCTATAAAGCTTCTGGGCATAAGTGCCGCCTCGTCAAGAAGCACCCCCGCAAGGGTCACGCCCTGGATAAGTGAGGGCGAGCCTTCGTCCCTGCCGCCAAAGTAGTAAAACCTGTTTTTCCTGCCGCAAAAGCTCACGTCCATATAGTTCTTTGACGCGACCTCCACAGCCGTCATGCCCATGGCTTTCATATATCCCCTGAGCGCAGGCAGGATATTCCTTTTCAGCGACACGATAGTTTTTGAGCATAGCCCAAAAATGCACTCGTCAAAATTAGTCATCGCCCATGTCATAAAAGACGCCGACAAACAAAAGGTCTTGCCCGATCTGACCGCACCGTCACAGATTATCCCGTCGTAATCACTAAGCTCCCGTGCCGTCCACCATCTGAAAACAAACCTCTGATTTTCCGACAGCCTTGTTATTTTCACAAGCTATCACCATCCCTGCCGTAAATGCTCTCGATAAGTCGCTTCGACTCACCGCCGCCGTCAAGCTGAGGCGCAAGCTCCCCAAGCTTTTCCAAGGCTTTCTGCCTGTCAAAAAACTTGATCTCCAAAACGTTCTTTCCGCTGATCTTTATCTCACTCACATTGAAAAGATCCATGCCCATGATGTCCCTTGCCGTCATGTTCTCAGCGTCAAAAACAAGCTTTACAGCGTCATTCACCGCCCCGAAAGCTATCCTGTTCAGCCCTCGCTTCACATAAGAAAGGGTGTCGCTGTCAGCCTCCTCCAGTTTTTTAAGCTCCGCCTCCGTTTCTGCCGAGTGCAGAAGCTCAAGCCCCCTGTCCTCAGCCTCCTCCGCCCTTGCACCGGTGTGCAAAGCCGCTTCACGAAGATTTCTCAGATAGAAGAAAAATCTCGCAAATCTTTTCTGTTCGCCTGCCATATCGTTCCTCCTTTTTTAATTTCTGCGAAAGATGTGCCACCGTATCTTAACGGCTCTCAAAAAACATCTCTCACTTATCCCGAAAAATACCCCTTTTGTTGCATAAAAAATGCAACAATTGCAGAAATGTTGTCAAATTAAATCGTTTATCATTTGTTTGCATAAATCGTCCTGCCCAAAACTGTGCAAAAGCCACATACTTTCATGAACAGAAAAACTATTGGTAAAAAAGAAATACTTTTATTTTTTGAGCCGTTTCGTGCCATTACTGCACCTTATTTCAGACAAATATGTAAGTCATGCGAAACTTTCAATATACCTTATGAAAAAAAGTATATATTACTTGACAAAAGCCGAAAAAATAGTACAATAGTAAGTGTATGACACAAATTTGAAGAACAACGCAGGAGGTAAAAATATGAAAATGAGAGGTATCTATTCCTCAGTAACAGATATCAGACGAAAAGTCTTTACAGAGGTGGCAAGACTTGCCTATGAAGAGGGCGATTATGCCGAAAAGATCGCAGAGCTTCCTTATAAGATAGTACCGGGAAGCAAAGCTGTTTACCGTGAGTCTATCTTCCTTGAAAGAGCTATCGTTGAAGAAAGGCTCCGTCTTGCTATCGGTCTGCCCCTAAGACCGATCGAGGAGCATAAGTCTGTGGCTGACGGCATTGAAGAAAGTGCGATCGCAGAAAAGTATTACGATCCACCGCTTGTAAACATAATCAAGTTTGCCTGCAACGGCTGTCCTGAAACTCATTATCATGTTACCGACTGCTGTCAGGGCTGTCTTGCGCACCCATGTCAGGAAGTCTGTCCAAAGGGTGCCATAACCATCAAGCATGGCAAGTCAGTAATAGATCAGTCTAAGTGTATAAAGTGCGGCAGATGTCAGAGCGTCTGTCCATACAATGCAATAAACAAAATGGAAAGACCATGCGCAAGAGCCTGCGGCATGGACGCTATCGGCTCAGACGAAGAGGGCAAGGCAAAAATAGATTATGACAAGTGCGTATCCTGCGGAATGTGTCTTGTAAACTGTCCATTCGGTGCTATCGTAGACAAGGGACAGATATTCCAGCTTATAACAGCAATGAAGAAAAAGAAGAAGGTCATCGCTATCGTAGCACCTGCATTTGTAGGTCAGTTCGGACCAAAGGCAAGCCCTGAAAAGCTCACAGCGGCAATGAAGAAGCTTGGCTTTGCAGACGTGGTCGAGGTAGCAATAGGTGCAGACCTTTGTTCCATCGAGGAAGCAAAGGACTTCATGAGAGAAGTTCCTGAACATCAGCCATTCATGGCGACATCATGCTGTCCTGCATGGTCAGTAATGGCGAAGAAGCTTTTCCCTACCCTTGCCCCATACATTTCAATGGCTTTGACCCCAATGGTACTTACAGCAAGAATGCTCAAAAAGGACGATCCTGACGCTTGTATCGCATTTATCGGACCATGTGCGGCAAAGAAGCTTGAAGCTTCAAGACGTACTATCCGCAGCGACGTAGACTTTGTGCTTACCTTTGAGGAACTCATGGGAATGTTCAATGCCAAGGGCGTAACATTTGAAGACATTACAGATGAAGAAAAGGTAGATCTTTGCGAGGGTACAGGTGACGGACGTGGCTTTGCAGTAAGCGGCGGCGTAGCAAAGGCAGTAGCAGACGTTATCCACAAGCTTGACCCAGAGCGTGAGGTCAAGGTAGTATCAGCGCAGGGACTTAAAGACTGCCGCAAGCTTCTCACACTTGCAAAAGCAGGCAAATATGACGGCTATCTTCTCGAGGGCATGGCTTGTCCTGGCGGCTGTGTAGCAGGTGCAGGAACGCTTCAGGCGGTAGAAAAGAGTACAGCGCTTGTAAACAAATATGTAAAGGACGCACCTTTACAGAACTCTCTCGACTCCAAATACGAGATCAATCTTGATCTTATCACCGAGTCGCATGATGACAAATAAGAGATAGAATTGAAACGGACAGCGTTATGCTGTCCGTTTTTTTGTACTGTCGCTCGCCGTGACGGGCATTTTACGCCATACATTGTGGTATAAAACACTTTTTCACCTCTTTTTGAATTCGT
>OGKO01001271.1_pt1 | contig 15137 bp, 10 predicted proteins | sample 1572451 | NCBI WGS metagenome assembly OGKO01 (sample SAMEA2582089, study PRJEB24529) | metagenome | biome: Human gut stool | place: China | collected 2011 | reverse complement strand
TTTGTTGATAGTTAAATGTTCCTTCAAAGCCAGGATAAGTATCTTTTGGTGCTAAAAATGGATCAATAAGGAATGTTGTATTTTTTATTGTTAATTTTCCTGTAGCATTTCGAATGTGAGTATATTGTGTCATAGTTATCTCCTTAATTAAATTATTGTCGATTTAATTGAATAGATTATTATTTGTAATCTCTAGAACTAGTGTACCTTGTTTTGTTATACTAGTCTCAACAATAATTAACACTATGTTTATTAATAGACACATTGTATAAAAGTGTCTATATTGGAGGTTATATGATAACTCGAAAAGAAATGACACGTATGTTGTTAAAAGAAGGCTTGCTTAGTTGTTTAGCAAACAATTCTTTTGAGTCTGTAACAGTAACATCGTTGTGTAAAGCTTCGGGTATAACTCGTTCTACTTTTTATTTACACTATAGTAATATCATGGAAATTGTTGATGATTTAGTGGATGATGCAATCGCTTATTCAAAGCCAGGAATGGTAGATAACAACAATTTACAAACTATAGCTAACACCTTATCAGCTGCTTCTAATTCTGTTTCGTTGAGAGAAGCATACGATTCTATTTTTGATAGACTGCCGTTATGTCAGCGTATTATACGACATAAAAAGTATTTACCTTTATTTTTAGATGAACAAATTTCAGAATATGTATTACAACGCATTATAGGACGTGAAAAAGATCGGCAAGGGCTCGTTATGGCAGAAGCACTTGGGGTTTCGTTTGATGTGGGGGTATCCGTTTTTGTATTTTTAGTACACGGTCTATATGCTGTTAATAAACAATATAAGTGGTCTCAGAGCGATGAGTGGTTAGAAGCTCAGAAAATTATTTTTGAACTCGTTTATCGTGGATTACAAAGTAAATAGAATTTATACACGCTTGTATTTTGAGATTTATTGAAGTTTTATATAACGAAAAAAGGACTCCAACTGGAGTCCTTTTTTCATGTAAGGGGAGTGTTAGTATTAATATCAAATGAACCATGTATTTAAACAAGTAGTAGGTTTGGGGTTAGTAATACTTGTCGGGAGATAAATACACGTATGGTAACCAGGGAATTGTTACCTCTATTTATCATTTGACATTGTCATTATAAGAACAAAAAATGAGTTGAAAATGAAATTTTTTAAGAAATTTCTTTTAATTTCTTGAAATTCTAAAAAAGATAATAATTAAGTTTAATTATTGTTGATAAATATGGGACAATTTTGGTATTATATATAAAGGAGAAGTTGTATATTTTATAAAGGTTTAATGGCTATTAGAGTTTTATAAAGTATACAGCTCTATAGCATGAGAGGAGCAGTCATATGAGGAAAATATTTACCATATTGTCCCTTTTGTGGCTACTCAGTATAGGGGGGACTGCTAACGCAACGGACTGGTACTATGTTGGACCAGATGCATCAGGAAACCAATTATTTATTGACAATGACAGTGTACAGAAGAGTGATTACGACGCGCTTTTGTGGCTGCGAGTTAATGAACTGGGTGGCGACGAATTGCGATATAAAGTTTATATCAGTAGATATAATCGAACCATGGAAACATTGAAGGTAGATGCGTACATGTCAGACGGGACGCCGTATGAGAATGTAGAATTTAATGAGAATCCTGAGCCTATTGCAGGGAACACAAATGGTCAAGCCATTTATATTTTATTATGGAAATAAAAGAACCATCTAGTACAGCAAACTAGATGGTTCTTTTTATGTGTAAAATATTTATAAAGCATTAGGGAATATTTTATATACTACATCCTCTAGATGTAGAGAATGGTATATATGAGGTTTTTAGACTTGAGCTGTATTGCGAGTCAACTCCAAGTCTTGAATCATTTGGAGATCGTCTTGAGGTGAACGACCGCCAGTAGTTAAGTAGCCACCAACCATGATACCGTTTAGGCCACCTTTTAGAGCATAAGCTTGTAAGTCTCGTAGATTTACTTCGCGGCCACCTGCAGTCCGTATCAATGCGTTTGGCAAGATGAAACGGAATACAGCGAAGGTACGTAAGATATCCAATGGACGTAAAGCTTCGTTGCTTTCAAATGGAGTCCCTTTAACAGGATTCAAAATGTTTAATGGCACGGAGTCAATATGTAAACGTTTGAGTTCGAACGCCATTTCAACGCGTTGTTCTAATGTTTCGTTAAGACCAAGAATGCCGCCAGAGCAAACACGGATGCCTGCTTTTTGTGCATTATCTATGGTAAACATTTTGTCTTCGTAGGAATGTGTAGTACAAATATCTGGGAAGTGACTAGGTGCCGTTTCGATATTGGAGTGGTATCGAGTAACGCCAACTTCTTTTAATTTGAGTGCTTGTTCGTAAGTTAACAACCCAAGGGAACAGCAGATTTCAAGACCAATTTCATTTTTGATACGGCCTAATACATGGATGATTTGATCAAATTCATCAGGGTTATTAGTATTACGACCACTTGTTACGATGGAAAAACGAATTGCACCAGCCTCTTTAGCTTTACGTGCTGCTTGGAGAATGCTTTCTTCATCCATGAAAGGATACTCCTGAACGCCTGTGTTGTGGTGTGCGGATTGAGCACAGAATTTACAGTTTTCAGGACATTTGCCGGACCGAGCATTAACAATGGCACATACATCCACAGAATTATCATTGAAATGTTGGCGAATTTTATCAGCCATAGCGAGTAGAATCATGGTATCATCATCTGAAGTATGAATTAGCTCGATTGCTTCTTCTTTTGTAATTTCGCCGCCGTTCATGATGCGGTTTGCAATGGTAAGAATTTTTTCGTATGTACCCACTTGGGATGGTTGTTGATCTATAGGCAAAGCCATAATAGCCTCCGGTAAATTGTTAACTTAATAAAAACATAATATATTGACAATTTGATTGTAAACGTTCACGTATAAATTGTCAACTTAATACATGAATTGGTTAACAAAATAATAACATGTTATGGTTCATATCTTATGATGAAAGAATTTGAGCTTATCTTATAATTTATATTTATTAATAGTTAAGAGAAGTTTAGTTTAACTATATCTTTTTGATGCTAAATGATAGTTATTTTTAACTTATCTTTAAGGTTTTGTAGTATAATAAACTATTGTAATTACTATATATAACTATAATAAAAATATTAATGGAGGAGTGGATATAGATGCAGCCGTTTCGATTTATACACTGTGGTGATCTGCATTTAGGGGCACCCTTTCAATATGCTACAGGTATTAGCAATGCTGTTGATCGCGCCGTAAGTGAAGCAACCTATGTAGCCTTAGATAAAATTATTGATACTGCTATTACAGAACATGTGCATGCTGTCGTAATAGCTGGGGATATTTATAATAGCGAAGACCATAATTTAGAGGCTCAAGTCCGTTTTGTGCGCGCCATGTATCGCTTGGCTGAGCATCGTATTGATGTTTATATGGTACAAGGTAATCATGATCCTGCTGAAAGCTGGAAAGCGCAACTGCAGATGCCAGATAATGTCCATATATTTTCTAGCGAACAGGTACAGCGTTTCCCGCTCATCGTTAATAATATAGAAATTGGTGGCGTATATGGCATTAGTTGTGGTCATGGTAATGAAAGCGACAACTATGCTCGTCAATACAGAGCTTTTGAACGGGATGAGTTTTCCCTTGCTGTCATGCATGGTACTGTAGGCTCTAGTGTAGGCTCTGAAAATCATAATGTAACAGGACCTTGTAACTTAACTGATTTAACAGAGGCTGCCATGGATTATTGGGCATTAGGTCATATTCATAAATCTCAAGTTCTTAGCGAGGAACCTCTCGTAGTTTATGCGGGTAATTCGCAAGGATTGCATCGTAAAGAACATGGACCTAAAGGATGTTATCTTGTATCCGTATCTCATAATGGTCATTGTGATTTGCGATTTATCGACACTTGTGCAGTCCGATTTGAGGAAATCAAAATCGATATTGCTGGCATGCAAAATGAAACAGATTTCTTAGAGATTTTGCGGCATAAAAAAGAAAACTTGCGAAAGCAACATAAGAAAAACATCTTGCTATCCCTCGTTTTGTCCGGAACGGGACCTCTACATCGCCTATGTACGCAAGAGGAGATTCGAAAACTATGGTTGCAAGAGTCTCAAAATGAAGAGAAAGGCAAATCTATATTCGTTATGCCTTACCGTATTATTTCTAATACACGACCTAGTATTAATCTAGTTGAACGACGTTTATTAACAGATGTAGTAGGTGATTACTTGCGTGCTTATGACGATATGGTAGATGGAGATGCGATACAGACTGCGCGTCAAATCATGGGTAATCGTCCTGAATTTAAGCGCTTAGGCGTATATGCCGATTTATTGAGTGATGAATTATTGGCACGAGCTTTGAAACGTTGTGAAATTGAAGGTGTTACTGTGTTGATGGGGGCTAATGATGAACATTAAACGTATACGATTTGATGAATTTGGTCCGTATCGCGACTGGTCTTTCACCACGGGTGACAATGGGGTTCAACTCATGTATGGCCCTAATGAAAGTGGTAAAACATCCTTGCTCGAAGGGATGCGCACCTTGTTATTTGGCGGTACTCATAAGGCTTATGGCCCTATGACGGGAGCTCTTGATGTGGACCGTAATGGTGAAAGTTACTATATCGGTCGTAAAGGTAAGCAGTTAGACTTTTACAGCCCTGGTCATCCTGCCATCCATGAAGAGCCGGCTCAACATTGGTGGCATGGCATCGATAAAAAAACATATAACCGCATATTTGCGTTAACATTAGACGATCTACAAGGCCTTGATGTATTACAAGAGGTAGAGGTTCGTTCTCGATTCTTTGGCGCTGAAGGGGGAGAACACTTAGGTGGAGCTGTTAAGGATGTTGAAAAAGGGGCTACAGACCTACTTGTAGCATCCTCGAATGGTAAACGTCGCATCAATGTATTGATGGATGAGCTTAAAGAAAACCGTCAAAAGTTGAGTCAGTTGGCGGAGCATGAAGCGCAATATGTGGAATTACAAACCGTCTTTCACAGTACGGAGCAAACCGAAATGGAATTGCAAAATCAGTTGAAAGAATGGAAGGAATATCGGGATGGTATCGATGTAGTATTGCGTGCGTGGGATACGTATCGTCGCAGTGAAGAGGCGCGTATGCATATGCAGCAGTATAATAGTGAGCTCGCCTTGAGTCGTGATGAGTTCCTACGTCTTGATGAAGAAATAAAACGGGCTCGCGACAATATGCAGTTATGGCAGGAAAAGGAAGCGGCATTGATGCCCGCTAACTTTAGTCCTGATAGCCCATTTGGAACTTACGGCCAAGATATTGAAGATCTTATTCAACAAGGTGCTAAATGGGAGCAATTGCGCCGTGAGTGCGAAGAAGGCGATGCGTACATCCGTAAGGTTAGAGAACAATTAGAGTTTTCACGCACCTTACATTCTGCGTGGCGTCACGATGAGCCAATGGCAGAAGACATTAATTGGTTTGATGGGGAACGTTTGGCAAGTCGTTTACGCACCGCAAAAGAACAACTTTTACATTGGCAAGACCGCAAGCCTGCAGAGGCTACCGATGAGGTGCCGACGGCGAACCTTAATGGTGCAACTTTACCTAACTTTAGTGAAGAAGAATTAGCTAAAAAAGAATATTTAGAACGTGAATTAGATCGTATCTTAATGGATATAGATCAAGTAGAGGCTAGACGGAATAGTTATGGTTCAGACGCACAGCCCACAATTCTGCCAAAATGGCTACAACGCATTAGTGGTATAGGTGCTGTTATAGCTGTATTGGTAGTATTAGCAGGCCTGTTGGTTCTTGAATCTGCATTATATACTATAGGTGGTTTTATTTTCTTGATTCTATCTATGGGGCTATTCTGGTATGCTACCTGGAGGCTTCATAATGGTAACTCTGATGTGCCTAAATTAAACTATGAGTTACAAATTTTATCTTCCCGTAAATCTGATGTAGAACATCAGCTAGAGGCTTTGATCAAGGCTGCTACACCTACAGTGAGTCCTGTACCATCCTTAGAAGGAGAGGCACATCTTGAGCGTTGGATTCAGGAAGGGCATACCTTACAAGGTATTTATGATGAAGCCCTCGCAGCATGGCAAAACTGGTTACCCCGAGGGGCGGCTAAGAGTCTCGATGAAGATGATTTCTTTGGTCTCAAACATGAATATGATCAATATCATGAGCAACTACGTACTATAGAAGGCTATGAAAAGCGTTTAGCGGAGCATAAAGAAGGTCTACGCATTATTGAAGACCAAGCGATGGCTTTGTGGTATAACCTTGGAATAGAGTCACCAGTATCTCCTACGGAATTAAAACGTATTTATAATCAATATAAGAACTTTCAACAAAATAAAATTGTATGGGAACAAAAGGAAGCACAACGTAAAAGCTTCCGCAATGAATACGATAATTGGCATCGTAAGGAAAAAGAGCGACTTCTTCGTCAACAAGAACTGCTCCATAAAGCTGGTATGGAAAGTTCCAACGAGTATCGTCAACATCTTATCGATGAGGACCAATATAAACAGTGGCAAACTATCTACAAGCAAAGTCAGGTACAGCTGGATTTACTTGCTCCTGATGCGGAGAATAAAGACCTGTTCTATCGTCGTTTGCGAGAAGGCAACAAAGATAACTGGTTAGATGAATTGGCTCACTCTGAGCGTGAAATAGCCTCTATTGAAGATAAATTGGCTACCTTGTACGAACGCCGTGGTCAAATCGTTGAAGCAATGCGTACACTTGGATCTGACCAGGAGCAACACCAAATGTTGCAAGAACGAGAGGCTTTACAAAGTGAATTAGAGTCTGCTCTCGAAGATTGGGCCACGCAAGTATTGATAAGCCATTGTATGGATAAGGCTCAACAATCGTATGAACAAGAAAAACAACCTCATATGTTAGAGCTTGCCTCCTCTTATGTTGAAAAACTAACTGGTGAGAGGTATACGCTTGATATTCTAGGCATTAATAAAGGGGTAGCACTTATCAACAATAATGGAGAACGACTAGAACTTAAATTTTGGTCTAGTGGCTTAGCTGATCAAGTGTACTTGTCATTACGACTCGCCCTAGCTAAGGTATTCTCTTATCAAGTAGAATCATTGCCGATTATCTTGGATGATATTCTTGTGCGCTTTGATGAAAATCGTCAGCGTAGTGCTTTAGAATTATTGGCTGAGCTTGGGAAAAATCAACAGATTTGGCTCTTTACTTGTCAACGCTCCGTATATGATATGGCTCAATCTATTATGGGCATCGATTGTCATAGATTGAGTCGTAGCTAAATGAATTTCAGACTTGAATTAAAGACTCAGTCGAATTAAAGTGGTAATGAAATAATAATCCCTGTGGAGGCATATGCTTTTACAGGGATTATTAGGGATTATTAAAGAATAAATAATGTAAGTGATTGTAACTAAAGTAACTGTTTTGGTTACCATAGTGTGTTAGTATACATTTAGAATGAAAGGGGTTGAGTACTTGAACACAGCTTATTTGGACATGATCCAAGGGAAGAACCCGGGTGTAACGCCTGTGTGGTATATGCGTCAAGCTGGCCGTAGCCAAGCGGAATATCGCAAAATCAAAGAAAAATATACATTATTTGAAATTACAAAAGAGCCTGAGCTATGTGCTCGTGTTACAGAATTACCTGTTAAGGAATACGGCGTCGATGCGGCGATTCTCTACAAAGATATTATGAGCCCCATGGTGGCCATGAATGTGAATGTAGAACTCAAGGCCGGTGTAGGACCTGTGTTTAGCACACCTATCCGTTCTATGGCTGATGTAGATGCTCTAGAATCCTTTGATCCTACCAAGGTAGAGTACATCGGTAAAACGATTACACTCTTAACATCTGGCATGCTCGACGTACCACTCATTGGTTTTTGTGGTGCACCGTTTACGATTGCATCCTACCTTATCGAAGGGGGGCCAACGAAGAATTACAATAAGACTCGCGGCATGCTCATAGGTGCTCCTCATGTGTGGAATGCACTGATGACTAAACTGGCGGACATGTCCATTGCGTACTTGTCTATGCAAGCCGAAGCGGGTGCTAATGCACTTCAAATCTTTGACTCTTGGGTAGGTGCTGTTAATGCAGACCAGTATAAACAAGGAATTTACCCTCATATGGAGCGGATCATAAAGACTGTGAAAGCTAAATATCCTCATTTGCCAATGGCCATGAATGGCGTTGGTACGGATCATTTGGTGTCTATTTGGTCTCACTTGCCTTTAGATGTCATTGCCCTTGATTGGCGTAGTTCCATTGTTATGGCAAACGAGCGTGGCGTAACACAAACGGTACAAGGTAACTTAGACCCGGCGTATTTGTTCGGAGACGAAAAAACATTGGCCCGCGAAGTCGATCGCATCTTGCTCGAAGGAGTTCGCTATGGTCGCCATATCTTCAATTTAGGTCATGGCGTATTCCCAGAGGCAGATCCTCAAAAACTTCATTGGCTTACTGACTATGTACATGAACGTAGTCGTGAACTTTGGGCTCAAGAGGGGTAAACTAGTGAACGTAGAAAAAAAAGGATTATTATTCCTGTCTTATGGTAGCCCTTCAAGTAAGGATGATTTAGTACCCTATATGACGAGTATTCATCGTGGCCGTGTACCAACGGAAGCAGAGCTTACAAATCTCACTAAGCGTTATGATACAATCGGTCAATGGGAAAATGTTGAACTCCAAACTATGGCAGAGTGCCAATATAAAACCTTGCTTACTCTGTTGCCAATTATGCCTTCCGCTATTGGTTTTTTACATATGAAACCATCCATTGCAGAGGCGGTTGACTCTTTAGTCCGGCATGGAGTGGAGCATATTATCGCTATTGTAACAGCGCCATTCTTTACAGCTCTCGGTACAGGGGCTTATGAAAAACAAGTACAAGCAGCTATTTCAAATTATGATAATGTGACATTCGACTTCATTCGTTCCTGGTGGGACCAACCAACTTTCAAGGAATACTGGGTAAAAGCACTTTCAGAGTGTGTGCATAATGCTAAAGATGTATTCGTTATTTTTAGTGCGCACAGTATACCTCTTATCAATAATCATGGTGCCGATTCGTATGTGTTAGCTTTAGAGGAAAGTGCTAAAGAGATTGCTGAACATTGTAAATTACCGAACTGGACTGTGGCATGGCAAAGTGCGGCGCCTCATGGCCAATGGTTGGGCCCTACTGTAGAGGATGCAATCAATGAAGCCTTACAAACTGATGCTACTCGCATTGCTTTTGTACCATTTGGATTTGTAAGCAATCACGTTGAGGTACTGTACGATAATGATGTGGAGTGTAAAGAACTCGTTGAAGCAAAGGGCGCAACATATATGCGTACACCCATGCCAAATTGTAATGAAACATTTTTACAAGCAATGGCGAGTGCAATAATAGAAAGGATTCATTCGTGAACGTAACAATTGTGGGCGGTGGCTTAACAGGGCTAACAGCGGCTTATTATCTAGGTCATGCAAAGCCAGAATGGACCATTACTCTTTACGAACAAGCACCACGATTTGGTGGGAAAATACAAACGCAACGTGTGGATGACTTCGTAGTGGAACTCGGTCCTGACTCCTATTTGGGTCGTAAAACAGAAATGACAGATCTCGTGCATGATCTTGGGCTAGGGGATACCCTTGTGTCTAATGAAACAGGTCAAGCCTTTGTATATGATAAGGGCTCTATCCACCCAATTCCAGGCGGCTCCATCATGGGCATTCCTACGGAAATGATGCCCTTTGTGAAAGCAACGCTCATTTCATGGCCTGGTAAATTGCGTGCTGGCCTAGATTATTTTAAGAAACCATATCAACTCGATGAAAATGGGGATGTATCCATTGGTCATTTTTTCAAATACCACTTAGGACAAGAAATGATGGATAAACTCATTGAGCCCCTATTAGCGGGTATCTATGGTGGCGATATTTATAAAATTAGTCTATTGTCGACATTCCCTCATTTTATTCAAGTAGAACAAAAATATGGGAACATGGTAAAAGGTATGATGGCTGCTAAGATGAGTCACTCCAAAGCAGGTGTCTCTAAGGCCACCAAAGGGGCTGTTACTGAAGGGGATGTTCCTCGAGCTGGTAAAGGCACTATGACGGACCGTCAATTTGAAAGCCACGAAGCTAAGACTAGTCAAGATAATGCTGCTAGTAATAGTGTAAACGGCTCTAGCCATATGACAAAGACTAGTTCTAATCATCAGTCTGTTAAGGCGCAAGCGGATATGGAAAGTCGAAAGGGTACTGCTGCTCAATCTGGTATGTTCCGTCAATTGACAGGCGGCCTTGAAAGCGTGATTACCGCTATCGTCAAGGCTATGCCTAGTAATGTACATTTGCATACAGGTGCGCTAGTTTCTGATATTCGATATATTGATGGTGTATATGCAATCGATGTAGTGAAGTCGTGTAACGATTCTTGTGGCTGTCAATCTACGGCAGACCATGTGATTATCACTACACCGCCGGCAACATATACTCAATGGTTCAAGGATGATGCGGGTTTTGACTTCTTGCGTTCCATGGAACAATCTAGTTGCGCCATTGCTATTATGGCCTTTGATAAAAGTACCTTTGATGGTGATTTAAAAGGATCGGGTCTGCTTATTACCCGTAATACGGATACACCTCTTACAGCGTGTACCATTCTTAATCAAAAATGGCCTCAAACTACCCCTGATGATAAGGTGGTTTTGCGCGTCTTTATTGGTAAGCCAGGTAATGATGTAGTAGAACGACTCAGTGAAGAGGAACTTTCAGAATTGGCAGTCAAAGAAATTCAGCATATTATGAATTTTTCTGCCAAGCCAGAGTGGGTGCGCATCAATCGTCTCATTCACTGCATGCCTCAATATAATGTAGGCCATCGTGCAGGTATTAAAGTCGTACGTGAACATGTAGCCGAGCAGTATCCAAATCTACACCTCATCGGCACACCTTTTGATGGAATCGGGATTCCTGACGGTGTAAAACAAGCAAAAGAACTCGTAGAAAAACTTGTGAATGACAAGTAAAATAGTGACTTGCTTAAAAGAGTTAGTATAGTATTAAGCGACATAGGATTATCTCAGCCTAAAAGCAGTAATTTAGTCTTAACTAAAGAATATACTAATAAAAAATCTCAATAGAAACTAAATTGAAAAGACTCTATATGCTATAATAGTAAGTGGAGTCTTTTGATTTCCGTAATTATAGATATACATTATTATTTTGATATAATCACCATAGATAGGAGTGATCATAATGGGAAAAGCAATCCCTACAGTAGAAGGTTGGCATAGCCAACACATGGTATTTGCCATGGATTTCAGCGCATGGAACTGCTTCACAGAGGATGAAAAAGCAGCAGCGCGCAATGAATTAAAAGCATTCTTAGCAGAACTTGAATCTAAACATCAAGCTAAAGAAGGTAGCTATGCATTCTATGATTGTAATGGTGCAAAAGGGGATTTAATCCTATGGATTCTTGGTCCATCCCTTGAATACTTGGCTCAAGTAGAACGCAAGTTCCGTCGCCTTGCTATTGCAAGTGTATTGGTACAAACTTACTCCTATACATCTGTAACAGAAGTAAGCACCTATGTTAAGGCTAAACTTGATACAGAAGAAGTTAACCAAAAACTTTACCCTCATGTACCTCGCGATAAATACATCTGCTTCTACAACATGACTAAAAAACGTGAAGGTGCAGATAACTGGTTCATGTTACCACCGCAAGAGCGCGGTGCTTTGATGAAAGCTCACGGTGAACTTGGTAAAACATACTTGGATGTATTATCTGAGTTCACTACTGGTGGCTGTGGCCTAGACGACTGGGAATGGGGTATTACTATCTTTAGTAACGACGACATCCAATTCAAAAAAATTGTATACGATATGCGCTTCGAAGAAGCCAGTGCAAAATACGGCATTTTCAGCGACTTCTACGTTGGTACCATCATCGACGACGCACTACTAGAAGAAATCTTTGGATAATAAAAGAGCCTGCTTTAGCAGGCTCTTTTATTATTTAATTCATATATATAGATAAATAACTGCTTATTGTATCGTATGTTTGTTCAGATTATAATGTTCTTAAGGTAGTCAGCGAGGTTGGGTCTCTCTTCGTTATAGAAGGGGGTGAGCTAATGAGTGACTTTGAACTTATTACAGTTATCATTGGAATATTGACATTAGTCGTTTCCTTTGGTGCACTTATAGCGCTTATTTGCCTCACAAAAAGCAAATAGCCCTCCGTTACCATGCGTAATTAGCTAAACAGAAAGGCCATTTCCTATATGTTTTGTTTTTGAGATGCGCCTGACGTTCCTACTCGTCTGACTATCTATTTATATTATAGAGATAAAGATATATATCGTCAAATTAAAATGAATGGACTGCTTAGCAGTCCATTTTTCTTCCCTTAAAATGAAGGGTATAATTTTGAACAGAAAATTTTGTATACGCACTGTACTGTGTAAAATATAATTCACTATATTTGATTATCTTATTCATGACTATATTTTTATAAAAGAGAACCCCGCATCGATCCGACTTACGAGGTTCTTCCTTCCCACTTAGATAATAGAAACTATAATTTACATTTTGCTAAAATGCTAATACACATCTAGTTTTTAATAAAAGAACTCCCTCATAAAATCCGACTTGCGTGTTCAAGGCCTATGGCCGCAGAACTAATTCGCATGGAGGATTGTTGAGGGAGTCTTTTATTACCTTATTTGGTTGTAAATTATAGTTTCTGTTACATCTTATACGTTCATGTTTGCGCTTTTACGCACATAGAACCAGTAGCACACCGCTACTGTTACAAGGTTGAACGCAAGTAATACAGCAAAGGCTGGGTGAATATTGCCGAACATGGAATATACAAAGCCGAAGATTTTAGGTGTAATGAAGGCACCATATGCAGCTACAGCGGCTACGAAACCTGTAATTAAAGAGGAGAGCAATGGATTGCCAAATACGTGTGGAATCATACGGAATGTTGCACCGGTAGCAAAACCACAGCATACAAAGGTTAATACGGACATTGCAAAGAAGAATGGGAAGTTGTGCATATCTACACCAACTGCAATTAATGCGGTGGATGCACATAAGCCGATAAGACTAATAAAGGTAACTTTTGTACCACTATTGATTTTATCTGCTAACCAACCACCCACAGGACGAAGGGCACCTGCTACGAGTGGACCTACAAATGCGATAGAAGCAAATGGAATTTCAGGGAATTCTTTGCCTACTAATAGACCAAGTGCTGCTGCGTAACCAGAGAATGCACCGAAAGAACATGTATAGAGCAATGTTAGTGCCCATGTGTGCTTGTTACCAAAGATTTGTACGAGGTTTTTAGGATTTGGTTTTTCTAGAGGTAGGTTATCCATGAAGCGAGTCATCAATGCAAGGATAACAACAAGAGGTACAACCCACATGAAAGCTGCATTAGCTAGATATACTGCGTTGCCCTTAATAATTGTTGGCGTTACACCAAATACACTACCTAAAGCCGCAGATCCCATAGCAAATGGAGCTAGGAAGTAGATTACAGAAATACCAAGATTACCAACGCCACCGTTGATACCAAGAGCTGTGCCTTTTTCAGATTTAGGGAAGAAGTTACCAATGTATGCCATAGAGGATGAGAAGTTGGCACCTGCTAAACCGATAAGGGCTGTTAAAATCATAAATGTCGCATAAGAAGTTGTTGTATCTTGTACAGCAAAGCCGAGCCACACAACAGGAACTAATAAGATAATTGTGGAAATAAATGTCCAGTTTTTACCGCCTAACAGTGCTGGCATGTATGTGTATACAAATCGCAATGTGGCACCTACTAGGCCTGGTAAGGCAGCCAATGTAAATAATTGATCAGTAGTAAAGTTAAATCCAGCGCTATTTAGCTGAGCCGCAATGGTTGCCCATAAGTACCAAACACAGAATGAAAGGGTTAAGGCAATAGTGGATATAACGAGGTTTTGTTTAGCAATTTTTTTGCCAAACTTTTCCCAAAATTCCGGATTCTCCGGTTGCCAATTAGCCACGATTTCGCTGCGGCTTGCACCTACTTGAGGCATTTTTAGTTCGTTCATTTTGAACTTCTCCTTACTGTAACAACTATACACGTAGACAAGAAAAATATATAAGATTATATATAGTATATATAATATAAATAGTAAAATCTAAAGAATTTCCATAGAAAGCATTCGATTTACTTACAAAATTGCGTTATAATTATTGTAGCATTAATATTTTTCAATGTCTTACATCACAGATATATTATATAGTGTAATTTTTTTTGTGAATGTGATGTAAAACACACATATTCTGAAATTAATAAGTTATAATAATCATATATATACGAAAAAGTATATAGTATACGTGCTTTTACTATAAATAGATTAGTATAACTAATGGATTTTGTTATAAAAGTACTGTGGAGTGATAATGGTATGGATCAAAATTTAATTAACCAATTGCTTGCTTTGCCGGGTGAGGAACTACATCTTAAAAAAGGTGATTTTCTCTTCCGTGAGGGGGACAAGGCAGAATACTTTTACGTAGTAGTAAAAGGTAGAATGAGCATTAAGAAGTTCGAAGCTAGCGGACACATTTTTGCGTTGCGTTTAGTAGGGCCGAATAATGTAATTGGTGAGGTTCCGTTGTATGAGGAGAACACTAGAACATATGTGTTCAACGCCATTGCTCGGGAGGATTGCTCTGTTTATTGTATACGCTATGATGTGTTGGAAGGGGCTATTGCAAAAGACCATTCATTGGCTATTGCAATGATGAAAATCTACACTTTACATATGCGTCGTCAACAGGCAAAATACCGGGACTTGCTACTTTACGGCAAGAAGGGAGCATTCTATTCTACTTTGTTGCGCTTAGCCAATAGTTATGGTGTAAAGCGCGAGGATGGTATCTTTATTGATATTGCCCTAACAAATCAAGAATTGGCTGAGTTTGCTGCCACATCAAGAGAAAGTTTAAATCGCATGTTAAGTGAGTTACGTAAGTTAGGCTATGTAGCCTATGACAAACACCATCTAGTAATCTGTGATTTTGACGCTTTAA
>OGKO01001270.1_pt1 | contig 15150 bp, 17 predicted proteins | sample 1572451 | NCBI WGS metagenome assembly OGKO01 (sample SAMEA2582089, study PRJEB24529) | metagenome | biome: Human gut stool | place: China | collected 2011 | reverse complement strand
ACTCTCCGATTCTTGCTACATCACATCTTGCAGTTTTCACTAGTAACCTATCCAGTTCGTCTACGCTAGCTTGATTATTTAATAAATAATATTTTTACTGCTTCTTATTGGCTCTCTATTTATAACTAACTGTATTCTATCACAAAAACGCAAAAAAGCCTTACAATCAAGGCTTTTCATTATTGATTCATTACAAGGTTTTTATAAGCAATCTTACACACTCAGCGGTTCGGAATTACCGTATTATTTCGTCGTAATCTCCTCAGTCTACGAAAGCTATAGCATTTGCCGAACATCTACTTCACTGATGAATTAGCTCGCACAAGCAAAGCTACACACTCAACGTGTTCAGGATGTTCATAGACACTGCTAGAAACTTGTTTAAAGGAGAAACCTAATCGATTGGCTACATCAAGAATTGAAATTTGCTTACATTCCTCTATATTCATAAAATATCATCATTTTGTCGTAGTATTCGGCAATGATGGTACAGATGAGGATTCTTCTAAAGTTTTAGGAGTTGCCTTATCTAGATCATCTAACCCAGATTTTCAAACCTGTACTTGGTTAACCAATAACTTACCAGGTAGTTTCGAATAGTTCAATTTAACCGTTCTGGTTTCTGTTTGGTTTGTCTTTGATTGGTTGGCATTCTTTAAATCAGAGACATAAGTTACATTATAAGAGACCATGGCAATGGCTTGATTCGTAGTCTGATTGACAAAGATATCTGCTTTTTCAAAATGATAATCCAAAATATAGTCCTTATACACTTGGTTCATGGCATCATTTTGACTTGTCAATTCTTGAGAATAAGACGATTCAGTCATATAAGGTTGAATACGTGTATTATTTTCCCCTAGTTTTTCTTTTGTATAGTACTGTGTCAAAAATTCTTTTACAGTATCTGATGACAAAATACTTGCCTTATCTTCTGCTTGTTTGTCCTCTACAAGTTTAGTTGCAGCCAATTCGATTTCTTTGCGACTTTGTTTAGCAGTAGAATGTTGCCCAGCCGTATATCCCATCATGAGAATAAAGCTAGTTGCGGCTACTGCTCCAACACTAATTAAGGCTTTAGTTTTGACTTTATTTAACATCTTAGACCTTCTTTCTATAAAAACTAGGTCAAGAATAACAAAAAGAACTTGTAAGTTTTATCACATCACAACGAAAGGTAATTCCTACATTTCAGGCGAAAATCGTACAGTTCAGAAAAAAATATCAAAATTAACTGTCTTCAGCTTATAATGTAAATATGAAAAATTTAAAAGAAGAATATTTGAGAAGAGCCCTTTCTCATATTGAACGACATAAACAAGCCATAAATACAAGTAATAATAGTGATGATAATGATTTTCATAAATTATTACTCCAATTTAGCTATGAAGTATATGAAAGAATCAAGGCAAATAAAAAACCTTATCCGAATTTAGATTCAGATAAAGTTTTTTAACCATCTAACAAGTTTACATACTTTCCCTATTTGCTACATTCTTTAGAATTTTCTTCTTAGTTACTTTACAGAACTTTACCATTATTTAATGTATAAACTTTCTCATATTCATCTTGATGAAACTTATGGGCAATTTCTAAAATCGTAAATGGTTGAGAAAATAGGAGTTTATGAATTTCATCTGCATTTTGTTTGTCTAGTGCAGCGGTGATTTCATCTGCTAGTAAAATTGGTCTTGGTCTCAACAACGCTCTAGCAATCTCGATTTTCATCATCTGTCCACCTGAAAGATTGTTTCCATCGAGATAATAATCAAAATCCTGACCCAGTTCATCCCATAGTTGAACCCTTTGCAGTACCTTTCTGATATCATTATCGTTATAATTTTGGTAAAGAGATACATTTGCTCGTAGCGTCCCTTTAAAAATATAAGGTTTTTGATGAATGGCAGATACCAAGTCATGACTTGGTGCATACTTCTTGCCATGTCCATCTAAAAAGCAAATCTCTCCGTCATAGTCTCTATCATCCCCAGTCAAGATGTGAAATAAGGTTGATTTGCCACTACCACTAGCTCCTGTAAGCAAGACTCGATTCCCAGCTTCCACACTTACACTTATGTCATCAAAAATAATCTTATCTGCATATTTCTTGCTAACATTTTTTATAGATATTCCGAGAGTGGTTGGGAATGTTTCAGATACCTCTTCCCGTTTAATATCCTCTTTTAAAAGAATATTCAGCACTTTTTCTTTTACTACTGTCGCTGATTGAAGCGTAGAGGTTGCTTCCAAGAGTTGTTGCAATGGAGAAATCAGATTCATAGATGCTGTCATCATGGCAATCAAAACAGTCAAGGAAAGATGGGTGGTAGACATCATCACCATTCCAATCACAAAAGGCCCCACTAGCCCTAGTCCTTTCAAAGGACCTGTCCAAAACATAACCAAATTATGACTTGTATAGTAACGATATTGACCAGACTCCATCTTATCAATGGTATCATAAACATGTTGACAATATTCTTGCTCAACTCTATTTGAAACAATAGTATCAATCCCTGCTGAAAAATCTGTGATATTGGCTAAACTGATTTCTCTAACTTTACTCAGTTTTTCACCACGTCTTTTCAATAGTTTATGAAAAACAAATTGAGGAATGATCATGAGAAAGCCACCTATGGTAAAGAGTAGACCAACCACAACATCCTGTGATACTAAATACATGACAGACACTAGAATAGAGGTGCCAAATATAGGATATAAAAAAAGTGGAGATAAATATTCCTTCCAAAACATTGGAATATCTTGGGTTAAAAAAGAATTAAATTCAGATGCTGAATACTCTAGTCTTTTTTCAGCAAATAAGCGCAAAGCTTTCTTAGAAATAAACAAATTGATATCTTTGATGATGGAACGTAGAAGAATGTTATTGAAGTACATGCAAATATAAATAAAGATAAAGAAAGTAAGACTCAACAATCCAAAGATTACAATCATCCCTCTATTCTCAATGTCCACAGAGCCGGCCATCTGGATAATCAGTGAAATCAACAAGCCCTGACAAGAGTACAGTAAAGCAAAGATAACGAAACCAAGTAGTTTCCATTTTGAAATGATTTTTACGATTATTTTCATCTTAGTCAGCTTTCAATTTTGATGCTCTTATTATATAATATTAAAATAAGTGTAAAGAAGAAATTCGGAAATCCGTACATGAATATTCAAGAAAAATTTAAAGCCATTCGAAAACAACGCAAGCTATCACTACGAGATCTGGCCAATGTCGCAGGTAGCGCAAGTAGCATTTCTGATTTTGAAAAAGGGAAAACAAATCTATCTAATGATGTGTTACTACAATTACTTGGTTTTATGGTTGTTGAAATCAACGAGATATTTGAATGGAGTGCTTTTCAAGATGCAGAGTTCCTAGAATTGATGACCCAAGTGGAGAATGCTCTACAAACTCAAGATATTACAGTTCTCATACAAAAGCGTGAAACACTTCAAGAGTTTTTTGTCGCTAAAAATCACTACATCTACCATATTATCTCTTTAGTTCTTGATGTTATAATTTCTAAACTTCAAGAAAAAGAACCCACACCTGAAATTATTTCTGAATTGACAGATTATTTTTTCTCCTTAGATTATTGGACCAATTTAGATGTTGGCTTGCTAGGAAATATTGTTCATCACTTTACGACAGAAACTCTAGTCCTATTTACAGATAATATTTTAAAAAACACTCCCAATCAACTGCGAAACAATCTAGATCGCATAAAAATTGATACTGTCATTAATTGTCTGTCTGTTCTTTTAGCAAGACGTGAAAAAAATGCCAGCCAAGAACTGCTCCAATTATTATCTCGTAAACAGTTTCCTACATATTTTACTTATGAGAAATTATGTATATCTGAATTCAAAGCAATCTATATGTATATTTGGTGTGACAAAGAAGAAGCCGATAACATTCATCAAACAATACTTAAAACTGTTTCTCTACTCTTTACAAAAGATGAAGCCAATAAGTGGGATGATTACTTTAAAGAAATAATTTCATCGGCAGATATTAAAAAGTAGCTGAACAATCTCTTGCTCAGCTACTTTTTAATCTTCTTTTCCAACTGATGATTTTCAAAAAAACAAAAATAAGCAAGAATAGATTAAAAACCACATAAAATCCTGTAAAGCTTATCAGACCATTCTGGGCTAAATCTTCTACATAAAGGTTGGATTCAGTAAAGAACAAATAAATTCCAAAGATAATACAATCTATTTTTGAAATAAAAACTCTTTCATATCCTAATCTCTCAATTCTTCAAGGACAGCTTTTAAATCCTCCTCTGTTACTATTTCTCCAGGTTCTACTTTCTCTCCTGGCAAAACATAATCATGGATTTTCCCATTTCGTCGGACAATACTGATTTTTATCCCCCTTGATAAACCCTTTTTCTATCGCTTCCATTACTTCATCATATGTCATCATTTTATATACCTCCTATTTTCTACAATATATCTATTCGTAAAAGATATCAAAAAGTAACAAAAAAAGCACTCAAATTTTAAAAATTTTAAGTGCTTATTTGTTTTCTACTATCAGTAAGCATTAGCTTAGGTTTGGATAAATTCCCAATGTAATGCTATATCATCCAACTCTTCTGGAGTTGTCTCTTGTGCCGATGACAACTGTTCTTCCGAAAACTTAAGTAGCTCTTTTTTTATGATATGGTATATCGAAAGAGCCTGTCCAAAAGCCAAATCTCTGTCAATTTTTAAATCAAGCCGCATTAATTTATCTCCTTTATAAAAAAGCCACGTATTAAATACGTAGCTTAACTTTCTACTGAACCTCAGGCCCTAAGACGAGATAGAAAATATCTCGCTTAGTATCATACTCCAAGGCGTATTCATCAACTTCAAACAAGAATTCCGACCTTTTTGTTTAGCCCTGCGGTCGTACTGCTCCTGTGCTTCTGTATAATATCGCTTACATCATTTTTTAACCCTTTTGGAAAATAAGATCCAGATCAAAAAACTCTCCAAGAAGGAGAGTGTGTTCTATAATGGATAAACCTTACGAAATTCTTCTAATACAACCTTGCTGTCAGGTGTAAACGTCAGACCTGCTTCTCCAAAGCAGTCTTTGAAAAAGTCTTCATGAACCTGACGCCAATAAGCCAGAGATTTGTCTCCTTCACCTTCCTTATAGGCATGGTCAGCTGACACTTGATGGAAAGGCTGAACAGAAACCTTTGTAATTTCGACAATGCAGACAGCTTGATCCTTACTGTCTAAAACAACATCAAAGGTTCCTTCTTGGGGAAGGGGTTCGTCCTCTACTGCGTAAAGATCGTAAGCTGAGGCAGTTGCTGTTTTTTCGCCTTTAAAGACCAGTTCCGCTAAAAGGTCTGGGTCCACTCCAAAAGCCCAGGCATCTATCTCATCTCCGATAGAGGGGTTGATTTGCTTGTAGGCATTCCACATTTCTTGAGGTGTCATTTGTTCTCCTTCTTTTCTTTCACCTTCCAATTTCTATAGCTTGTCATGTCCAATTCTGGAAATCCTCCTAACTCTGCCTTTACCTTTAATACTAAAGGAGAACCATTGTCTTCAGTAATGTCTTCCCAATTCAACCAAACTGCATTTGCTGAATCATTAGTCCCATCAAGAACCTCCTGAGGAAGGGATTGTTGAGGGCCTTCGAAATCGACTACGATATCATAAAAGGCCATGATATGATGTACAGCGAAGTCTTTCCCTTCTTCTTGAACCATCACGTCATACATCCTAGGATTAGCGTATCTGCTAATCGTATAGCCTGTCTCTTCAAGAACTTCTCTCTTGAGGGTTTCTGTCAGTCCCTCCCCTAGTTCCTGGCTACCACCCGGTAGATCAAAGCGATGCTGATAAGGTCCTCTAGTTTTTTCAATGCAGAGCAGTTTCCCTTCTTGAAGACAGACTCCGTAGACGCCAAAGTGATTTTTGATTTCCATCAAATCCTCCTACTTTCATTCAAAGCTCAGTCGATAGTGAAACCAGTATAGCTATTCTTTTTGCAACACCATCTCTTATTGACCCTAATCATTTCTTCTCTATTGATTTAATACCTTTTCAATATCAATTTTAGTAATTTTTCTAGATACCAATAATCCTGCAAAAACTGAAGTGAGTATCCCTATTAATACCGGGAACAACAATCTGGTAAGTTCAATATCTAGTGGTAATCCACTCAAAAAGATGATCAAATAAGAAATAGCAATTCCTATCACCAATCCCGCGCTTGTACCTCGTACTCCCATCATAAAGCTTTCAAATAAATATATTCTTTTTATCTGTCGATCAGATGCACCGATGATTTTAAAAGTTGCGATCTGTTTATGATTCTCCTGAATGGTAATAGCTAGAATATTGATGATATTAATAATCGCTACAATAGAGATAAGAACTATGATTAAGAGGATAAAAAGGTCGATGTAGGAAAACCATCTGGATAGCATATTGATAACATCCTGTTGTGTTGCTACAACAACATCTAATCCTGTTCCTGATAAAGATTGTTTTAAATTTTCATTTTTTAAAACATTCTTTTCTATCTTGTTTGCTACTTCATTTAAATCGGTTCCATTTTTTACAGTAGCATTCAGATAGTAATACTTATTTGATGAAACGCTACTACTTTTTACATTGATTGCCATCATTTGATTTATTTCTGTTGGCAAGGTAGAAAATAACTGCGCTTCTTGCTTGTCTATTATGCCAGAAATTACAAACTTTTCATAATGATTATCAATCTTAATAGTCACCGTATCTCCGACATTCATTGATGTAGCCTTGTGTACGGAATCTCCGATTAATATTTCATTGTCCTTCTCTGGAAATTTCCCTTCAGCAATTCTAATATTCAGGTTTTTTAAATACTTTTCTTCTAGACAATGGATAGTATTGGAAACCGATGTCTTACCATTTTGGAATTTGATATCATCCGTAAATAATAGTTTTACACCAGTAATATTTTTTACTTCATCTATTTTTTTTACTCGATCAATATCTTCATTAGAAAATAAAGGCAAAGCTTTATAATTCAGAGAATTTTCTTTATTACCAAAGGCAACAGTAACAACATTTTTATTTGCTACAGTCATTTCTTTAATCATTTTATTATAGAAAGAATTAGAAATGAGCATCACTAAAACAATTAGCAAAACAGAGATCGCTATTGACAGTCGAACTAATCTATATCTTCGTTTGTTAACTTCTAAATCTCTTTTAGCAATGAATAATATGGAATGATTCATTTTATCATCTCCTTACGTACTCAATTTTGCCATCAACAACTGTGCAAATAGACTGCATACTATTCGCCACCTTATCACTATGAGTTACTGTTATAATCGTGATACCTAACTCCTCATTGATCCGCTTCAACAATTCTATTATATTTTGTTCGTTAGCAGCGTCTAAATTACCAGTAGGTTCATCTGCTATCAATATTTCTGGATTATTAATAAGAGCTCTTGCCAAAGCAACTCTTTGTTTTTCACCTCCACTAATCTTATCAATACTCTTGCTTAACATTTCCTTTGAAAGACCTAAAGTGTTACAAATTTCGTTAATGTTATTCTCTCCATTTTCAAAAAAATATCTTGGAAGTAGAATATTCTCTTTCACCGTGAAACCTGAAATCAAATTAAAGTTTTGGAAGACACAGCCAATATTCCTACGCCTTACCTTACTCAAATTTTTCATATCTAAAATGGAACTACCACAGACTAAGATATCCCCCTCATTTAAACTGGTAATCCCTAATATTAATTTAACAAGAGTAGTTTTTCCTAATCCAGAACGGCCAACTATTGCAGTCGTGCTACCTTTTTTAAATTCAAAATTACAATTTTTGAAAATATATCTGACATTCGATCCATCACTAAAACATTTAGTAACATTCACTAATTTAATCATGATTTCACCTTCATTCCATAATGACTTAGCAAATCAATTGTACTATTCGTTTCTTCTAAAACAATCTCTTAAGGTTTCAGGTAGCCCATTCAAAAAGTTCTTCTGAACTTACCCTCAGTTATCTTCATAATTGTTATTATCCCTGTATTTTTTGGTGAAATAGGCTAGATCTCCATCGTGACCAATCATAAAGAAATCTGATTCATCCTGATCACTCTGGTAGGTTTAATTTCGTTCAGTAAGATCTTCTTTAGCATAGAGGTAAATACCTGTCTCACCACTGTCCTAACTTAATTGTTCACCTAGGTTTGATCCTCTTTCAGTAAGGAAAAAACAATTACATTTCATAACAAGATTTTAACTCCTGCTTTTTCATTTCCCTACTTCAAACTCCAACCACCATCAATCGTCAAGATTTGCCCTTGCATAGCAGACGCCTTCCCGCTGGCCAAAAAAAGGCTGACTTCGGCCACTTCTTCTGGCTCTATCCAGCGCTTAATCGGCGTCTCACTGGCTACCCAGTCCGCTAAGCCACCTGGTTCAAAGTCCGCTGCGGTCATGCCTGTTTTGACGGCTCCTGGCGCGATGCCAAAGACCTGAATCCCAGCTTCTGCATAATCCAGGGCCAACTGCTTGGTAAAGCCCGCTAGAGCATGCTTGGAAGAGGTATAAGCGTGACCGCCTCCTCCTGCCAGGCTAGAAGCAATGGAGCACATATTGATGATGATACCTTGCTTCTTCTCCAACATTTGAGTCAGATAATACCGTGTCAACTCTACCGGGGTCACATAATTGATCTCAAAGATCTCCTGAATCTCCTGAGCGCTTTGCTCAAGGAGCGGCTTGTAATCATCCAAAACTCCAGCTGTATTGCACAAGACATCTACCTCGGGACACCAGTCAAAAATCGGCGTCAAATCCAGGGTCAAGTCCCGCTGCATGAAGTGAAAATCACCAGCCAATTGGGGATCAGCTCCCTGATCCACGCCATAAACCTGGTAGCCTTTTTCTAGAAAGAGTCGAGCTTGAGCTAGGCCAATCCCTGAGCTAACACCTGTAATCAAGACCCCTTTAGTCATGGACTTCCACCCAATCTGTCGCTAAGACATCACAAGGGGTTGGACTCCACATGGAGAAACCTTCACCCTCACCAGAGACGTTGATGAGGAAATAAGGTGTCACTTCTAGAGCCACCCCGTTTTGCTCAATGGTATCAAAAAGTTGGACGTAGTTTTCTGCTCCACCCCAACCCGTTCGTACATATTTTTTCTTAGCCTTTAAGCCTGGTAAAATCTCTTCAAATGTCATGTTTTTCTCCTTTGTTATCTAGTTAACTTTCTCCCTTTATTATACCAAAAAAAGAGCTTCCCCTATACAAAAAGCCAGAGTTCTTCTACTCTAGCTTTCATCTTTTATTGATTTTCTTCTGAATGGCGATACCCATAACCGAAATAAATTCCAACCCCGATCAAGAGAGCAACTCCGAAGGCCAGCCAGGTCGATAGGGAATACTGGGTCATAAAGGACAGACAGACCACAATCGATAGGATTGGCAAGACTGGAACCAAGGGTGTTTTAAATTCACCAGGTCCAGGAGCCCCGTGTTCCTTGCGCAATTTCAAGAGGGCAAAGGCCAACATAACCAGGTAAGCCAAGGTACAGATATTTAAGAAGGAAGCGATACTTGCAAGTGGAAAGACTCCACCAGCAATGGCAGCCATCGATCCAGCTACTAGTGTTGCATTTTTGGGAATTCTAGTTTTTGGATCGAGCTGTTTCATAGCTTTTGGCAAGAGCCCATCCCGCGCCAAACTGTAAATCATCCGTGAGAGGGCAAAGGTCATGGAAATGCAGACGGTAATCAGGGTCAAAATAGCGACCAGTGATACATAATTCCCAGCCCAGCCGGCTCCTACCTGACGGAGGGCAAAGGCTACTGCATCATCTACATTTAAGTTCTTAAAAGGAACCATACCGGTCAAAACCAGGGTGACCAAAATATAAAGAACCGTTGTGATCAAAAGACTAAGGACAATGCCGCGAGGAACGTTCTTTTGTGGTTCCTTGATTTCGTCGACCGCCATAGAAATGGACTCAAAGCCTAGAAAGGCAAAGAACATGAGCGAAGCACCAGCCATAATCCCTGTCTGACCACCATAGATTTCGCCAAATCCATAAGGGGCAAAGTTTGCCCAGTTGCCAGGGTTTAGATGAAAAATCCCGACAAGGATAAACAAGGCAAGAGCAGAAAACTTGAGTAAGACCAACAAGGAATTAAAGCGTAAGACCGCTTTTGCATTCATAAGGACTAAGGCAGTGACGAGGACCATGACCAAAATAGGCAAGAGATCCACATAAGTTCCCTTAGCTGGATCAAAAGTCCCGTTTAAAGCCGTCGGCAGGCTCCAGCCAAGATTGGCCAACAAGCCCTTGAAATAAGCAGCCCAACCTGAAGCCACCCCTGATACAGCTGTCATAAATTCCATCACAGTCAACCAACCTGCAATCCAGGCTGGAAACTCTCCAAAGATGGCATAGAGGTAACTATAGGCTCCACCAGTTGAAGGGATGCGAGAAGCAAACTCTGCAAAGAAAAGGGCAGATAAGCCAACGCAAAAAGCCGCAATCACAATTGAAATGATCAAGGCTGGCCCAGCTAAATTCGCTGCTGCAGTTCCCGTAATCGTGAAGATCCCTGTCCCCACCATGGCACCAATTCCTAAAATGATCAAATCCCATAAACGTAAATGGCGATTTAGACCCGGGTGTACTTGCCCAAGTCCCTTTTTTCGAAATAAATTCATATCTATTCTCCCATCTAATGAGTTTATTCTATCATACTTGAACAAGAAAGAGAGTGGGACAGAAATCGGTAATTCGTTAGAATTCGATTTCGTCGTCCCACCTCCGCACAGTTGAGTAGGGCTGTAAAAGCTGATGAAATCAGTGTAGTAGAGCCCACTCAACCACTGCGTCTTGCTCGACAATTCAAAGACAATTGAGAGGCTAGGACTTTTGTCCCAGCCCCCTTTTCTTTCTATTTATCACTTTCCGTCCTATTCTTTTTCAAAGCACGAATCGTAAACCAATAATAAATAACCAGCCCAAAGACGATGATCACTGTGGGCAGAAGAACCGTCATACCAAGATTCTGAACTCCTTGTGCCAAGGTCCAGCGATGTAAGAATCCAACCACTAAAAAGGCGACGATAGGAAAGATGAAAGCTCGTCCAAACTCTTCTTTCCATTGCCAAAGAATGAGAGCTCCGCTAGACCCTGTCATGAGAAGAGCATCCCAAGGACTAGGGACTACAAACCATGCAAGAGCTGGCAAGAAACGGACCCCCACTATTTCACCAACAAAATAGAATCCTAGAACTAGAACAAATGCTACATAAATTGCTTTTTTCGCTTTTTCTTCCACAAAAATGAGGCGACGAAGGAGATAGAAGATTATCCCAACAGCTAGGAGTCCCAAAATGATGTCGGTTAAATAGACTAGAGGCTTGAGCACAAGGACCGCTTGTGAAGCAAAATCACTTAAGAGGCGATAGAAAGTCACAATTCCCGAGATGATCGCCCCATATTTCAGAACAGACCGTGTCGATTCTTTGGGCATATTTTCGATGATTTGGTCTGCCATTCCCTTTGGATCAAGGCCAAAATAATCCTTTGCCGTGAGGCCATCCGCTCCTGCTTGCGAAAAGTCAAGTGCTAGATTATAGACCTGCTCTCTTAAGGCTTTCTCCTCATATAAGAAACCTGCAAGATTGAAATAATCCCAGAGATCTTGGAAATAAACTTGATCCTCTTGGCTAAAAGTTTTCATCAAGGCCTGCGTTTCTTCAAAATACATTGCTGATTTCATGCTTCTTCCTTCTTTCTTTGGAGACAAAATACAATAAGGGTCAGGACTAGTCCCATGAGAGGAAGGAGCCAGCCTATTAAATGAGCAGTTTCCTGATTCACAAGACGAATCCAGCATCCTGTAACTAAGAAAGTCAGGCCCAGGACTAGTAGACTCGACATCAAACGCTCCCTGCTTCTATAAGCCATAACTGCAAACCCAAGTAAGACTAAGACAGCAAGAGCAATCCCCCAACCATCTGATAAGAAGAGACTCCCAATGTGGCCAAAATAGATCGAAAATAGTCGTACGATGTTCAGAAATACCATCAGGCTGATCACACTGATAAAAATAGCCCAAGACCACTTCATTTCTCCATAGCTCTGTTTGGACCAAAGCCACGTGATGAACTGGCTGAACGCCAAGAAATTGAGGAGAATGACAACATAGGTCAAAGGTTCGATTTTCAGTGGTGTCATCCAGGTAAAATCCATTAAATAACGCATGCCAACCAAGATCACTCCAAGTAGGAAGACGAGTCCCACATAAGATCCTAAAGAACGTTTAGGCAAGTCTGAAAGAACTTGATCCACCATCGCCCGTGGATCCTTTCCAAAATAATCCACTGCTCGAATGCCTTCTTTCTCAGCAACTTTCAGGTCGCAAACCATATTGTAGAGTTGTTCACCGAGCGCTTCATCATCATAAAAATAGGACTTGGCCCCAATATAGGCCACCATTTTTTTCACATAGGTTTGATCCTCTTTGTTTAAATGAATCAATTCATCTGACATTTTTTCTGTATAACTTTCTACCATTCTTCTCCCTCCTTCTTGATACGTTCTACTTTTGTGACCAGCTCCTGCCACTGGTCCCAAAATTCCTCTAAGCGCTCTCTTCCAGCATCACTGAGTGAAAAATACTTGCGATCGGGACCATCTGGAGACGGCCTCATTTCCCCATGAATAACCCCTTGTTTTTCTAATTTTTGAAGCAGGGGATAAATGGTCCCAGCGACAATCTTATCAAATCCCATCTCTTTGAGACTTTGGATCAATTCATAGCCATAGATAGCCTTTTTAGAAATAATCTCCAGCACACAGCCCTCCAAGACTCCCTTTAGTAATTGGGACTCTTTCATCCTTCTCACCTCTTTCTTCACATATGCACTAGTTTGTTTTACATACTAGTTTATTCACTATCAGTATACTCTTTCTCAACTAGTATGTAAAGCATAATAGTAACTTTTTTCAAAAAAATTTTTATTCCTTAAAAATCCCTTAAAATCAAGGCTTTCACTGTATACTGGTGTGTAAATATACAAAAAAAGTTCAAAAAACACTTTATTTTGTAGATTGATTGGAGTATAATAATTAAAATTATTCAAAAGGAGACACGAATATGAAAAAATCGAAGCTTGCTCTTTTAGCAGGTGTCGCCGCGGCTTCAACGCTTTTCCTTGCAGCATGTGGCTCATCTTCTAATGCGTCAAAAGGGACTATTTACAACTACGTGTATGGTACAGACCCTGATTCCTTGAACTATTTGACTTCAAATCGTTCAACTACAAGCGACATTACAACCAACTTGGTCGATGGTTTGTTTGAAAACGATCAATACGGTAACTTAGTGCCTGCTCTTGCAGAGGACTGGTTCGTTTCAAAAGACGGTCTCACTTATACCTACAAGCTTCGAAAAGACGCGAAGTGGTATGATTCAGAAGGAAATGAATACGCTGACGTCACTGCACAAGATTTCGTGACATCTCTAAAATACGTAGCAGATAAAAAATCGGATGCTCTTTACTTGGTTCAAAACTCAGTCAAAGGCTTGGATGACTATGTAAACGGGAAAACCAAAGACTTCTCAACTGTTGGGGTAAAAGCTGTTGATGATCACACTCTTCAATACACTTTGAACCAACCAGAATCTTTCTGGAATTCTAAATTGACGACTGCTACCATGATGCCAGTTAATGAAAAATTCTTGGAATCAGCTGGTAAAGACTTTGGTAGCGTGAAACCAAATGGTATCCTCTACAACGGTCCATACATTTTGAAATCCTTCACTTCAAAATCACAAATCGAGTTGGATAAAAACCCTGATTACTACGACAAGAAAAATGTTCACATCGATACGGTTAAATTGACTTACTTCGATGGATCTGACCAAGACTATCTTGCTCGTAACTTCTCAGATGGTAACCTATCTACTGCTCGTCTCTTCCCAACAAGCTCAACCTACAGTACGATTGAGAAGAAATTCAAGGATAACATCGTTTATTCCCCACAAGATTCTACTGTTTACTACGCTTACTTCAACGTCAACCGTCAAAACTACGGTCATACTAAGAAGACATCGGATGAGCAAAAGAACAGCACCAAGACAGCCCTTCAAAACAAAAACTTCCGTCAAGCTTTGAACTTTGCTTTAGACAGAACTTCCTACAGCGCTCAAGTTAACGGGAAAGACGGAGCATCAAAAACTCTACGTACCCTACTAGTTCCACCTACATTTGTGCAAGCCAACGGAAAAGACTTCGGTACGCTCGTTGAAGAAAAACTTGCCGCAACAGGAGATGAGTGGAAAGGTGTGAGCTTTGCTGATGCTCAAGATAGCTTGCATAATGCAGATAAAGCCAAAGCAGAACTTGAAAAAGCTAAGGCTGAATTGCAATCGCAAGGTGTTCAATTCCCAATCCATATCGACTATGTTGTAGACCAATCTTCTAATGCTCTTGTCCAACAAGCAGACTCTATGAAGAGCTCAATCGAAGCGGCCCTTGGTAAAGACAATGTCGTGATCGATGTACAAAAATTGTCTACAGACGATGCAGATAACGCTACTTACTTTGCCCAATCACCAGACCAAAAAGACTTTGATATGGATATCACTGGTTGGGGACCTGACTTCCAAGACCCATCTACTTACTTGGATATCTTGAACCCAACAGATGGTTCAACCTTGACAGGTATGGGACTTGATCCTAAGAAAGACCAAGCGCTCATCGAGAAAATTGGTTTGAACCAATACAAAGCCTTGCTAGATGCTGCCAATGATGAAAAATTGGATACCAATGCACGTTATGAAAAATACGCTGCTGCCCAAGCTTGGTTGACAGACAGTGCCTTGCTCATCCCAACAACTTCTCAAACTGGTCGTCCAATGTTGTCTAAGATGGTACCATTTACACTTCCGTTTGCATACTCTGGTAACAAGGGTATGAGCGAAGCCCTCTTGTATAAATACCTAGATGTACAAGATAAGGCGGTAACAACAGAAGAGTACCAAAAAGCTCAAGAAAACTGGTTGAAAGAAAAAGAAGAGTCTAATAAGAAGGCTCAAGAAGACCTCGCAAACCATGTGAAATAATTTTACAGGATATGAGA
>OGKO01001250.1_pt1 | contig 15438 bp, 6 predicted proteins | sample 1572451 | NCBI WGS metagenome assembly OGKO01 (sample SAMEA2582089, study PRJEB24529) | metagenome | biome: Human gut stool | place: China | collected 2011 | reverse complement strand
GTATCATCCTCGGACGCAATGGAGTTAGCACCTAACGCTGTAGCATTTGCCGATGTAGCTTGTGCTGATAACCCCAATGCAACTGTAGATCGACCTGTTGCATTAGCACCATCACCAATAGCTACAGAGCTTGTTGCAGCCGTATCTGTAGATGCATTAGGACCAATCGCAATAGAGTTATTAGCTTTTGCACCAGTATTATCTTTATTAGGATTATCATTAGAATTAATAGATACATATTTATGTGCAACTTGATCTGCGATAGCAGCTAACTGAGAGCCATTAATGGCATCTGTAGAAGTAGCACTTACTTCACCAGGAGCCACGTTTTTCAACTGACGTTCATATCCTGCAGCACCGAAGGAAACAATATCACCTTCTAAAGTTGAGTTACCACCAGACCAAGATGCAACTACACCATTTGGCAATGTATAGCTAGTTTGTTTGGTACCAGCTAGATCAGTAGTAGAACCACCACCTAACGCAACAGAGTTATCACGATTTGCTTTCGCACCTGTACCAATAGCAATGGCATTTGTTACAGATGTATTATCTAGACCACTTGTATTTACGCCATTTAAAGCGCCGGCGATACGATTTTTAGAATCAGCGCCCGTACCAATAGCAATACCAGCATTACCAGATTGACCCTTAGTACCCACTGTGATACCGATATGGTCTGCTGTAGCATTATTATAATCTCTATATTTAATTTCATACCCTGTTAAAGCTTTAACAGCAGCAGAAACGGTTCCAACAGTAGCTTTCCCTGTATTAATATCAGTATAAACTGCTCTAGTAGACACCATTTTATCGGCGTCGTCGCCACCAATAACAATAGAGGAGTGACCAAGAGCTTTAGTATTACCACCAATCGCAATACCTTGGTCACCTACAACTTCCGCACCTTGACCAGGATCTGCACCACCACCGATAGCAATACCTTGTGAATATGGATTACCGGCTGAGTTTACTGACGCACTATTACCAATAGCAACCGCAGTATTGCCCTTAGCAATTGAATTTCTACCTACAGCAACACTCGCTGTCTTAGTAAAATTACCAGACGAATAAGCGTTTTGACCAATAGCAACGCTACCCTCAAAATCTGCATTTGCACCATTACCAATTGCAACAACATCGCTTTTCTTAGCTTGTACATTTGTACCTAAGCCAACAGAATTCCTACCAGAAACATTAGCTCCAGCACCAAAGCCAACAGAAGTTGGATCAGCTACGATAGGTAAAGTATTTGCTGCCAACGCCACATTAGCATTAGTCATAGCCAATGCTGCAAAGATACCCGCTACTACAATTTTCTTTTTACCGCTATTATTTTTAGCGAATTCAGATACTACTACGTAGCATTCTTTAGATTTGCTCCAAACCACCTTAAAAATTTTGTTCATCCTTCTTTTCTCCTTTTTCTCCAATAAACCTTCTTATAATCTCTCTATATATATTTACTATGATATGTTAGTCATAATTGACTTTCAATTTTTTCGATGTAGTTAGTATATCAAAATCTTCGATATAGTTGCAAGTGTTTTCATCAAACTTTCACAAAAATAATAACCTATGCAAATACTGCAATTATGCGGATTTTTTTATGATTTCTATCAAAATTTTACCACATATGTGTCATATTTACACCATAAATAAAATTCTAAGATGAATATAAACTCATAATTAAATTTTTAAACCGAGTTTATATGATTGCAGGCACAGAAAAACACCTCTATAACTGAATAGTACAGCTCAAACTGTACATCTTCATTACAGAGGTGTTCACTTCATTAAATCTATATAAACTTTTAAATTTTATTCCTTACCTTAAAAACATAAGCACTTTGTTCATGTGCTAATTTAATCCGCTTATGTAAACGTTCCATATACGCTCGGTATATATCTTGCGCTTCGTCAATAGATACGATATTAAAGTTAATCCCATCCCCTACCGGCAATTGGCTAAGCCGAGGTAGGTCTGCAGTAATGATAGTGCCTATTTTTGTATAGCCCCCTGTTGTTTGGCGATCTGCCATGAGGACAATGGGATGTCCATTCGATGGCACTTGGATAGAGCCAAATACGGCACCATCAGAAATAATATCTGCACTGTCTACGTGTTCAATTTCAGGACCATCTAAGCGGAAGCCCATGCGGTCACATTCTACAGTCAGTGTATAGATGTTATCACTAAAGGTCTTGATTCCCTTCTCGGTGAAATGTTTTGCCTGATCACCTAATACAACGCGTAACGGTTCATGACATTCACGGCCCCCACGGTTATATAAGGCGGTATTGAATAGAGTATGCCCTTCACCACGGTAATCGCAGACATGCACTTCATCTCTAGTGAACGCTTTGATGCCAAGCTCATCGCCCTTTTGTAATGGTCTCCCCTCAAGGCCCCCAATTTTTGCCTTTGTATGGGTCGATACACTGCCGTTGATGCTTGGCACGTCGATACCTCCAGAGAAAGAAATGTACATGCGTACGCCACATTGGCTAAAACCGCCGGAAATGACATCGCCGTCGTGACATACAAAGGGAATATATCTCGGTACTCGTACACTATTGATGGTTGGTTCCATGTCGGCCCCTGTGAAAGCAACGATACATGTGCCTTTCACGGTGAGTGTAGGCGGCAACAATGTGCACTCTAAGGCACCTGCCATTTCTACATTACCTACCAGCGCTTGCCCCAAGAGATAGCTTTCACTATCCATAGGACCTGCTACAGGCATACCATATTGTTGGAACCCAACGCGACCTTCATCTTGAATGGTAGTGTACATGCCAGGTGCATTTACGTAGATAGATAATTTATTAAACTCATTAATAGCCACGCAACTCACCTACCTCTACTTTATACATGGACGGCGTATAGTCCGCCCCCAAGGCTTTAATACGATTATATTCCGCGTCATCAATTGGCACGTAACGCACATAGTCGCCGGCACTCAATAGCGCCGCTTGTTCCTTAGACATGTCATACATCGTTACCGGTGTTCGTCCTATGATTTGCCAGCCCCCTGGAGAGTCGGAAGGATATGTGCCAGTTTGTTCCCCTGCAATGCCTACAGAACCAGCAGGTATCAATGTTCTTGGTGAGGATAAACGAGGCGTTGCAATGCGTGGATCCATGCCACCTAAATAGGTAAACCCAGGAATGAAGCCAAGCATATATACCAAGTAGTCTGTACCACTATGAATGGCTACGACCTCATCTTCAGTTAGATTATTATGAGAGGCAACAAAACCAAGGTCTGGACCAAACTCACCACCGTATACGGTAGGAATTTCCACGACTGTAACAAGTTCATTAGCATTATCTGTTACAGTCTGCTCCAATGTAGGCTCAATGATATTACACAATTCTGCATAGGAGTATAGCATAGCATCATATTGCAAAAGCAATGCACAATAGGTAGGTACTAATTCAATAATCCCCTCTAGATTTAGCTCTTTAATTCGCTCTATCGTTTGACGAATATGTCGATTAATCTTTGGATCGATGACTTGACCAAAATCAATAGAGATAGCGCAATCCCCTACAGGTGAAATTATAGGTTTCATAGGTATCTCCTTCCTAAAACCAGAAAGAACCATTACTTTCAAACGAAAATAATGGTACTTTCACAACTATCAAATTAACCAAGTAATTTAGCAATGCCTTGTAAGGATGTAACGCCGATATAAGCTGTTACAAGTACTACAATCCATCCTGTATAGTATAACAGTTTATTATGTTTGTAGTCTCCTACGATTTCAGATTTATGAGTAGCAAAGAGCATTACTGCCAATGTAATTGGCAAGATTAAGCCGTTTACGGAGCCAGCCAAAATCAACAAAGATGCTGGTTTACCAATGAAGATCAAAATACATGTAGAAACGAAGATAAATGTCATAATAGTCAATTTTTCATTGCGTTCTACTACTTTGAATAATGTTTTTAAGAAGGACACAGATGTGTACGCTGCACCTACTACAGATGTTAAGGCTGCACAGAAGAACACGATACCGAATAATTTATGCCCAATTTCACCAGCACCAAGAAGGAATGCAGAGCCAGCTGGATCTTTAGGATCTAACGCAAAGCCCATGGACACAACACCAAGAACGGCTAAGAATAACAAGATACGAACCACCGCATCTACGGACATCCCCATGAAGGCTGCACGACGTACATCTTTCAAATGTTCTTGACCAGTAATACCTGCATCAATGAGGCGGTGACCGCCAGAGAATGTAATGTAACCACCTACGGTACCACCGATAAGGGTAATAGTTGCAAGCCATGGATAATGCGTTGGTGCCACCGCATGAGTAGCCGCTTCAGCCACTGGAGGATTTGTAGAGAATGCTACATAGCCAATCAATACTAGCATAACAGTACCAAGAATTTTAGCGGTGTTATCTAGTACACCACCCATTTTTGGAGAGGCGAATAATAGAATACCAAGAATACCACTGATAGCCGCTGCAGTCGTTGTATCAATACCAAATACAATATTTAGGCCCATAGACGCGCCCCCAATGTTGCCGATATTGAACGCAAGGCCCCCAAGAGAAATCAAGAATGCTACGAAATAGCCAAGTCCTGGCAATACTTTATTCGCAATATCTTGACCACGCATTTTAGATATGCCAATGATGGTCCACACATTAAGCTGTGCAATAATTGAAAAAATAACAGACACAATGATAGCAAACGCAAAGTCTGCTTTTAAATCATTTGTAAATGCCGCCGTTTGTAACATAAAGCCCGGCCCAATAGAGGACGTGGCCATCAAGAAAGCTGCCCCCAAGAGGACAGATAAACTTGCTTTACCTGAAATTGGTTTCATAAAAACCTCCACACAATAATTTATTAACTATCTATTATGTACTTACTATTTACTACATATTTACTACATATTCACTATTTATTACGTATTTGCTATGTATTGCTTATTTTATAATGGCCGTTTTACTATTTACGGTTTTGAAAATTAGCCACTGTAACACTCGCTTTTGAAAGGCCTTCACGGATATAATTTGTGAAAGCTATCGCTTCAGGGTTATCGCCGTGGACGCATACGGAATCAGCTACAATATCGATAGTGTTACCTGTATTAGTGATAACCTTACCTTCTGTAACCATCATAAGAACTCGTTCAAGAGCCTCTTGAGGATCTTTTATAAAAGCGCCAGGTTCTGTACGAGGCACCAATGTACCTTCATCAGTATAACCGCGGTCAGCAAATACCTCCTGAATTACAGGAATGCCTCGACCCTCTGCTTCTTTTGCAATATAGCTACCGCTCAATACCATAGCTGCAATATTAGGGTTTACCGCTTGTAAGCCATCTAATACAGCATCTGCCAATGCAGGAGTTACACAAGCAGTGTTATAAAAAGCACCATGTAATTTCATATGTTGCAATGTAACGCCATAGCTATCACAGAAGGCTTGTAGTGCACCAACTTGATATATCATATATGCTTTAGCCTCTGCAGGATTGACTGCCATTGCTCGACGACCAAAGCCCATTAAATCAGGATACCCAGGATGAGCCCCTACGGCTACGCCCTTTTCCTTGCACATGCGAACTGTAGCATCCATAATGAGAGGATCCCCAGCATGCCATCCACAGGCAACATTAGCACTTGTGACGTGATTTAACACTTCACCATCCATGCCTAATGTGTAGTTGCCAAAACTTTCACCTAAATCGCTATTTAGATCTACATAATGTGACATCAATAATCTCCTCCCTTTCTTCATCTCTTTTTTAAATTCTATAGAATATTGAATTTATAGATATGATTATACTAAATAAATCGATATATTAGCAATGATTTTTATCATATATACAAAATTTCTTTATTAATACACATATTAAAATGCATAGTAAGACACAAAAAAGCACCCCACATTATGTGGGGTGCTCTCAGTATCAATAGGTCTATCATTAGTTTATATATGGAGAGAGTTGTAAGGGATTCATTAGTTAGTGTCGATAGCCTATCGATTATTTATTATCCTTGGATGCAGCATCATCAGCTTGTTTGCTGTCGTCTGCGACTTTATCATCTGCAGATTTATCATCAGATGTATTAGCAGCATCTTTGTCGCTAATTACAATATGACCATCTACAACATCAGCAAGCAAGTGTTTTGCATCGATGTGATCCAAGTAGAAGTCAGTTACATTATCGCGGATTTCAGATTCGATAACACGACGTAATGGACGAGCGCCCATAGTTTTATCGTAACCTTGTTCCATCAATAATTCTTTAGCTGCTTCAGTTACATCAAGAGTGATTTCTTTTTTAGCTAAAGTTTTATTAACTTGATCAAGCATCAAATCTACGATTTTCTTCAAGTCTTCTTTTTTCAATTGATTGAATTCGATAACTGCATTGAAACGGTTTAAGAATTCTGGACGGAAGAATGGAGCGATACGTTCCATTACATCAACTTTGTTTTCATCGTCCTTATCTTGACCATAACCAAAGCCTGCGTTAGATGTAGCAATGATAACAGTGTTTTTGAAGTTTACAGTGTTACCTTGACCATCTGTTAAGCGACCATCATCCAATACTTGAAGAAGTAATGTAATAACTTGAGGATCTGCTTTTTCGATTTCGTCGAATAATACGATGGAATAAGGATTACGACGTACGCGTTCAGTCAATGTGTTAGAGTTATCTTCGTAACCAACATAACCAGCTGTAGCACCAATTAATTTAGATACGGCTGTGCGATCACTGTATTCGGACATATCCAAACGAATGATTGCATCTTTGTTACCGAACATATCTAGAGCTAATTGTTTAGCTAATTCTGTCTTACCAACACCTGTAGGTCCTACGAATAAGAAGCTCCCAATTGGGCGGTTGCCTTCATCAAAGCCTGCGCGGTTACGACGAATTGCTTTAGATACAGCTTCTACTGCTTTATCTTGGCCGATTACATGAGCTTCCAAACGAGATTTCATGTCTTTCAAGCGCTCGATATCGGACGCCCCCATTTGAGATACAGGAATACCAGTCATTCTTTCAACGGCTTCTGCTACATCGTTTACTTGCGCTACCACCTTTTGATTTTCTGTATGGTTATCGAGCTCTGCTTGTAACTTTTGAATACGCATTTTTTCATTAATCGCAGATTCATAGTCTTCTTTTTGAGCATATTCCTCTTGTTTTGCTTTAGCATCAGCAATATCTGCTTCCAATGTTTTAATATCTGTTACAGGATGTTGAGATGCCAAATGAGCTGCTGTTACATCAATTAAATCAATAGCTTTATCTGGCAAGCTACGTTGTGGAATATACTGTACGGAATAATCTACAGCGGCTTTCAACACCGCATCTGGCAATTCAATGTTATGATGCGCTTCGTACAATGGACGAATGCCTTGTAAAATTTTGAAAGTATCTTCTGGAGATGGTGCATTTACCTTAACTTCATTGAAACGACGAGCAAGAGCTGCGTTTTTCATGATTGTGTTACGGTATTCATCTTGTGTTGTAGCACCGATAACTGTCATTTCACCACGGGACAAAGCAGGCTTCAAGATATCTGCCAAGCCTTTAGATCCTTGACCATCACCTGTGGACCCAGCGCCCAAAATTTGGTGAATTTCATCGAAGAACAAGATAATATTGCCTGCGGCTTTTACCTCTTTAATAAGGTTTTGAATGTTTTCTTCGAAGGAACCACGATATTGAGTACCAGCTTCCAATCCGGAAATATCGATGGAAATGATTTCTTTATTTTTAATAGCTGCTGGAACGTCACCATTTACAATAGCTTGTGCCAAACCTTCTACTACTGCAGTTTTACCAACACCAGCATCACCTACAAGTACAGGATTATTTTTAGTACGACGTGCTAAGATTTCTGCTGTTTCTTGGATTTCTTTATTTCGACCAATTACAGGATCAAGTTTACCATCACGAGCTTGTTGAGTTAAGTTTGTCCCCAAACGAGCAAGGATGCCATCTTGTTTTATTTTACCTTGTTGCGCAGCTTGAGCAGCTTGCATTTCCTCATTAGATGGTAATCGACCAGTTTGACGATAAAACGCAAATTCTTCTGGAGTTACTTCGCGACCATTAATCTTATAACTACGTCGTTCTGTGGAATACCCCCCCATATTACCCATCAATTGATTAAACAAATCATTCATGCTAGAAAATTCATTACCAAAGTTGTTAAAATTGTTGTTCATATATTTTACCCCCTCATACATCATAGAGTTTAACTATTTGACTAATACTATTTTTACTGGGTTTATTTACCCTATGACATTATAATAGCCCTTAAAAGTCAAAAAGTCAATAGGTCAAAAGATAAATTTTCAAGATATTTTTGACTTTATATACTAACAACAAAAAAGGTTCCGTATTTTAGTTGAGGCTTATCATCCATCAACTTCCTACGGAACCTTTTTCCTTTACGACATCGGATAACACTACAAGAATGCTATAGCGAAATCATCGTTTCAATTACTATATTTAGTTATTAACCTTTAGTTGCTAATAAACTATTAACCATAGCTTTCAACGATTCGATTTCAGCTTGTTGTTTATCCAATACTTCTTTCTGTCTGCTGTTCTCTTGTTTCAAAGAGGTCATTTCATCCTGCATCACATAAATGGAACTGATTGGACCGCCTTTGTAGCGTTCTGGTACAGCTTTTTTAGCATCGCTGTTACCAAACTTGTGAGTATAGCCGGCATTGATCATATTATGACGTCCACCTACGGAAACACCCACGTTGAACATTGTATCTTCATCAGTATAATGAGCAAGACCTAAAGCTGCTGCACTCTTACCACGATAGTTACCATATCCAGCCATCACTTGAGTTGGTTCTAATGGATCATATTGAATTGGTTTCAACGCTGACATAGCCGCCGCATGAGCGCCTACTCGTTGTGTTTCGGATTCAACATTAGCAATTGCATTAGCAAGCTGAGCATTAGATTTTTTCAATTGACCAAGGTTAACTGCATCTGTATCTGCTGTACCAGCTGCAACGCCCTTGATTTGATTGTTGCCATTATTCAAGCCTTCAGTAGTTAAAGACACTGTACCAGCATTTGGATTTTGCGGATTAGCAGGTGTGATAGTCACGCCAAAGCCATTTACAACAGAAGTATTTCCTGCTGCATCTTTGCTCTTAATAGTGTCACCTTTCATAACAGTGGATGCACCATTATCGTCCTTCACTTCTACACTGGACAAACCATTTAAATCTTTAGCTAATTGTACTTGCAACTTGCCGTCTTTTGCATTAACGCCGATATTGTTATCGGTCAATTTTGCTGCGTCAGCACCACCAACGATTTCAAGTTTTTGATTTAATGTTTTATCGATAACAGTATTTCCATTATCACCAGCAAAATGCAAGCCGTCGTTCATAGTCGCTACGGTTTCTTTTACAGGATTGCCGTTAGCATCTTTCGTTTCATAAACGATACGATCTTTACCAGCACCAGTACCTGTCAATCCGTCAGCACCTTTAGCCGCTGTAATAGATGCATTTGCACCATCTTTACCGCGCACTCCCATAGTACCGTCAGCACCGTTCAATACAACGCCCGGTTTATCATTTGCTACATCGCCTACGGATACGCTTTCAAGCCCTGTCATATTCTTGTTCAAGGAATATGTGAAAGTCGTCCCTGTTTGGTCAATAGTGAGATTATCACCGGCACGGAATTCTACTTCCGTTTTGTCCCCCACTTTAGTGGCTGTGTTATTACCTGTTGCTTGACCTGTACCTGTAGCACTGCTCTTCGCCATCCAGCCGAAGTCCGCTACCTTATCTTCTACGGCCATCACACGAGTATCTACCGCTTGAATTTGGTCTTCTGTCGCTGCTTGACCGCTCACAGGAGCCTGTCCACGAGTCCAAGTCTTATTGGATAAACCGTTCACAGTACCTTTGTTGTCCTTATTAACAGTTACATCGCCCGCTTTGAGGTCTTTACCTTCTACAGTACCTTCGGATGTAATATTGCCTTTAGTCTTAACAGTACCATCTGCACCATCAAGCACAACATTATCATTTCCTAAGTTAACTTTATTTGCCAACTTGATGTCGTAATTCGTATGACCATCAGCAGGATCTACAGTTTCTTCTAGTACCAAGTTCGGAGTTTCTGTATCTTTCTTATTAACAGATACTGTCGTTTTGGATGCTGCTGTTGCTTTCTTCACATCACCGATGTTTGCCGCATTCGTATCAACATCACCACCACTCGCTACATTGGAGATGACTTTGCCACCATTATTTAAGCCTTCATCAGTAAGAGAGATTTCGTTAGCACCTGGATTAATCGTCATGCCTTTAGGACCATACTTCGTAGTATTAGTACCATCTGTCACAGTCGTGCCCTCACCACTAATAGTGGATACAGCATTACCATTTTTGAATTGTGCACTAGTCAAGTCATTCAATTCTTTAGATAACTGTACATGCAACTTACCGTCTTTCGCATTGACACCGATATTCTTTTCAGACAATTTCGTTGCATCAGCACCACCAACGATTTCAAGTTTTTGATTCAATGTTTTATCGATAACAGTATTTCCGTTATCACCAGCAAAATGTAAGCCATCGTTCATAGTTGCTACGGTTTCTTTTACAGAATTGCCGTTAGCGTCTTTCGTTTCATAAACGATACGATCTTTACCAGCACCACCATTACCTGTCAATCCGTCAGCACCTTTAGCCGCTGTAATAGATGCATTCGCACCGTCTTTACCACGTACGCCCATAGTACCTTCAGCACCGTTCAATACAACGCCTGGTTTATCGTTTGCTACATCGCCTACGGATACACTTTCAAGACCTGTCATGTTTTTATTCAAGGAATACGTGAAAGTTGTACCTGTTTGATTAATAGTGAGATTATCACCGGCACGGAATTCTACTTCCGTTTTGTCCCCCACTTTAGTGGCTGTGTTATTACCTGTTGCTTGACCTGTACCTGTAGCACTGCTCTTCGCCATCCAGCCGAAGTCCGCTACCTTATCTTCTACGGCCATCACACGAGTATCTACCGCTTGAATTTGGTCTTCTGTCGCTGCTTGACCGCTCACAGGAGCCTGTCCACGAGTCCAAGTCTTATTGGATAAACCGTTCACAGTACCTTTGTTGTCCTTATTAACAGTTACATCGCCCGCTTTGAGGTCTTTACCTTCTACAGTACCTTCGGATGTAATATTGCCTTTAGTCTTAACAGTACCATCTGCACCATCAAGCACAACATTATCATTTCCTAAGTTAACTTTATTTGCCAACTTGATGTCGTAATTCGTATGACCATCAGCAGGATCTACAGTTTCTTCTAGTACCAAGTTCGGAGTTTCTGTATCTTTCTTATTAACAGATACTGTCGTTTTGGATGCTGCTGTTGCTTTCTTCACATCACCGATGTTTGCCGCATTCGTATCAACATCACCGCCACTCGCTACATTGGAGATGACCTTACCACCATTGTTTAAGCCTTTATCGGTAAGAGAGATTTCATTTGCACCTGGATTAATGGTCATGCCTTTAGGACCGTATTGAGTTGTATTCGTACCGTCTGTCACAGTCGTGCCTGCACCATTGATTGTGGATACTGCATTGCCGTTTTTGAATTGAGCGCTAGTCAAGTCATTCAATTCTTTAGACAATTGTACGTGCAACTTACCGTCTTTTGCATTAACACCGATATTGTTATCGGACAATTTCGCTGCGTCAGCACCACCAACAACTTCTAACTTTTGATTCAATGTCTTATTAATAACTTCAGGATTATTATCGCCACCGAATTGCAAACCGTCTTTTAATGTTGCTACCTGTTCTTCAGTACCAGCTGCATTAGTATAAACGATGCGATCCGCTTGGTCTGTTTTACCTACATGAGCGTCCCCTTTTCCAGTCTTAATAGTTGCCTTTGCACCATCCGGATTCGTGAGACCTAAACTAGTCATATCAGAAATCTCTTTATTTAAGGAGAATGTAATATCTCTACCAGTTTGATTTACATTTAGGTTATTACCTGCTTTAAAAGTCACTGTATCAGAACCTGTTACAGTACTAGCTGAATCACCGGAATGAGTTCCACCACCAGCAGCAGTAGCGACATTCCATGTTGCTAAGGTCTTAACCTTTTGTTCGCCTTCCGGTGTAAGGTTATCTAGCTTATTCGTTGCGGCGTTATTGATTTTAGCCTTTGTATCATCATTGATATCAACAGTTACTACTCCATCCGCAGCAGTAGTAGCAGTCGTCATAGTACCGTTTTTAAAGTTCAAACCTTTCTTTAATGTAACGGTCTTATCTGCCCCATCATTATCCTTATAAGTCAGGATAGTAGATTCTGCTACCTTAGTTGGATCGATTCCAATTTTGTAAGTTGCTGTATCTTTGTCCGCGCTAAGCTCAGGTGTCACTGTAATTGGACCATTAGGATCCGCTGCTGCCATTGTAACCGCTTTAACAGCTTCTTGTTTAACTGCTTTTTCTGTCACGGTTACTGTTACATCATCGCCAGCTGCAGAAGTCGTTACAAGGCCTGCACCTTTTACATTAAACTTCACATCACCTGTACTTAAGGATTTCTCTGTTGTATTACCTGTATCGCCACCTAAGGAAATCTTACGAGCCAAAGCTGCCGTATTAGTTGCAATGTTCTGCGTATTGGTTGCAATATTACCTTTATTTGCGGCAATTTCTGTAGCATTTTTCGTGATATTGTCCGCATTCTTTGCAATATTGTCCTTATTCTTATCAATATTATCTTTATTCTTAGCAATATTATCTTTATTTGTTGCTACTTGTGTATCAACGGCTTTCAATTGATCTTCTGTTGCCGCACGACCACTAACAGGAGTTGTAGTACCAGGTGTCCAGGACGTATTAGTAAGCCCTTCTACCGCAGGTGTTGTTACTTTCGTCGTAGCCGTTACAGTATTAAAGTTCACATCATTTTTAGTCGCTACAGTAAATGTCTTACCATTTTGAGTAATAGTGATATTGGAGCCATCATTAAATGTAACGGTATCTCCACCTGTTACTGTTTCAGCATTACTATTATTAGCCTTTACCTTCCATGCAGATAAGCTCTTAACCTTTTGTTCACCATCTGATGTAAGATTATCTAGCTTATTTGTTGCCGCATTATTGATTTTAGCCTTTGTATCATCATTGATATCAACAGTTACTACCCCATCTGCAGCAGTAGTAGCAGTCGTCATAGTACCGTTCTTAAAGTTCAAACCTTTTTTTAATGTAACGGTCTTATCTGCACCATCATTATCCTTATAGGTCAAGTTAGTAGTCTCAGCTACTTTAGTTGGATTGATACCAACTTTGTAAGTTGCTGTATCTTTGTCCGCGCTAAGCTCAGGTGTCACTGTAATTGGACCATTAGGATCCGCTGCTGCCATTGTAACCGCTTTAACAGCTTCTTGTTTAACTGCTTTTTCTGTCACAGTTACTGTTACATCTTTACCAGATGCAGTCGTTTTAGCAAGACCAGCACCTTTAATATTTAAAGTACTATTAGCAAGATTAACATCACCTGTACCAGTATCTCCAGCTACTTTCAAATTCACACTCTTTAACTGTGCCACATTTACAGCATCTGTATCAGCTGTACCAGCAGCCACACCTGTGATTTGACGTGTATTAGTCTCATTACCTACAGCAAAGGCACCTAAAGTAGATGTCAATGCTTTACCGGATAAAGATCCATATTTATCGGTTCTAGAGTCATTTACATTATAGCCTGCTACACCGCTAGCTGTGCTTGCTTTAGACTGTGAACCTACAGCTACACCATTCGCTACAGTAACAGTTGCACCGGTACCTAAAGCAGTCCCTTTAGTAGCAGCAGTTGTTGTAGAAGCATCTGGACCTATAGCCATAGAATCAGTCGCTTCTGCACCTTTATTAGATTTATTCCCAGCCAAATCAGATTTAATAGAAATATATTTAGATAAAGTCTTCTCAGCTATAGCATATAACTGAGAGCCATTCACCGCATCTGTAGAAGTTGCACTAACAATACCAGGCGCTATATTTTTAAGCTGACGTTCATAACCAGGAGCACCGAATGATACAACGTCACCAGGCAACACATTTTCACCACCGGCCCAGTTAACTATCTCTCCATTACTCATAGTATAGCTTGTTTGTGCCACACCCGCTGCATCAGTATTAGCACCACCGCCAATAGCAATAGAGTTATCCCGATTAGCTTTTGCACCGGCACCGATAGCGATAGCATTAACTACATTACCAGCCTTACCATCTAGGCGAGTAGCGGAATCCGCCCCCATGCCGAGAGAAAGGCCCAAGTCACCAGCTTTAGTTTTCATCCCAATGGCAGTCCCTGCATGACTAGCTGTAGCAGTTATATATTGAGGCAGTTGGATATTTGCCAAATCTATAGATGCCTGTCTCAATGTCCCTGTTTTCGCTTGTCCAGTATTAATATCTGTATAGGTTACAGTTCTAGAGAATGCGACCTCTACGTCATCACCACCGACTACAATAGAGGAATCCCCACTAGCTACAGTATTACCACCAATAGCAATAGATTGAGAACCTGTCGCCTTAGCACCACTATCATCGGAGGCACCACCGATAGCAATCGCCTGATCTTCTGTCGCTCGAGAATGTCCACCGATAGAAACACTATTATTACCACTAGCAATAACACCAGAACCAATACCGATTGCTCTATATCCATCAACTGAAGATACCCTAAATTGGCTGCTTGTCCCAATAACAATGCTGGATTGATTACTAGTAGTTGCATATTGACCGATTTTAATAGAGCCTTTGTCTGTTAATTCCGACGGCAAGGTCGCCCCCATAACATGAGCTGCACTACCAGTTACCGCTAACACCGCAAAGACACTTGTCAGTACAGCTTTCTTAGCACTGTAATTATTAGCAATCTCAGATACAACTACATAACACTCTTTGCTTTTACTCCAAATCACCTTGAAAATCTTATTCATTAAATACTCCTATTGTAACAACTAAAACCTAACTATCCATTTATAAAACTTCATACTTACCTATGAAAGCTTATAATTAACCGTAATATCTATATTATATAAAATTCTCAATATAACAATCAAGCAAACTTCATTTTTTACTCATGCGTTCTCATCATATGAGAACGCTTTATTTACAACATTATTTTAGACATTTTTATATTTTTACTATTTTAAAAGTACATTTTTTTACTCATTCATGTACTATTTTATGAAAATTTATTCATTTTTAAAGGTAATTTATCTTTTTACAATTTTTTTACGAGTAACTATGCAAAAAACGCAACAAAAAGCGGATAGTTCAAATCGAACTATCCGCTTTTTTCTTTGGTGATCCAGGAGGGATTCGAACCCCCGACCCACGGCTTAGAAGGCCG
>OGKO01001230.1_pt1 | contig 15700 bp, 15 predicted proteins | sample 1572451 | NCBI WGS metagenome assembly OGKO01 (sample SAMEA2582089, study PRJEB24529) | metagenome | biome: Human gut stool | place: China | collected 2011 | reverse complement strand
CATGGCATAACTTGAGCAAGCTCAGTTCTGCTCATGGCTTACCGAAAGAGTTGTTTATTGTTGTAAAAGTTGTTTTAGTTGTTTTTCTTTATGTCCACGATTGTCGACAAACGAATGTCCAAGGCGAAGCGTTGTTCATTGTTGTAAAGGTTGTTTGAGTTGTTTTTCTTTATGTCCGCGTGGAGTCTATAGACTTTTCGCGCGAGGCGGAGCAAGCGCTCCGCGGTAGTTTTACGGGTCGCCGAGGTAGTGGACGATGAGGCGGACCTCGTGGGGCGTGAACCATTTGGAGGTCTTGCGGTAGCCCGCCTCGTGGAGCGCCTGGCTCAGCGGTTGGCAACGGTCTATCCACGCGCGAAGGCGGTTGACGGCCGACCGAGGGGCAATGTCGGGGAAGTAGGTCTGGGCCAGTTCCTGTTTGCTGTAGGCCCGGATGGGAGTTTCGTTCATGATGACTTTTTGTTTTTGGTGATGGAGAGATAATAGTCGGAGAAGTCCTTGCAGCCCGGGGGCAGATGGTGGTGGACGAGGCTCGGCAGCAGGTCGCGCAGCTGCAGGAAGAGGCGCTCGCCCGGGACGTCGGCGTCGGGATACATGTGGAAAGGCGTGGAGAGGCGATCGTGGAGGTCGTGGAGCAGTCGCACCTCGGCGTCGTGGAGCGTCGTGGCCGAGGGGATGGCGACGGCCTTGCGCCCCGAGGAGAGCATGGCCCAGCAGTCGGAGCAGCCCTCCGTGATCCAGAGCGGTTCGCCAGGGCGAAGGCGCAGCAGCACGGGCTGGTTGTAGAGACCGCATCGCGATCCTTGCGGAAATCGGAAGCGCGGCTGGGCCATGGGCTCGGACGAGGAGGCCGTTCTCGAACTCGTCCGATCGTCCGTCTGAGAGACCATTCCCGAGGTCGTTCGATTTTCCGTCTGAGCCTCCGCGGGCTCACTCTTCCTGTAGTCGAGGTTGCGGTTTTGCAGTCCCACGAGTCGCATCTGCGGGTCGTAGTAGGGCGTCTGCAGCCAATGGGTGCCGTGGCGGTCGGTCCACGAGGTGAGGCGGCACCAGGCGACGACCCTTGGGTCCAGCCGTCGCTCCTGGAAGAGAAACTCTCTCGCGCGGTCGCTGAGCCACGGGTGCTCGAAGAAGCGGGCGTAGCGGGCCGCGTCGAAGGGTTTGTAAGCTTCTTCCTCCTCCTCCCTGGGCCGCGGGCGCGAGAGGGGCAGCGGGTCGATCCTCACGCCTCCGTCCAGCCATCGGCAGGCCTCGGGGAAGGACATCCCCAGCCGCCGCATCACGAGGTCGATGGGTCCGCCCCGCGCCCCGCAGGAGAAGCAACGGAAGGTGTTGCTGCGCGCGTGGAACGTCAGGCTCGGGCGGTGGTCGTCGTGGAAGGGGCAGAGGCTCTTGTGGCGCTCGACGTGGAGCCCCACCCGCTCCGCCACCTGCTCTATGGGCAGGTCGCGGAGCCGCTGGAGGGTCAGTTGGTCGAGCATGGCTTGCGGCTTTTGCGTGAGGCGGGCATGCCCGTCAGATACTCCTGCGTCTTGGTGTAGAGCCCCGTCTGGGCCGAGTAGGTGACGAAGCGGCGGTTTTTCCAAACACGAAGCTGATGTTTCGTGCCGTCCTTGTCCTTGCCCACGCTCAAGCGCAGGGCTTCCAGCTGCTGCTCGCTGAAGGTCTCGGGCAAGTTCTCCAGCATATTCTTCACGCCGCCCTGTCGCTCCTGCTCCGTGGGCATTCCGCCCTGTCCGAACATGTCGCCGAAGACTTTCACTTTGGACCACAGGTCGTAGTAGCAAAACCACTCTACCATCTCGCCGATAGACTTCGTCCAGGACTGGTCGTTGAGCACCCATAGCACGGCCCCCTTCTTCCAAGCCGAGAAGATGCTGCGGTGGGAGAGGTCCCAGAGCATGTCGTCGTCGGTCATGTCGCCCAGCTTGGCCATGTCCTCGGCCAGCTGGTCGGCCAACTTGTTGAGCGGTCGGATCGTGAAGGATCCCTTGCAGTTGGTCAGTCTGAGCAGGCAGGCGTCGAGCTTCGTGAGAAACTCGTCGCTATAGGATCCTTGGCGCGGGATGCGTCCGCTGCGCTCGCCCCGCTCCTTGTAGGCGAAGGGAATGCGGCCGAAGAATCCGTTGGTCAGGTCCTTCTTGTAGAACTGGCGTGCCACCTCGGGCGTCGAGGTGAAGGTGATGTTGACGCGCAGCACGGGGTTGCCCGTCACGCCCTCTGCCGTGGCACGCAGCGCTCCCGCCCGCTGCTGGTCGTAGATGTTGCGCACCATTTGGCTCACCTGTCTGTGGCCTCCGAACATGCGGTCGGCCATCTCCACCTCGGGCAGGTTGACAAACTGCGTGCGCCCGCCCAGTTTCTCCAGCGCCATGGAGTTTTGGATGAAGGCCGCGTTGGTCATGTCGGCCGGCGGATACCAGAAGGCCACGTCGGGGCGCTCGGGCTTCTCCTTGTTGGCCCCCTTGGTCTTCATCTGTCGTTGCCAATCGACGAGCTTCTGAAACTCCGTCTCGTCGTGCTGGCGAAAGCTGCGCATCACGGCCTCTACGAGACGTGTGAATTGTGCCTTGCCGATGCCCGAGGGGCCTATCAGGTGGCCCATCTGCCCACAAGGCTCATAGAAGTGGTTGTCAGAGTACTTGAACCTAACGCCAGTTATCAGCGAGGCCATGACGGGAATGATCATCGCGGCAATAGGTTCGCGCATCTCTGCCGACGTCTGCGACAGGGCCAAAGTGAGCGTGTGGGTTCCCTTGCCCAGTTTGGGCATCTTGGGGGCCGTGGGGCTGAAAATGTTATAACTCATTGATTCTTAATATTTTTGTGTTGTTCTATTCTTGTTGCTTCTTTCTTAGCGTCTCAGCGTCTCAGCGTCTCAGTGGAAAAAACGAGGGGGTCTGTTTTTCGCGCCTCTCTTTTCTTTCTCTTATATCTTATTGATTATTAATTAGTTATATAGATATATATAGAGGGGAAGGGAGGATAGGGGTATCATTTTTTGCATTGAGACGCTGAGACGCTGAGACGCTGCGAAGCCCTTGTTTTCTCTTGGCGATACGCATGGGCCTTGGCAGGCGGAGGGCGAGAGAGGTTGCCTCAGGGGCCTGGCGTCCGCCCTCCGTTTGCCTGGGGCTTACTCCTCTGCGCAGTCCTCCTCCTCTCCAAGGCCTCTGCCCGAGGCGAAGACACTCATTCCTCCGCAGTCCTCCTCCTCTCCAAGGCCTCTGTCCGTGGCGAAGAGCTCGCTGAGGTCGAAGCCTTCAACCTCCGCCAGGGCCATAGCCGCCTCGTGCTTGCCCACGACCATCAGCAGCTCGCAGGTCGTACTGACGGCATAGTCGCCAAGTTTCCCGGCCCCGATGCCCTTCGTCCGTTTGAAGGTCGGATAGACCGTGCCGTCGGCTCTGCGCTTGACGTTGATCCATTGGCCCATGTAGATGCTCGGGTTGCGGCGTGTGGCCTTTCTCTGCTCCGTGGCATTCTCCACGAAGGTGAAGTGGTCCTCGCCGTCGCGCGTGATCATCCCGTCGAGATACTCGCCCAGATCCATGCGCCCCTGCTCCTGCGTGACCAGTTTCAGGTCCACGCCCAGCTCCGTGTTGGGGTAGAGGCCCGTCCACGTCCTGCCAGCGCCTGCGCTTTCCGTGCGCATGTTTTCCGTCCATGTGCTGTCCGACCGTGTGCAGCCCGAGCAAGCGCTGCCTGCGCCAGCCTGGCCCGTCCACGCCCTGCCCGTGCGGTGGCGGCGGGCCCGTGCGAAGGGCGCCTGTCCGTTGAGGAGGTCGTTGATGACTTCGCCGATGAGGCGTGGATTGTTTGAGCCTGCGGTTCTGTCGGACTTGCGTCCTTCGAAGAAATCTTTCTTCTTCATAGCTTTAAAAATTTATGGCGGTCCGACCCCTGCTTCGCCACAACCACAGAAGGCCAAGAGCAGCAAAGGACTGCCCTCAGCAATGGGGAACGAGTGGCTTTTAGCGTAATCGATTTTCCGTTTTTTGATTACACCTTTCAGGAGAGAATAAAAAGAAAAGTCGAAACCCCTTGATAGTCAATGAGATTTCGACTTGATTATTTTTGAAAAAAGTTTTCTTCTGATTACATCAATGCTTACATTGTTCGTAAATCGATTACGCGCTATATGCCCTTGGTGATCTTCATGCCGTTGCTCAAAAGCTCCAGCAGGCCGGCCTCGGCCGCGTCCTCCTCGTCGCCTCTACCCTTTGGTTCGGACAGCGAAATGGTTGTGTCGAGGATGAGGCGCGAGAGTTTGATGTTGCGCACGTCTTCATCATTCAGGCGATAGGAGTCTGCGTTGGGCGTCTTGAGAAACTGCTCCTTCACCATCGAGGTGGCCGAACAATGGGATTGCTTCTCGATGAAGTCGCACGTCAGTAGTTTTTGGAGCATGAAGAAGAGCCTGGTGCCGTTGCCCGTCCAAGTGATGTTGCAATGTCTTGGTTTGCCTTCGAAAAAGGCGTCAAAGTCGTCGGGGTCGGTATTGCGGTCTATCCATCCCAGCCTCACCCAAAACTTATAGAGCATGCTCACCCTTTCCCTTTGCTTGCTCAGCAGCCCTTTGTGGCCATGCTGGTAGTATTTCAGGGTCTTTGGCGGGGTGGTCTTTGACGGGGTGGCCTTCGGCTTGGCGGCGCGCTTCGGCTTGGCTTTTTTCGGCTGGCGCGCTTCCTGGGCTGCCGGGGCAGGCATGATAAACTGGCAGTTGGAGATTGGGCCGAAAAACTGCTGGCAGTTGTTGTTGTGCTGCTCCTTGATATACGTCGGCTTGCGGCCGGCGGACAGCTGCGCCGGGTCGTTATCAGTCTGATGTTTGCTCATTTTCTCTTCTGGTTAAGAATGTCGGTTGGTTGATCGGGCCTTGCAGTTGCTGGCACGAGTTGTTGTATTGCGTCTCGATATGGAGCGGGGGCTGCGGAGAGGTCCTGGCCCTCAGCTTCTCTTTCAAGGCGTCGATGTGGGACTGATATCTGTTCTCGTGCTCGGCGTTGTATTTGCTTAGAGTCAAGAAAAAATCCTTGAAGGTAGTTGCTTCCCACATGTCGCAATCATCGAGAAAGTTTTGCAGCAGATCCTCTACTTCCTCCTCCCCCTCGCTGGTCGTCTCCTCCAGCGTGCAGGAGAGCAGGTTGGTCCTTTTCCCCTCCATCCAGCGCTTCTCCTCTTTGATCTGCATGGCCTCGAGTATCGGTATGCAGAGGCGGTGTCCTCCCCATCGCCGGAAGATGGGCAGGACGATGGGCGTGATGTCCCTGTTGCGGCTGCTTCCGTTTGCGTTGATGATGGCGGCGGCTATCATGCCCACGATCACGGCCTCGTCCTCGCTCCCGGCCTCCATTTCCTCCAGTTCCTCCAGCTCGTCCTCTATGCCCTCCTCCACGTTGGGCAGCGAGAGGAGCACCTGGGCCAGGTGCTTGCCCGAGAGGTAGAGCTCCACCTGCGTCAGGCTGGTCAGCCCCTCCTTGTGCGCCTGCTTGAGAACGTCGTGCGCCAGTACATAGACGTCGTCTGAGAGCAGCTTGCGGCGCTCCTGCCGTATCTGCTCCTTCTCCAGTCTCACGATGAATTCCGTCATGCCACGTCCTCCTGCTCCTTCGTGTCCTCCTCGGTTTTCTTGATGGCGTTGAGCATTTCCACCACCTTCGCCTCGGCCTTGTCTATATCCTCGGGCCCGGCCTTTTCGCCGTCTTTCCGCTTGCCCTTGAAGAACATCTCCAGCAGCGACTGGTCGAGCTCGTGATGGACGATCTTGTCCGTGTTTTCGTCCTCAGTATCCACGAAGCATCGAAACGTGCTGCCGTCTTTGGTCACGATCTCCACGGGCTCTCCCGAGGCTCTCGCCATGGTGACGAGGTTTTGCATGTACGTGGAGTTCTGATCCACGAAGAGCATGCACTTCTTGTCCAGCGGCGAGATGTCAAACTTCATGTCGTAGTTGGCCTTCCGTGCCATGAGGGCAATGGACAGCAGCTGGCTCATGAACGTGGCGTTGTAGCGCTCAGGCCATAGCTTTTGCATTTCCTCCGCTTTCTGGATGACTTCCTTCTCCTCCATCTTTTGGGGAGAGGAAAAGCGCAAGAGTTGTATGTCCCTTTGTCTCATCTCCCACAACTTGTAGAGATCCTCGGGATAATACTCGGGCATGATCTCTATCGTGTAGCAATGCTCCTTGAAGAGGCGCGTGCTGATCTCTTGCTGCAGGATGTCTGCCACCTTGCGTGGCGCGCTGAAAGCCTTTTTGCGGTTTTGTATGGCCACGGTACGGATGCCCTTTCGGTTGTCGATGATGACGAATTCCGAGGGCTCGTCCCTCCTGTTCACCGTCTCAAACTGGTTCTCCATGGCGACATCGATGGAGTTGGCCAGTTGCAGCACGATGATGTTGGGGTTGCACTTGAGGTGATGGACGCGATGGTTGAATTTCCTTGCGTGTGTCTGCCCCTTCGCCTTTTGTTCATCAGAGGGTTTTCCTTCGCCAAAGGACATTGCGCTCTCCGGAGCGAAGAGGTCCGCGAGGTGCTGCTGCCTGTCCTGCCAATCGTAGCACCCCGGTTCCCTGCGATATTTGATGCTGTATGTCGCAAATCGTGCCATAATAATTTTCTTTCTTTAATTTTGGTAGATTGTTGATTAATAAACTGTTGCTCGTTGTTGAAATCCATTCCAAGCTACGCCATGCTCTCGTGAAGAGCGGGTCGTCTCCACCCGTCTTCTCGTCTCGGACGGAGCGATGAGGCCGTGGCCGCGAAACCAAGAGAGCGAGAATCCCTCTCTCCCTGCCTCGCCGCCCTACGCCATCTGCCCCATCACCTCGCTTTGGAAGTAGGCGTAGTTGCCAGGGCTTTGCCATGGGGGCCTGACCGCGGGGTGGACGGTCTCCTCCACATACATTTCCAGCAGCTCGTCGTAGTCGAGGCAGATGATCTGGTCGCGGAAGTCCTCGTAGCCGTTCTTGTGGCAAAAGACGTTTCGGACCTCCCATCGCGTGAAGCGGCGCGCCATCGAGGCCAGTTGGCGGGGGCTGAGGGCGTAGCCGTTCTCCCGGGCATAGGTCTCGAGAAAGGCGAGGTTGATGGCGTAGTTGCTCATCCTCCGCCTGCGTGGCGCGGGTGTCCTGCCGAGCCGCCAGTTTCGCAGGGTCGTGTGGCCGTGTGGGGCGCTATGGATTCGTCTCTTGTGCCCAGTCGTTGTCTTTTTGCTCATAGGCGTGTCATTATGTTTCCCACAAATTTACTACTTTTTTCCCAATCTCCATCCTTTTTCCCGAAGAAATATGGCTCATCCGATATTTGGAATGATTAATGCTTGCGTTTATCATTAGAAAGCCCCCTTCTTGTATTCTACCACCCCATATTCCGGATGAACCAGAAATATGCGCAAATAGTTTGCCCCGCTTGTCGGGGCGGGGTGGGGCAGCCTGCGAAATGTGCCTTGCGTCACCCGTGGAGCAGAGGCGGAAACTCGCTTTTTTCTTAGGTCGTATGGATGGGAATGCTTACCTTTGCGCCTGGAGGTCCATAAGCCTTCCGCTTGCGCCAGGTCTACTCGGATAGGAGGAGCAAGGGAAAGGGCGGGGCCGATGGACTATATAAATAAGGTGTAAGAGGAATGTGGAGGGACTGTAAAGCGATGGAAGCAATAGATGTGGAAGCAAAAGATATGAATCGGAAGGACAAAGAAGTAAAGGACATGAGTCAAGTTCATCTGACCCCCTTGTCGGCAGTTGTCGATGAGGTGTGGGGCGAGAAGGGCAGTCCTCGTCGCGACGCCATGGAGAGGCGGCTGCAGGCCGAGGTCGAGCGCGGTCGGGCGGGCCGAGACGGGTAAACGGATGACGTAGCCAAGCGCCCCCCTGCCGCCAAATCTTGCCCTGAGTCTCCCGCTCCTCCGTCGCTCCAACGCTCGGCCTGCGGCCAGTTGCGCCCGTTGATATTCCCCCCAAAAACTGCTCTTGCGCGATTTTTCTTGGGGAAAAGTTTGGAAAGCCAAAGACTATTCTTACCTTTGCATCGTCAGTCCTCGCCAAGCCTCTTCACAATGCTCAAATCGTGCGAGGCGTTTTTTGTTTATGCCCCCTTGTGCACGGACGGTCCTACGGCCTTTGCCAAACGGCATGGAATCCTCAGAACATAGGCATCCTCGGAAAATCAGAAAAAGCCTGTCAGCTGAGGAAGAAGGTCTCGACCAGCGAGCGCAGTTGCTCGTCGGTCAAGTGGTCCGTGGCTTCTTATGTCTTATGCGTTGCACTTTCTTTTCCTTCCTGATCAGGTAGGGCGAGGGCGACAGCTCCGGCAGCAGGTCGTCCAGGGCCTCGATCTCTCCTATCGCCTTCAGCAGCAGGAGAAACGTGGCGAGCGAGATGTTGTCCGCGGCGCCGCTCTCAAACTTGTGGATGGTCGTGGTCGTGATGCCCGACTGCTGCGAGACCTCCTTCTGCGTCATGTTGCTGCGCAGGCGGTAGTCCTTGAAGCGGGCGCCAAGGAGCTTCACCAGTTGGGGGATCGCATACTCGTAATAGTCCGTCATGAGGCTTTTTTAATTTATATTGCGCTATAAGTTATGCCCGATTTTGGGCCCTATCTTATATTCCGCTTATATTTATCTCGCATGCAAAAATACGCGTTTTTTTCCGTCTGTGCAAACATTCCCGGGGAAATCCTTCTCCCGCCCACCTTTTTTAAAAAAAAACTTTTCGGCTCGAGTGGGGCGTGCGGCGCATCCGGAAATGGAGTGATACGACGTGGACACATGGAAAAAACAACTTCCACAACTTTTACAACAATGAACAAAAATCAGGCAACTGAGGAAACAAAAATCAGGCAACTGAGGAAAAGCCAAAAAAAAGCAGTATCTTTGCATTGGCATATCTAAAAGACAGATGATGATGAAGTACTTGGATCCTAAGGCAGACCTCACGTTCAAGAAGATATTCGGCAATCATCCCCAAAGACTGATCAGCCTTCTGAACGCACTCCTGCCACTCAGCGAAGCGGAGCAGATACACGCGATAGAGTATCTGCCAACGGAACTTGTGCCCCAGCTCGAAGGGGGCAAGAACACTATTGTGGATGTACTCTGCACGGATTCACGAGGCCGAAAATTCTGCGTGGAAATGCAGATGGAATGGTCGGACGCTTTCCAGCAGCGAGTACTGTTTAATGCATCCAAGCTCTACGTGAGTCAGGCCAAAAAGGGCGGAAAATACAGCGAGCTCCAACCTGTGTATTCCCTGAATCTGATAAACGACGTCTTCGAGCATGACACTCCAGATTTCATCCACAACTACCGCATTGTGCACGACAAGGACAGCAACAAGGTGATTGAAGGCTTGCATTTCACCTTCATAGAGCTGCCGAAGTTCACTCCTCATTCCATTGCCGACAAGCGTATGATGGTGCTATGGCTCCGTTTCCTCACGGAGATCAATTCAAATACGAAGGAGATTCCTGCCGACCTGCTTAATGATCCGGAGATAGGAAAAGCCGTGGAGGAGCTGGAGATATCCGGCTTCACGGATGCCGAGCTCCGGGCCTATGACAAATTCTGGGATTCAGTAAGTGTCGAAAGAACCCTTCTGGATGACAGATACCAGAAGGGCAGGGAAGAGGGTAAAGAAGAAGGAATTGCTGAAGGAATGGAAAAGGGCATGGAGCAAGGCATGAAGAAAGGTAGAGCAGAAGGCATGAAGAAAGGCTTGAAGCAAGGAATGGAGAAAGGTATGGAGCAAGGCATGTCCCAGCGAAGCCTTGAGATTGCCAAGAAGATGCTGGCAAAGGGTATGGATGAAGCAACGGTCATGGATATGACTGGGCTGTCGGCAGAGGAGATGAAGCTGCTGAAAGCAGAGCTGTAGATTGCAAATATCACAATATAATCGAGGTAGTGTTTTCCCAATCCCTTGCCTTTTCCCGAAAAATTGTCTGCAAATAGTGGTTTGTCTGGAAAATGTTGTAAAAGTTGTACTTGTCGTGTCCCCATGTCTGCCATTCCCCTCCGCCACAAGGCGAGGCGATACGGGAGACTTCCGGGGAAGGTCCTGTATCGCTCGGGGGGTGATCATTTACAGATAGGGGGAATATAGATTGGGGGGGGGCTATATGGGGCAGGGACGGTTAGTCGCGATCGTGCTTGTCGTGCTTGTGATGCTTGCCCGGACGACCATAGCCTCGGTCGTGCTTGTGATGCTTGCCGGGTCGGCCATAGCCTCGGTCGTGCTTGTGGTGCTTCCCCGGTCGGCCATAGCCTCGGTCGTGCTTTCCCGGACGGCGATGGTGGTGCTTGTCGAAGCGGGGGCGATGGCGGCCGTGGCCTCGGTCGTAGCGCGGGCGATGGTGGTGCGGTCGGCAGGTGGGGTATCTCCTATATATATGGTGGACGTAGGCGCGGTTCTGCCAGCCGATGGGGCGGTAGAAGTAGTATGTGTTGCAGTATTTGCGCCATTGTCCGGGCGAGAGGTAGCGGCGTATCTCGCGGTTGCGGCGCTCCCATCCGTAGGCGTCGATGTCGCGATAGCTATTGATGCTGTTGAGGTAGGCGAGGTTGATGTTGAGGATGCTGTTGCGGTAGCCCGGTCCGATGCCCAGTTCGGCTATCATCTTGTCGGTAATGACCGTGGCTTCCGCTCGCACGTCGGCCAGTCGCTGGGCCGAGGCGGAGACGATCACGACGAGGGCGGCTACGGTTGCTAAAAAAATACGTTTCATAATCCAGACTTTCTTTTGAGGGTTATTACTCGTTTTCTGCTGCAAAAGTACGATTCCCCACTCATGCGGCCAAGGGAAAACCCATAAACCCGCATATAGTTTTCCCTTTCTCTTGCGAGGAAATCCCGAGGATATAAAGAAAAACAACTTGAACAACTTTTACAACTATGAACAATGCTTCGCCAGGACATCGCCTCTTCGAGGCCCATGCAGATCAAGGGCTGCTGCAAGGGAAACAACAAGTAACAACGCTTCGCCTTGAACACGTTTCCTGCTGGTTGTCCTGGCGAAGCTGTTCCATTTCATGGCACTCTTTCTCGCCATGGCAAAACATGAACGAGCTCGCTTCTGCGCATGGCTTATCGAAAGCGTTGCTTGTTGTTTTCCATACTCAGCCAGGTGGCATTTTTCGGCAGCAAAGGCCATCTTTTGCTCCAAATCTCGGATGGATCAAAAAAAAATTCGTAAAAGATAGGGGCGCGACACGAGGATGGAGAACCTGTTCTGTATGTAGTCCTGTATATAGATTTGTGTTATTTTTAGAGTACTTTTGTATATTTTCTATTTTACATTATCAGCCATGCGGTTTTGTTCTTTTTCTCTTATTTGCTATTCTTGCTTTCCTTTTTGCAACCTACTCTTTGTTTTTTTCTTTTTCTTGTTCGATTTTTCCTGTGTCTTCTTACTCTTGTGCTTTTCTTTTAGCATCATAAAACGTTACATCCTGAGGCCTTGCTTTGTTCGATTACATGATTCCGCTTTCATCCCCCATTTCTCTATCCATTAGGCCGTTACAAACACGATAGGGGAGTTTTTTGCCATTTCTGAATTTGAAAAAAGTACTCAATAATTTGTTGTTATTCCAAATATTGTTAGTAACTTTGCACCCGTAATTTAAGATAACATCGTTCACGTCTGTGGAATGAGTGTGAATCGGTACATAGAAGAATGCTTGTGGTCACCCTTCCCAAACCATACTCGAACCGTAGGGTGTCCAAAATGCCATTTTCTCTATAGCTTTCCGATAGCGATCGGAACGGGCCGAAACTCTTTGAGCAAGTGATCAACAATAGAGATAACTTATTTATACAATTTTCTAACGCATGATGAAGTTAAAAATTCACAAGGCAGCCATGATTTTGGCCGCTCTCGTTTTGCTGCTACCACTTCGGGCGGTAGGTCAGGCAAACACGTATTATGAACGGGGGGGGTAAACCCTGCTGACTCTCGCCAGGTCTTGAAGACCCGTATGGCCCTCGTTGGCCATAATTGTATGGTCAGCCGCTTCCCCGATGGCGTGAGTGTCGGAACGGGCATCAAGGGCCTCTCCAATCTTTGCGATGAGAATCTCGACAACTATTGCGATCTGCCTGGCGTGGCAGACGTCACGCTCCTTGCCGGATCGCCCATCGTGGCCGTCAAGGACATGAAGCACTATTTCGACAAGGACACCAAGGCTGGCTTCAAAATTTCGGTGGAGGCAAGTGTGCTGAAACTTAATGTGTTGGAGAACAGCTATCATATCTATTTTTACAAGGATGGCAAATTTCTCAAGGATTCCAAGATAGAGCAGAGAGGATTCTCCGTGCTTAATCTCGCCGTGGGCGATATCGGTTTGGGTAGCACCATGGATATTGTTGCCAAAGAGCAGCCTACGGAGGATTATGACGAGATAGCTCTTGTCGGTTATAGCGGCCTCAATGTGTCGGCCGTCAAAGGACTTAAGATCTACTATGCCTTTGTGGGGGATGGCGAGTACACTTTGACGAAATCTTCCATTAAAAAATACGATTCTTATTTCAATACCAACATACAACTGACCCCGGAAACGAGCGATGCTCTTGCTAATTACCTAACAGATGACGACACCAGCAATGGGTCAGCCTTGGGCATCATCGCAAGTGTGGGCTTGGGTTATGCGCAAGTGGTGGCCAAGGACAATAACTCCACGGGCGAAACTTTCCCCGAGGGAACAGAGGCTGGCTTTGTATATACAATCACCTCTTTGGTGTCTGTAGCCGACACACCTGTCCTCACCCTTCTTGATAGAAATGGCAATAAAATATACGAGAAGGCCCTAAGTACACAGGTGCTGTCTCTCGACTTGGGTGGCGGTAAAAGAAAGGTTTCCATCAAAGCTCCATGTGCGTTCTCGGGCATAAAAATAAAGGTTGAGGGCTTAAAAGTATTGACGGTTTCAACCGCCCAATATGCCTTTGTCATTCCCAAGCCCACCACGGCTGGCCACCAATGCACTATGAGCCCGACCGCCAATCTCGACATTTGCAGCTGCGAGGAGAAGTATGTGCTCAACTGGGACAAGAAAAACTATCCCGATGCCTCTTGGGAGATGGTCAGCTCTACCGACAATAATGTGACGTTTGACGCGGCCAACCACACCCTCGATTTCGGCCAGACCAAAGCCTATTTGGAGGGTAATGGCGCCAAGGCGACGGTCGTCATGAAGTTGACGAATACGGACGGCTGCAAAGAGGAGATCACTATCAACTATGGTGGAAACAACCAGCCGGTAGAGAAGAAGGAGATGGCCCTCGTCAATACCGATCCCGCCAATCCTACCTATGTGCTGGGCGACGGCAACAGCTTTGGCATCAACCTGCTGAGCATCATCAAGAACTCGGCCAACATTCTTTCGAGCAAGCTCAATAGCTTTGCCTCCTATTTTGGTGGCGTCTCTCTCGGCGACTCCTACCTTTGCAGCATCAAGAAGCAGGAGGGAATGATCTCCGACGGCAGCAAGGCCCTCCAGGCTGGATTTGTCGTGACTGCCAAGGGTAGCGCCCTGAGTGCAGACGTGCTCAAGCTGATGAACGTCAGACTTTATAAAAATGGAGAAGAAGTGAAAGGTGGCGTCGCCACGGCTCCCGTCGCGGCCAAGCTGATCGGCCACCAGAACACGCACAAGCTGAGATATGCTATCAAAGTGCCTGCGGGTACGCAGTTCGACGAGATCCGTCTCTACTCCACGGGTCTGCTGGGAGCCAACCTCAGCGTCATGAACATCTACTACGCCTATACGGCCGACGAGGATGCAGTCTTCGATGACCCGACCGAGGGAGCTGAGATCGTTTCCTTCGACAACAATGGCGCCAGCATCAATGCCGACCGCACCCAGTCGGCAGGTGTGCTGAAAGCAGGCAATGGTATGAAGGACCTCACCAACTGTATCGACGGCTCGCTCGAGACCTGCACGACGTTCCCGATGGGCGTGGGAGCAGGAGAGGGTTCCATACTTGCCGTGAAGCTGGGCGTCACAGCCACGCGCAACAAGCAGCTTGTCGTGGTGGTCAATCAGGCCGCCTTGGGCGTGGGTGTAGATCTGGGAAGCGGCATCGTCGTTAAGACCTATAAGAAGAAAGAAACTGCTGCCGATCCAGCCAAGGCATACAAGGCGGACGAGCAGGGATCTGAGGATTCTCAGAAGACGGACGATTCCGACGTGGTGCAGACCTTTAGCGACTGGAGTATCCTCGGCGCCAACCTCATCACCCGTGGCGACAAGGGCTTCATTGTCCTCACCCCGACCCAGGACTACGACGAGGTGAGCATCACCCAGGGCGCAGCCGTGCAGGCAGCCGACGGTTTGAAGGTCTATGGCATCCTCCTGCGCAACGACGCGGATGGCGACGGCACGCCCGACACGGAAATGCCGAGCGAGGACTGCAAGCAGGATATCGTCTTCGACGAGACCGTCCATATCTCCGACAAGAGCGTGAAGCGATACAAGCAGAACCTGACGATGTACTTCAAGCGCACGTTCCAGCCCGAGAAGTGGAACTCGATCATCCTGCCCGTCAATCTCACCAAGGCGCAGTTTGAGAGCGCCTTCGGCACCACGGCCAAGCTCTCCGAGGCCCGCGAGGTCTATCAGGACGAGAAGAGCCTCGTGATCGGATTCAAGGCGGTAGAGGAAACGGTCGTCAACGGCCAGACCGTCTATCTCCAGGCCAACAAACCCTATATCATCTGGGTGGACAAAACTACCGTGGCTGATCATCAGAACCAAACTTGGACGACGACCGACGCAGGTACCATCACGGGCGAGATCTACATGGTCGATAAGAACGAAGCGGGTGGAGGCATCAGCTACACCTACAATGAAGCTACCGCCCTCAACCCCGTAAGCGAGCCGTTCCCCATCGGCGAGGGCATCGACGCCAGCTGGGGTCTGACCGGCCTCCAGTTCCAGGCCAGCTACGATCCCGCCCAGTCTCTCGTCATTGGCGACTACGGCTGGAATGCGGGCAACCTCTACCATCTGAGGAAGGCCCACACGATGAAGGGCTATCGCTGCTGGCTCACTCCGACCTGGGCCTCGGCCAGCCAGAGCCAGACCACCCTCAGCTTCGGCTTCGGTCAGGGTGAGCTCACGGGCGTGGAGACCGCTCCCTCTGCCGAGCAGCAGGGCGAGCTGAAGGTCTTCAACCTCCAGGGTCAGCGCCTCAGCAGCCTCGAGGGTGTGCAGCCGGGCATCTATATCGTCAACGGCAAGAAGATGGTAGTGAAGTAAAAAAATCAAGCATCAAAACAACAATCAGTAGAATCAGTTTATGAGCAAGAAAAAATATGTGGCCCCGGCCATCACGGTCGTCAAATGCAGTTCTGCCAACAGCCTCCTCGCGGCTTCGGCCCCTGGCATGAAGTGGGACCCCGAGGTCAACAAGGAGTATCGCATGGACATCTACGAGGAGGAGATCAAGGACAACACGTCCGACAAGTGGCTCCCGGACGAGATCACGGGCTAATCCCCTCATGATGCATCCATCCTCCTCCTCCTGATCGAGGGGGCTAAACCCAAAAGCGCGGCCTGCCGATTATCGACAAGCCGCGCTTTTTCCAGCATTATGGTAGCAGTAGGTTGGGTCTCTGACATTAGTCTCCGACATTTTCGCCTGCTGAATCTACGTGGACACATGGGAAAACAACTTGAACAACTTTTACAACTATGAACAACGCTT
>OGKO01001225.1_pt1 | contig 15743 bp, 11 predicted proteins | sample 1572451 | NCBI WGS metagenome assembly OGKO01 (sample SAMEA2582089, study PRJEB24529) | metagenome | biome: Human gut stool | place: China | collected 2011 | reverse complement strand
CAAGCTGGAAGCCCTCTGCTCCGACTACGAGGGCACCCAGATGCAGCGTCAGGTGTATGTGGACGGCCGCCCCAAAAGCGACAGCCACACCCTGCTTTACAGCATCGATGCGCTGCACAGCGCCATCAATGCAGGCAGAATGGTGCGGTTCCGCTACAAGGACGGCGGCACCCGCACCGTCAGCCCATGGCAGCTGGCATGGGAAAACGGCTGCTACTACCTTATCGCTTATCAGGACGAGAAAGAGCCTGCGGACATCCGCAACTACCGCGTGGACCGCATGTCTGCCGTGACGGTGCTGAGCGATGCCCGCCGGGGCAAAGCCGAGTTCCGCCAGTTCGACCTGCCCGCCTATCTGCGCAAGCACTTCAACATGTTCGGCGGGCCGGAGTACCGGGTCACCCTGCGCTGCACCGCCGACCTGGAAAGCGCCATGCGCGACCGCTTTGGCAAAACGCCGCTGTTCGTGCCGGAGGAAGACGGTGCATATTTCCACTTTGATGTGCCGGTATGCGTCAGCCCCCAGTTCTACGGCTGGGTGTGCGGCTTTGGCGGCAAGGTGGAAGTAACGGCTCCCGCCGAGGTGCGTGCGCAGATGCACAAAATGGTAAAGAGCTTGGCGGAACAGCATAGATAGAATATTTTTACTTATGTTCTTTTTATCATTTTAGATAGTTTTATAGAGGAAAAGCTTATGCAACTAGAAAATCACAGTTTGTTATGTCCAATTCGGGGACCACTTAATGCTGAATATTTCTCTAAAGATGGACTCACAGTTACAGAAGAAGCCCGCCGAATTGAGTGTATTAAATTTTTATTGAGCAAAAACTATCCTCGCGAAAATTTCCAATGCGAAACTGTTGTTATAAAGCATATTGGAAACAATGGTCGAAACAGTTTACGTGCTGATATTGTAATTTACGATATTCCTATAATTGAAGCCAACGCCCTCGATGATACAAATCGAAATAAGCATGTTCTCTTAGTTGCAGAAATCAAACGTGAAAGTAAAAGCAAAAAATCCGGTGTTGCTTTTCAACTAGAGCCCGCTATGCGTCAAAGTGACAGGACATTTGTTCTAGGGGTTTACTGGGATGATGTCAATCGTTATCTTTACGTAAAGCAAATAAAAGATGAACAAATCATAATCACACGTGATGAGCTTGGAAATCTTCCAGAATATGGAAATCCATACCGCTACAAAAAATTAAAATATAGAGATTTGATAAAGCCCGAAGATATCACAGCAACTCTAATGGATATTGCAAATATTCTTCGGTCAAACCAAGTCAATGATGATTCTACTCGATACCGTGAAACCGTAAAGCTTCTTTTAGCCAAATATATAGATGAACGTGAAGCAAAAGAAACTGGTGAAGATCTTTTGATGCAGGTTGTTCCAGGAGAAGATTTATCGTTTGAGACTCGAATAAAATCGTTATATTCTAGAACCGCAAGGGTTTATTCTAAAGCGAAATCAATTTTCGGGAATTATGGATTTGATGCCGATGCAAAAACTCTTCGTGAAATGGTTCAAAAAGTACAAGGATTAAATTTATTAGATTCTTCTAGTGACTCGATGCAACAAGTCTTTATGACTTTTGTGCCAGCTGTTTTCAAGAAAGACTTAGACCAGTACTTCACACCGCTGACATTAGTCAATTGCATGGTCGAAATACTTCGTCCGGGTCCAAATGACAAGGTGGCTGATCCCGCAATGGGGACTGCCGATTTTCTTTCTGCCACTATGCAATACCGTCTAAAATACAACGATGGACAAATCATAAATCGTGTATATGGTGCTGACAAAGATCCTCAAGCGTATGAACTTGCTGTAATCAACATGGCCCTAAACAAAGATGGTCAAACCAACTTAAATAATATCGATACTATCGAGCACTACGACTTGTGGAATGGGCAAATGGATGTCGTGCTTTGCAACCCCCCGTTCGGCTCTCGTACAATCGAGACAAGGCCAAGTGTACTTACGCATTATGATCTAGGACATTTATGGAAGTTTGAAGATGGAAAGTGGCATAAAACAGAAGAACTTCTTCCATCGCAACAACTTGGAATTTTATTTATTGAACGGTGTTATAAGTTGCTTGCTGAAGAAAGCGGTCGTCTTGGCATTATTTTGCCAGAAGGGTATCTCTGTACAGCAAGTTATGGTTACGTTCGTCAATGGATCATCAATAATTTTCATATTACAGGCCTTGTCGAACTGCCCCGCAGAATATTCCTGAAATCCGATGCAGATTTGCGCTCCAACATTCTTTTTGCTGAACGCAAACGAATCGTTGAAAACGAAAACTATCCAATTCATGCAGAATTGGTTAGAAATGTCGGATATAAACTCGGAAAGGGATTTTCAACCATTCCACTACGCGATGAAAAAACAGGGTTAGAATTAAGAGAGCCCATCACTGGCAATATGCTTGTTGATACTGATTTTCGAAGAGTTAAGTCAAACTTTGAAACATTTATTAAACTCAACAAACAAGGTTCTTATATCGATTGGGATGGTGCTCATCTAAGCGATATAACTGAGCATCCCCAATTAGATATGAAACCTCGTAGATTGACCAGAAATGCACTTGTAAATTTAAATTCTATCTTAATCCGTCCGCACAAGCAACTCTATGAAATTGCAGAGGTTCTTACTGATACAACCAGTTTTGCAGATATTGTTCGTGCAGATGAACAGATTTTTTTAGTAGAAGGCCAAGATATCCGTGCACTAGAAGGCACCGTCATTTTAAAGGCGAGCGAAAAACGTTGGCAAGTTGAAGTTCGAAAGACTGATAAAGGTTATCATTTACAGCATAAAGATATTATTATAGGATTGGTTCGTCCTGAACGACGCAATATCGGCTTATACCTTGATAGTAAAAGCAATGTTTTTGGTAGTCCTGATGGCATTGCTGTTGTACGTCAAACGGATTCTAGATATCCCATTGAGTGGATTTTTCAAGTTCTTCGTACAGAACAAACTCGAATTCAGTTTTGGACAGAATCTGGCGGAACCAGTTATGGAAAGCTAACAACAGAGCAAATCAAGAACGTTTTTGTTCCCATTCCTTCTGAATCGGAAATTAAGGCAATCACTCAAAAAGTTCAAAAATGGGCAACCGCTCAGCAGTCTGTACAAAACACTTTCAATGAAATTTGGGATGAAGAAGACAAACGAGCAATTCTTAATTCTCCCATAATTGGATTGGAGGGAACCACAATCTCAATAGACAACGATGATTTATAATTTTTATCAAGTTACTCCTCTTCCAATAAATTGAACTGTTATAAAATAAAAATTCAATCGCAACTTGTATAAAAATAGAAATCCGGAATCCATTCAAGGTCGTAGTGGCTCTAAATGGGTTCCGGATTTTATTCAATAATTTTTAGCACACTGTTTTATAGCAGCTTTTTATTGTATCGCTTATTCCTCAAACTCCAGATCGCTGGGCAAAATCAGGTCCAGCTCCGCGGCAGGTTCTGCCACAAGGCGGCGGCTCTGGTGGAAGATGGCCTTTTCCAGCGTGTTGCGGGCAAGACGGCCGTTGCCGGCGGTGCGGCTGTCCAGCGCCTGACGGCGCTTGTAGTAGCCCAGCAGCGGGAAGGTGCAGCCCTCGGCAAGGCGGTAGCCCTTGCCCTTTGCCAGCACGGCGGTGATGTCCAGCAGCTCGTCCGCGGTGTAGTCCGGGAATTCGATCTTGTTGGGGAAGCGGCTGGCAAGGCCGCTGTTGGCGGTGAGGAACACTTCCATCTCCTTCGTGTAGCCCGCAAGGATGACCACCAGCTCGTCCCGGTGATCCTCCATGCCCTTTACAAGGGTGTCGATGGCTTCCAGCCCGAAGCTGTCCTGCTGGCCGCGGTACAGGCTGTACGCCTCGTCAATGAACAGCACGCCCCCCAGTGCGCTCTCGATGACGCTGTTGGTCAGCGGGGCAGTGTGGCCGGTGTAGCGCCCCACAAGGTCGGCGCGGGTCACCTCCACCAGCTGCCCGCCCCCCAGTGCACCGATGGCCTTGAGGTACTTTGCCACCAGCCGGGCAATGGTGGTCTTGCCGGTGCCGGGGTTGCCGGTAAAGATCATGTGCATGGACAGACTTGCGGTCTTGAAGCCCGCCGCCGCGCGGCGCTGCTGCACCTGCAAATTGTCTGCCAGACCGAACACATACTCCTTGACCGGGGCAAGCCCCACCAGCGCATCCAGCTCGGCGCGGATCTGCTCCACCGCGCCGGTGTAGGCCGCCGGAAGCAGGCTGAACAGGTCTGCCGGGGCGGCACCGTTCAGCGCAAATTGCAGCCCTTCGGGCGCGGCGGTCAGCGCCACCGTGCCGGACAGTTTTGCATCAGTCTGTAAGCAGTACTCGCTCAGGGCGCGGAAGATGCGCTCGCAGCAGTCTGCCAGCCCCTCTGCGCCCTTTTCCTTGGAGCACTGCGCCGCCACATAGTCCCGCACATCTGCCCCGGCGGCGAGGGTCAGACCCAGGCGGCTGTTCACCCGCTGCGCCAGCGCGTTCAGCTGCTGCGCCGCCAGCGCAGCCAGTGCTTCCGGGGTGAAGGGGGCGGTCTGGCACACATCCCCTACCGCCGCCACAAAGGGCGCGCCGAATTTATCCGCCAGCGCCTCCCGCCCCTTGCGGGAGAAGAAGATCAGGTACTTGCCGCAGGGGTCGATGCGGCTCACTGCGCCGGGCGCAAGCGCCGTACCGGCTTCCACCAGAATGCCCTCTTTGTTCACCAGATACCGGCTGGACAAAGGCGCACTGCCCTTGACCGCGAGGTCGGAGAGGATGCGTAAAAAGCTGGGGTGGCAGCTCTCGTAATGCTCGAACACCACGATCTCGCCCGGGGCGTGCAGGGCGGCGTACAGGTCCTGCAAAAACAGCTTTTCCGCGCCGGGGTCGGGGTAGAGCGCAAGATCCATCACCGCCATCCGGTCGCTTTGCAGCAGCCCCCGCGCCGCCATGATGCGGGCAGTCTCGGTCAGCGCAAAGTGCCGCCCCGTGCCCGGTGCGCCCCATAGCAAGATCACATTGCGGGCGGCTGCGCCCTCGGTGCCCAGCACAAAGGGACGGCGCATTGCCCGCACCACGCTGTCCACAAAGGCATCCTGCCCGAGGACGGTCTTTTTCACCTCGGCGGCAAGGCCTTCAAAGCTGCCCAGCTGCTCCGGTTTTGTGTCTGCCGTGCCCTTTGCCAGCAGGCCGTCTGCTTCCATATCCCGCAGCATCTGACGGCTGTCCTCCAGCGCCGTCTGCACCCCGGCATCCTGCGCCTTCAGCCGGGCGTTCTGCTGCTTCAGCAATTCGTCCAGCCGCTTTTGCTGTTCCAGCAGCGCCGCGTTCAGGTCTGGCAGGCCGCTGCCCGCCGGTTTTTCGGGCTGCGGCTTTTCCGGCTGCGGCTGTGCGCCGCCGAACTTCAGTCTGCCGCCCGCGCCGAACACGCCGTTCATCAAGCTTTCCCAATCATCGGTATATGCCATGGTGCTGCCCTCCATCGGTGTTTTTCTTCCAGTATAGTGAACTGCGCGGCATTTTGCAAGCACAAAAAAGCTCCCCCTTTCGGGGGAGCTAATATCCGCACCTATGCGGGGATCATGCTGTTTTCTCAGCCCTTGCAGCCCTGCTCTTCCCAGTCGCCGAAATCGTTGGCATCGGCGATCTTAGTGGCATCGAACTTGCCGCTCTCGTCCTTGGGGGCAACGGCGGGACCGGCCTCTACGGGGTTGGCGTTCGGGGCTTCGGGGTCGTACACCGGGCGCTGGGCGGCAGGCTCCGGCTGGGTCTGGGGTGCGTCCTCGGCAGGGGCGGGAGCCTCCGGTGCGGCTTCTTCGGCAGCTTCTGCGGCGGCATCAGCAGCCTTTGCTTCTTCCTTGGCTTCAGCTTCCGCGTAGGCATCGGCGGTCTTTTCGGCCTCCTCGGCGTCCTGCTCAGCTTCCTCCGGGAACTCGACCTCCTCCACATGGAGCGGGTCTTTCTGGTTCAGGATCTTGTCCAGCACCACGATGGCAGCGCCGGTGACGGCCACGGCAGCAGCCGTGCCAAGAATACGGAACAGAGTTTTCATACCAGAACCTCCTTGTTATAAAGAAACGTTAAGAGAATGTTACGACCTCTTCCAAAGGCTTTTCGGCAGGCTCTACCGACACGGCAGTCAGCACCGGGCCTTTGCCCCGGTAGATGTTGTGGAACTTGTAGCCCACCTTTGCGGTCACCCGCACCCATGCGCGCTGCTCCAGCGCCTTGTAGCCATCGTAGCTGCAGGGGAAGCCCACAAACTGGATATCCTGCACGCAGCAGGTCATGGCAAAGCGGCCGGGCACAAAGCTGTTTTTGCCGGCGCGGTTGGTCTGGCAGACCTGTGCCAGAAAGCGCACCGTCTTGCCGGTGTACTTCTGGGGCTCGTCCTGACAGTCCATGTACCAGATGCCGAAATCGTCATCCGGGATGTCGATGGGGTCGGCGTTGATATCAAAGGGCAGCGGGTCGGGGATATCATCATAGGCTACGCTGCCGTCCTTGAACTCGTAGGCGATATCGCACTTACGGGAGGCCTGCCGCACCAGCTTGTGCAGCTCCTGCCGGGCGTCATCGTTGTTCACGGCTTCGGCGCGGTTGAACACGATCAGCTCGCTGCGGGCGATTTTATCCAGCATCAGGCTGCGCATGGAGTTATCGCGGGCGTAGGTCAGGGCGGTGGTGCCGTCGGCGGTGGCGATGCACTGGTACACCAGCCAGTTCTCGGGCAGGGCATCCGCTAAATCCTGCAGCAGCCACATGCCGTTGTACTCGATGACCACGCGGCCTGCGTCTGCTTCCTTACCCAGCTTTGCAAGGTTCTGGGGGTTCAGCTCGGACTTATCCTCCAGCACCTTCACGGTCACGCCGGGGAAGGCGAACTTCTTCTCGTTATACTCCTCTTCGCCCTCCTCGCAGATCAGCAGCAGGGTCTTGTCGCCGGAGTCAAAATTGGGGTCTTCAAAGGTCTCCTGAATAAACTTGGTCTTGCCGCTTTCCAGAAAGCCCACAAACAGGTAGACCGGGATCTCTTTTGCCATAATGAATGGTTGCTCCTTTTATCAATGATAGGCGCCCCCTTGGGGGAGCTGGCAATGCCGTCAGGCATTGACTGAAGGGGTCAGCAGCCGAACAGCTGGGCGATAGCGGTCTCGTTCAGCTTGGAGCCGATGACCACCAGCTTGCCGCCCACGTCTGCGCTGCGGCTGCGCACTTCCCACTCGCCGGGCACATAGTCGAACTCCAGCCAGCCGTCTGCGCCGCCGTCCACGATGCCCTTGCTGCGCAGGATCATGCCGTAATTGCCGGTATCCAGCTCGGTGAGGGCGTGCTCCACCTCGGCCTTGGTGAACTTGCGGGCCGTCTCCACGCCCCAGCTGGTGAACACTTCATCAGCGTGGTGGTCGTGATGATGATGACCGCAGCAGCAATGACCGTCATGGTCGTGATGATGCTCGTGCTCCTCGTGATCATGATCGTGGTCATGACCGCAGCCGCAGTGGTCATCATGGTCATGTTCGTCATGATCATGGTGATGATGCTCATGCTCGTGCTCGTCATCATCGTCATCATGATCGTGGTGGTGACCGCAGCAGCAATGGTCATCATGATCGTGCTCGTCGTGGTCGTGGTGGTGATGCTCGTGCTCATCATCATCGTCGTGATGATGGCCACAGCTGCACACACCGTTCTCATCGTAGTGATGATGGTGATGCTCGTGCTCTTCTTCCTCGTCCTCGTGGGCGTGCTCTTCGTTTGCCTTGGCAGCCATGGCGATCAGCTCAGCCTTGAAGTCATCCTTGGTGGACATGGCCTTCAGGATCTGCTCACCGGTCAGGTGATCCCATGCGGTGGTTACGATGGTGGCGGTGGGGTTCTTTTCCCGCAACATTGCCACGGCAGCGGCGATCTTTTCCTCGCTGGCGGTCTGGGTGCGGCTGAGCAGGATGCAGCTTGCGTGGCTGATCTGGTCATCGTAGAACTCGCCGAAGTTCTTCATATACATCTTGACCTTGTTCACATCGGCCACGGTGACAAAGCTGTTCAGCTGCACGTCCAGATGCTCCGCCACGCCCTCCACGGCGCGGGTCACATCGCTCAGCTTGCCCACGCCGGACGGCTCAATGACGATGCGGTCGGGGTGGTACTGCTCCACCACCTGCTGCAGAGCGGCGCGGAAATCGCCCACCAGAGAGCAGCAGATGCAGCCGGCGTTCAGCTCGTTGATCTGAATGCCGCTTTCCTTCAGGAAACCGCCGTCAATGCCGATCTCGCCGAACTCGTTCTCGATCAGCACCACCTGCTGGCCCGCAAAGGCTTCGGTGATCAGCTTTTTGATCAGGGTCGTTTTACCGGCGCCAAGGAAGCCGGAGAAGATATCAATTTTAGTCATGTTCCAAATGCCTCTTTCTTTTTATCGCAATATTCGCAATTGTTAGCGCAAAGGGCCGCAGAGTGCTGACCCATAAAAATACTACATCTCTATTATAACAAGCCTGTCAATGGGAAACCGGCCTTTTTCAAGAAAAAATTGTAACTTTTTTTGCAAATTGACGGCGTTTTGGGGGGAGTTTTGCCCCCGCATTGCATTCTTCCCCGCAGAATGATACAATAGCAGCAGCAAACCATCGCCGCCGGACGTTTTTCCGGCAAATGACAGAAAGAGGGCTTTTGTTATGAGTATGAACACGGTTCCCGAGCGTCTGGCCGCGCTGCGTGCCGCTATGCAGGCAAACGGCGTGGACGTCTATCTGATCCCGGTGGGCGACCCGCATTCCAGCGAGTATCTGCCCGACCACTACACCTCCCTGACCTACTTCTCCGGCTTCCATGGTGAGAACTCCAACTTTGTGGTCACCATGACCGAGAGCGCCGTCTGGGCAGACGGCCGGTACTTCGTGCAGGCAGAAAAGGAGATTGCCGGCACCGAGATCCAGCTGATGCGCATGGGCGAGCCGGGCGTGCCCACCGCCGAGGAATACTGCGGCAAGGTACTGCCCGAGGGCGGCACGCTGGGTCTGTGCGGCCTGACCGCCAACTGCGCACTGGTCAACAACCTGAAAAAGGAGTTGGAGCCCAAGCACGGCAGCATCAAGACCCTGTTCTTGGAGGACGAGCTGTGGGTGGAGGGCCGCCCTGCCCGCCCGGCTACCCCGGCATGGATCCTGCCCAAGGAGTACGCTGGCTTCTCCCCGGCAGAAAAGCTGGAGCAGCTGCGCGGCAAGCTGAAGGAGCAGGGCTGCACCGCCCAGCTGGTTGGCAAGCTGGATAATCTGGCTTGGCTTCTGAACCTGCGCGCCATGGATATCGAGTGCACCCCCTACGCCATGGCCTACTGCTACGTTACTCCCAGCCGCGCCGTGCTGTTCATCAATCAGGCACGGGTCACCCCGGAGGCCAAGACAGAGCTGGAAGCCAACGGCGTGACGCTGGCCGACTACGACAGCATTCTGGACGTGATGGCCGCCGAGACCGAGCCGCAGACCGTGCTGGCTGAGAGCGCTACCGTGAACTACGCCGTGTATCAGGTGCTGGAAAATAACCCCGCCCTGACCGTGAAGGACGCCGCCGACCCCCTGCTGGCCATGAAGGGCGTAAAGAATGAGGTGGAGCTGGCACACCTGCGCGAGACCCATCTGCGGGACGCCGTTGCCATGGTGCGGTTCCAGATCGAGCTGGAAAACCGTCTGGCTTCCGGCGAACAGCTGACCGAGCTGACCGTGGACGAGATCCTGCACAAGTACCGCAGCGCGGACGAGAAGTTCCTTGTGGAAAGCTTTGGCACCATTGCAGCCTACGGCGGCAACGCAGCCATGATGCACTACCATGCCACCCCGGAGGATCACGCCGTTTTGCAGCGCAAGGGCTTTTTGCTGGTGGACAGCGGCGCTACCTACATGGACGGCACCACCGATATCACCCGCACCTACCCGCTGGGCGAGCTGACCGAGGACGAGCGGCTGTTCTACACCTGGACGCTGCAGTGCCACATCGACATCGCCAAGGCCGTCTGGCTGGATTACTGCGACTGCCACATGCTGGACACCATCGCCCGCGAGCCGCTGTGGCGTCACCTCATCAACTACCGCTGCGGCACCGGTCACAGCGTCAGCTTTGTGGGCAACGTCCATGAGGGCCCCCACGCTTTGAACGGCCGCAACACCACCCTGATGCGCCCGGGCATGATCGTCACCGACGAGCCCGGCGTGTACGAGGCCGGCGAGGTGGGCATCCGCATCGAGAACGAGATCGAGTGCTACCACAAGGCCGACAACCAGTACGGCACCTTCCTTGCCTTCCGTCCCATCACCTTTGTGCCCATTGCCACCTCTCCCATCGTGCCCGGCGTGCTGGACAAGGAGCAGGTCGCTTGGCTGAACGACTATCACCGCAAGGTGTTCGAGCAGTTGGCACCCCGCCTGACCGAGGACGAGCGCGCATGGCTGGCCGAGAAGTGCGCCGCCATCGGGTGCTGAAAACAAAAATCAGCTGCCGTTTTCCGTCCCGACCTTTACCGTAAAAATGCAATTCCGGGCAGACCGCAGTCTGCCCGGAATTGCTTGATTTAAGATGATTTTTCCGCTGATGATGGCCAGAGCAACGCGGAGGCCATTCCAAATCGTCTACCCTGCAAAGGAAACCGAACCATGATCTTTCACATTGCGATCTGCAGCCCGGACGGGGCGCTGCGCAGCAGGCTGGAACACCAGTGCATGGAGTTCTTCGCCCGGCGGGAGGACGCCTGCATCGTGGAGCAGCTGCAAAGCCCGGAGGCGCTTTTGCAGCAGGATGCCGCCGGGCTGCGGTACGAGTTGTACCTCATCGAGCTTGCAGCGGTGGCCCGGCCCGAAGGCCTTACGGCGGCGGCAGAACTGCGCCGCCGGGGCCGCCGCGCGCCGCTGGCCTTTGTGGCGCGCACCCCGGCCCACGCATACAGCGCCTACCGGGTGGACGCCATGCAGTACCTGCTGCAGCCGGTGCACCAGACGGAAGTCTCTGCCCTGCTCAAGCGGGCGGTGGAGCCGGAATACGGCCCTACCCTTACCGTGACCACCGCAGACGGCGTGCGGGCGCTGGCCTATGCAGAGATCGAATATCTGGAATGCACCCATCATATCGTGCACTTCCACCTGACCACCGGGGAGGATGTGGCCTCCCTCTCGCTGCGGGTGCCTTTTTCCGCCGTGGCACAGCCGCTATTGGCGGACGGACGCTTTGTGCAGCCGCACCGCTCCTATGTGGTCAATCTGGAAGCAGTGCAGCTGCTGACACCCGGCGAGGTACGGATGCGCAGCGGGGCACGCATCCCCATCCCACGCGGGCGGGAGACCGCCGTCCGGGAGGCTTTCTGCGCCCGATTGGGGTAAAGAAAAATGAAGAAGCCGCTGCAAGCAAATTCGCTGTGCAGCGGCTTTTGTTTTACGGAAAATTATCACTTGGACTGGGTTCTGCGCTTCAGCAGGGTCTGAACAGGGCCTGCGGGCGTGAAACGCTCCGACTGGGCAATAAGGGTGTGGTACAGCCGCATCTGATTGCCCCGGGAGAGCCCCAGCTCGGTCAGCATCTGCTTGTAATGAGGGAACATCTGCAAGCGGCTGTTCACGATCTTGCCAAGATCCACATTGGTGTGCAGCAGGCTCTGAGGGTTCTGGATGTAGTAATAACCCGGATCGGCAAGGGCGGTATAGGCCTTTGCCAGCCGAAAATACCGCACGTTGAACAGCTGATCCTCGTTGTAGACTTCGCGTGTGAACCATAGCTCCGCGTTCATCAAAAGGCTGCGGCGGTACAGCTTGTTCCAAACAACGTTGAAATAGAAGGAGGAGGGCTTTTTCATGTACTCCTGCATAAACTCCTTCTGGCCGTAGTTCCCGGCGGGCAGAAAGCTGTAAACGTTCACCTCCGGCTCGGCGGTGTCGGTCTGTACGCCCAGCTGCGCCAGCAGCGTTTCGGTGCGCTGGCCGCCTTTGCTGGAAGCCAGCGGGATCACCATCCAATAGGGCGCAATGACCAGATCGGCATAGTTCTTCTCGGCAGCTTCCATCATGCGGGCTGTAAAGGTGGGTTCAATATAATCATCGCTGTCCACGAATTGCAAATACTTGCCGTGGGCAACACGCATCCCGGCGTTGCGGGTAAGGGAAAGCCCCTCGTTCTCCTTGCTGATGACCACCACGCGGGGGTCTTTTGCCCGGAACTGCTCACAGATGGCAAGGCTGCCATCCGGGGAGCCATCGTTCACCACGATGATCTCAAGGTTCTGGTAGCTCTGGCCGCAGATGCTTTCCAGACAGCGGGCAAGGGTCTTTTCCACGTTGTAAACGGGCACGATCACGCTGACGAGCGGGGTGTTCATGAGGTTCCTCCTTCACAGGCTTACTCCGTTCCGAGCTTCTGCTTTTTCTTGGCAGCAGCCTTTCGTCCGCTGCGCTCGGCGGCAAGCTCCGCTTCCTCGTCGCTGCCGGCAAAAAAGGCGTACCAGTACTCTGCCGCATCGCTCAATGCTTTCTGGATGCTGAGGGTGGGGCTTACGCTTTCTGCCAGACCCAGCAGCGAGGCGTGCAGCTGGGTCTGCACCTCCTCGTAAAGGCCGAGTTTCGTGTAGAGATCCTTATAGTAATCTATCATTTGCAGACGGTTCTGCATGATGGTAGAAAGATTGATCTGGGTGTGGCAGATGCTCTGGGGGTTCTGGACATAATAATAGCCCGGCTCTTCCAGCGAGACCACCCGCTCCACAAACTCCAGATACAGGATATTGAACTGCTGATCCTCGGCGTGGATCAGCTCGTTGGTAAACTCCAGCCCATGGGCGTTCAGCACATCCCGGCGGTAGAGCTTGTTCCACACCACATTATAGAAAAAGGTCACGGGCTTTTCCATCAGGTGCAGCGCATAGCTTTTCTGGTCGTAGACACCGGCGGGCAGAAAACCGTACTCCCGGTACTCCACCTCCGGCTTTTTCCGGCGCAGCTTCTTTTTGGCGATGTCCTCCGGGTTGCTTGCCTTGGCCTTTTCCCGCTGCTGCTCCTTCTGGGTATCCCGGGGGATCTCCATCCAGTAGGGCGAGATGACCAGCGTGGCATCATACTGCTCGGCGGCAGTCACCATACGCTGGGTGAAATCCGGGGCAAGGTGGTCATCACTGTCCACGAACTGCAAATATTTGCCCTGTGCCAGCCGCATACCCACATTGCGGGTGATGGAAAGGCCCTCGTTTTCCTTGTCCACCACCGTCACACGGGGGTCTTTTGCACAAAACTGATTGCAGATGGTAAGGCTGTCATCCGTAGAGCCATCGTTCAGCACGATGATCTCCAGCTCCTGATAGGTCTGGCCGCAAATACTTTCCAGACAGCGGGCAACACTATTCTGCGCATTATACACAGGCACGATAATGCTGACGAGCGGGTTTGTCATGACAGGGATCTCCTTTTGACGATAAGGTTTGGTTTTTTCGCTTCACCAAAGCACATCTTTGTAAAAAAGACGTAATTATTTATATTATCATACTCCTGTGGCACGCAAAATGCAAGAGGATGGGCGTTTTATCCATCCGGGCGCAGATAGTTTATACTTGCGCCCAGTCCAGCGCAGTCCAGTCCGGCAAAAACTGATCGCATACCCGGCGCAGGGCGGGAGCATCGGCGGCGCTGGTGGTGTCCTGAATGCCCACCAGATAAAAGCCGGCGTCGTGGGCGGTCTGGGCAGCATAAAGGGCATCCTCGCACACGGCGCACCCGGCGGGCTCCGTGCCGCCAAGGCGGTGCAGCGCCTCCATAAAGGGGGCGGGGCCGCTCTTGCTCATAGCACCCCGCGCCTCGATGTAGAAATCAAAGTATTCGTCGATGCCAAGGCGGGTCAGCACGGTGCGGCACTGGCTGCTCCATGTGTTGGAGCACACGCACATCCGTGCGCCCTCGGCCCGCAGCCGGGCAAGGGTGTCCCGCACGCCGGGCTTCAGCTCCACCTTTTCGTACAACTGGGCGATCACCTCGCGCATCACGTCCAGATAGCCGTTCCTGTCCAGCGGCAGCGCATACTCCCGGATGAGGTACTGTGCGCCGTCCTCCATGCCCATGGTCAGCAGGGTCTCGTGCAGGTCTGCCTTCGGGGTGCGGCCAAAGCGCGCCAGCAGCGCCTCCGGGGCACCCTCCCACACCACCACCATGCTGTCGGTCAGGGTGCCGTCCATATCAAAGATCCATTGTTTGCAGTGCATACTTTCCTCCTGTTGTGCGCCCCTCCGGGCGGCCTCTATACTTATCTCCGGCTAGTATAGCACGAAACTTTCACAGGAAAAAGGCATGATCTCTGAAAATTCGGGAGAATTTTCCTTAAAAGTATGGTATAATTATAACAATCTCAGAAAATACCGGGAACGTGCACGGGAGGGTTTGATATGGAACGCAGAGATCCCACGCAAAAGGCGCTGGTGCTGGCAGGCGGCGGTGCGCGCGGCAGCTATCAGGTGGGCGTCTGGCGGGCTTTGATGGAGCTGGACTGGCACCCGCAGATCATTACCGGCACCAGCGTGGGCGGGCTGAACGGCGCGATGTTCGTGCTGGATCTGTACGAGACCGCCCGGGATATGTGGCTGACCATCCGCAGCCGGGATGTGATGGAGCTGCCGGAGGAAAACGCCGACTTTTCTGCCCTGCACCAGTTTCTGCGCCGGGTGGTAAAGGAAGGCGGCATGGACGTGACCCCGCTGGAGGAGATCGTGGAGCGGGTGCTGGACGAGGACGCGCTGCGGGCTGCGCCCATCCGGTTCGGTATCGTGACGGTGGAGCAGCGCGGACTGCGTCCCCGGGAGCTGACGTTGGAGGATATCCCCGCCGGGCAGGTGCGGGACTACCTGATGGCTTCGGCGGCTTGCTTCCCCGCATTGCGGGCGCGGCAGATCGACGGGGTAAAGTTTCTGGACGGCGGGTACAGCGATAATATGCCCACCGGCCTTGCCAAGACCATGGGCGCAGAGGAACTGGTCTGTGTGGATCTGGAGGGCGTGGGCATCACCCGCCCCAACCTGACCGGCCTGCCCACCACCATGATCCGCAGCTACTGGGAGCTGGGGGATATCCTGCATTTCGACCCCGACACCGCAAAGCGCAACATGGAGCTGGGCTACTACGACACCCGCCGCGCCATGGGCTATCTGCGGGGCTGCGCCTATGCCGTTTCCACGGATGCCCAGAGCTGCGCGGATGCCGCCGCCTTTGACTGGAAATTTACCCGGCTGCAAAAGGCCGTGCGGGAGAAGTACCCCGTCACCCTGACCGCCGATGCCGCTTTACTGCTGGCACGGATGAAGGACGCCCAGCTTGCCCCGCTGGAAGCCGCCGCCGAGGACGCCGGGGTAGACCCCACCCATTTCTACACCACCCGGACGCTGGCGGAGGCATTTCTGGCGGCGTGCGATAAAGACCGTATGGAAAGCTTTGCCCCACTGTTCACAGGCAGCAGCACCGCCGGACAGGCGGCGCTGGCCGCGTTGCTGCCCAATACATTCTTACAGGCGCTGGTGTGGCGCACTTTGACCACAGCAGCGTTGCCGGAGGTGACAAACGATGAAGGTTTATAAAGGCGTATCCGCATCCCCGGGGCTGGTGCTGGGTCAGGTGAGCCGACTGGAACACCATGTGGAGACCTTCAGCCATGGACCTTTCAACCCGGAGCGGGAGCTGCGGCTGCTGGCAAATGCCGTGCACACGGCGC
>OGKO01001200.1_pt1 | contig 15972 bp, 9 predicted proteins | sample 1572451 | NCBI WGS metagenome assembly OGKO01 (sample SAMEA2582089, study PRJEB24529) | metagenome | biome: Human gut stool | place: China | collected 2011 | reverse complement strand
ATCCATGATAAAAGCTGCACGAGCCATATATCCGGAATCTTCCATAAGGGAAATAAAGAAATAAAGGATCAAGATGTTAGGCAAAAAGACGATCACCCCGCCTACTCCACCAATAATGCCATCTATCAACATATCTTTCAACGGCCCCTCGCCCATATGATTATTGATCAGACTCCCTAACGCCTCTACCAACCATTCAATTCCCATCATCGGATACTCCCCAAGCACAAAAGTACCTTCAAACATGATATACATGAAAAGGAAAAAGATGGGATATCCCCACACACGATGTGTCACGATGGCATCAAGGACCTTCGTCATCTGCGCCTTCTCCTGATGATTGTCAATAAATGTCTCTTTTAATGCACCACTAATAAAACCATATTTTGCATCGGTAATAGCAGATTCGCTATCTTCATTCAATGCAACCATGATACGTTTCGCTGCCTTATCGCGTATCCGGATAATTTCTTCCGAATTGGGCAACGTACGAATAATACGTTCAACATCAGGATCGTTTTCTAAAAGTTTTATCGCAAGAAAACGAGTGGAATATTTAGAGCGGATGGCTTCATTTTTCGAGATTTCCTCTTTTACCGCATCAATGGCTTTCTCCAAATCAGGGCCATGGTTGATGTGAATATGACGGAACACGCGTTCCCCCGATTTATGAGGATGAACATAATCTTCCAAATGTTCTTCGTGATGAGTTTCGTCTACGTGGGTACGATGCCAGTCTTGCAGTTCTTTTGCAACTTCCGGATTTATATTTCCATTTTTATCAAAGAAATCACCCCCTTCATAAAGATTGATGATAACATGGAACAGATGATCGATACCTAAATTCTTTTTACAAACAGTAGGAACCATAGGCACGCCGAAAAGTCTGCTCAGCAATCGATAATCGAGAGTATTGCCACTGGACTCAAGTTCGTCATACATATTAAGGGCAATAACCATGCGGACGTTCATATCGATAAGCTGAGTCGTAAGATAGAGATTACGCTCCAGATTGGAAGAATCCACAACGTTAATGATCACATCCGGAGTTTCATCAATGATATGCCGGCGCACATAAATTTCTTCGGGTGTATAGGCCGAAAGAGAGTAAGTACCGGGGAGATCGACTATCTTAAAATGATAACCTTCAAAGTCAAAATACCCTTCTTTAGCATCGACAGTCACTCCGCTATAATTACCCACATGCTCGTGAGCACCGGATGCGAGATTAAACAAAGAAGTCTTTCCACAATTCGGATTACCAACCAAAGCTACATTAATAGTTCTTCTCTTCCCAAGTGCCAACCGCTTCAACTCTTCCTCACCCGGATAAACATTTTCGCTTATGCCTTGATGATAGTCCTGATGCTGATGCACCTGTTCTGCCGCTTCTTGTTCACTGATGATTTCTATCATGTCGGCCTCCTGCCGGCGAAGCGAAATCTCATAACCTAATACTTTGTATTTAATGGGGTCTTTAAGGGGGGCGTTGAGTAATACTTCTACGGTCTTACCTTTGATAAAACCCATCTCGACAATACGCTTACGGAAGCCTCCGTGGCCGAGTACCTTAACAATAACACCCTTCTCTCCTGTTCTTAATTCGGACAAACGCATACTTTGTTCTATTAATTTTCTGCAAAGATAACGGATAAGTTTCTACGATACAAATTATTTAGAATGTTTTTAAATAGAGATACTTTTCACACGAAACGACACGCCAAATGTTACAACAATCAGACCGGTTTAATTTTATTATTCGAATCATTTTATAAATTATTTATAATATGTTTATCTTTGCAACATGATACGTAAAAAGGTTGCACAATATATTGATAACGAGCATTTATTTTCTTCAAAAGCCCACATTATCGTAGCATTGAGCGGTGGTGCCGATTCGGTGGCATTGCTACACATTCTTCATACATTGGGATATAATTGCGAAGCCGCACACTGCAACTTCCATCTACGGAAGGAAGAATCAGACAGGGATGAACGGTTCGTTCGGGATTTATGTGCGACAATGAAAATACCCTTGCATATTGTGCATTTCGAGACAGAACAATATGCAACCGAGAATAAAATATCGATTGAAATGGCAGCGCGTGAATTGCGCTATCGCTGGTTTGCAGAGATAAAAAAACAGACAAATGCCGATGTCATCGCCGTGGCTCACCATCAAGATGACAGCGTAGAGACGGTATTGCTTAATTTTATACGTGGGACAGGAATAAACGGATTATTGGGAATACGGCCTAAAAACGGAGATATCGCGCGGCCGCTTTTATGTATCGACCGAAAAGAAATTATTGATTACCTGCAAAGCACCGGTCAGCAATACGTGACGGACAGTACAAATCTGCAAGACGAATACACCCGCAACAAAATACGTCTGAACCTGTTGCCACTTATGCAGGAAATTAATCCGGCAGCAAAAGAACATATTATCGATACCAGTAATTATCTGAACGATGTAGTGCGTATATATAATAAAGGTATAGATGAAGGGAAACAACGGATAATGGAAAAAGGCAATATCCGTATCACTGCATTGCTAAACGAACCCGCCCCGGAAACACTGCTATTCGAAATACTCTATCCGTTGGGATTCAACCCGGCACAAACTAAAAACATCCTGACTGCATTAAATAAACAAGCAGGCAAACAATTTATAAGCAAAGAAGGTTGGAGAATAACGAAAGACAGAGAATATCTGCTGATAGACAAAAAGGAAGAAAAAGAATACCCTCCTTTCAAACTAATCAGAGAAGAAAGAGAATACACAAGGGATTTTATTATTTCCCGCGACAAACACATTGCCTACTTTGATGCTGACAAATTAGTCGAAAAACTCAGCTTAAGAAAATGGCAGACGGGAGATACCTTTATCCCTTTTGGAATGAAAGGAAAGAAAAAAGTAAGCGACTACCTGACAGACAGAAAATTCTCCGTCATCCGGAAAGAACAACAATGGATTCTATGCTGCGGGGACAAAATAGCTTGGGTAATAGGAGAACGGACCGACAATCGTTTTCGAATAGACGGGAACACAAAAAGAGTAATCATCCTAAAGATTAACGAGGAATAATGTGCCAATTCCTCTTCCGCTTGCTTTCCGTTATTCGGTTTCAGCGTGCGAAAGAGGATTTTTATTGATAGACTATAAGATTGTTTTCGGATCTTTCTGCCGGGTAAAACACTGCGAAAGCAACACAGCAAACGGAGTATCATACACTCTCGCCTGTTGCGTACATGATTTAACACAAGCACAACACTTAATACACTTTTCTGCATCCGTTTGTGTTTCATTACCTTTCAATATGGCGCCTGTCGGACAATGACGTACACATGCACCACAATGCGTACAAAGACTTTCGTCTTCCAACCACGGTGTACGCGGCAAAGGCACACCGCTCTTACGTAGTTTTATCACCTTACGCAAAAAGCGAAATAACGGAAAAAAAGGTTGTCGCGGCCGGGGAATAGCCCGGACATCAATCGGATAAAGAGTTTCCAGGCTGGAAGCTGCTTCTACTTTGGCTTTCAATTTCTTGCCGAATTCCACTGCTAATTCCAAATCATTAGAGTCAGGACGCCCTGCCGCAATCGGATATTTCGCACTGCTATAAGAGTGTTCACCTATAAAAGTCGCCCCGGCAATTACCTTAAATCCATTCAGTAAAACAAAGGCATCCAGTTCCGTCAAAGCTTTCTCATAAGCACGATTACCATAAACCACTACCAATGCTATCGGAGTATCGTTACCCCGGATACTTTCCAGACGCTCCATTGCCAACGGAGCTACATGTCCGCCATATACAGGAACTACCACAACAGCCAATGCAGAAGTCGGAAGCTCCATTTCTTCAACCGGTTTTAAGGTTAAATCGGTCGTTGAAAAATTAGTTATTCCTATTCCGTGAACAATTGCTTCACCTACTTGTTTAGATGTGTGGGTAGGCGAAAAATAAATAAGATGAGCTTCAGTAACTATCATAATGTTCAATTTTAAGTAACAAAGATACACTTTTAAATGAAAAAAATGATGATTTATTTATGAAACCAGAATTATTTATTATCTTTGCGCCGTTGAAACACTCTGCTATTTCTCACCAGAGGGAAACAACCAGATATCCAATTCAACAGAAATATCCCAGATTCATAATTTAAAGCATATGTTCACATGACCAGTGACAAGTGAAGTCCTGTTGTGTTGTTCATATTTCAGCTGAACAGAAAAATATTAATAACTTACTATACTGTATGTATAACATTATCCAATTGAACGACAAAGATTTGTCGGAACTACAAACTATTGCCCACGAACTGGGTATAAAAAAGACAGACTCACTAAAAAAAGAAGAACTTGTTTACAAAATCCTTGATGAACAAGCTATCGCCGGCGCTACTAAGAAAGTTGCGGCAGATAAATTGAAAGAGGAAAGAAACGAAGACAAGAAAAAACGGTCACGCGTAGCAGTGAAGAAAGAAAACAAAGTATTTTCTGCTACCAAAAACGGTGAGATAACCAAGGCAGAAACAACTGCACCGGCTCCGGCAACTAAAGCACAAGCACAAGAAGCCGCTATTGTAAAACAAGAAACCGCTACTCCCGCAACAGAGACTCCTGCAGCCGCTCCGAAAAAGAAAGTAGGACGTCCACGCAAAAATCCGGTAGTAAACAAACCGGTAGAAGAACAGCCTGTCGCTAAAGAAGAAAAAGAAGTGGTGGTAACGGAAACCAAGAAAGCGGAAGAAGAAAAGAAAACGGAAGCGAAACCGGCTTCCAAACCAATCTCTAAGCCTGCTTCTAAACCGATTTCCAAACCGATTATCAAGCCCAAAGCTCCGGCCGTTGTTGATGAAGAAAGTAAAATCCTGTCGGAAAGCTCTGATGACGACTTCATTCCTATAGAAGATCTTCCATCTGAAAAAGTAGAATTACCAACTGAATTATTCGGTAAATTCGAATCGACCAAGGCTGAAACAATCACCCTTCCTGCCCCTGAACAAGCGCAAAACCAACCGCGCCCCCGTGTTATACGTCCACGTGACAATAATAATAACAGCAATAATAACGCTAACAATAATAATAACGCTCCAAGAAATAACAACAATCCCCGTCTGCCTATGCAGAGACCTGCGCAACAACAAAATGCAGGTGAAAATGTACCGGCACCGGAACGTAAAGTCATAGAGCGTGAAAAGCCTTATGAATTCGATGACATCCTGACCGGTACAGGCGTATTGGAAATCATGCAGGATGGTTATGGATTCCTACGTTCTTCGGACTATAATTACCTTTCATCTCCGGATGATATTTATGTATCCCAATCACAAATCAAGCTATTTGGTCTGAAAACAGGAGATGTAGTAGAAGGTGTAATTCGTCCGCCCAAAGAAGGCGAAAAATATTTTCCATTAGTAAAGGTATCGAAAATAGACGGACGTGATGCAGCATTTGTACGCGACCGCGTTCCTTTCGATCACCTGACTCCCCTTTTCCCGGACGAAAAGTTCAGACTTTGCAAAGGGGGATATTCCGATTCTATGTCTGCACGTGTAGTAGACCTGTTTTCTCCGATCGGTAAAGGCCAACGTGCACTGATCGTAGCACAGCCTAAAACAGGTAAGACATTACTTATGAAGGATATTGCCAACGCAATCGCCGCCAACCATCCGGAAGTATACATGATAATGTTGCTTATCGATGAGCGCCCGGAAGAAGTAACGGACATGGCACGTAGCGTAAACGCAGAAGTTATTGCATCGACTTTCGACGAACCTGCAGAGCGCCACGTAAAAATTGCAGGCATCGTACTTGAAAAAGCCAAAAGACTGGTAGAGTGCGGACACGATGTTGTCATCTTCTTAGACTCCATCACTCGCCTTGCACGCGCTTACAATACTGTTTCACCGGCATCCGGAAAAGTACTTTCGGGTGGTGTGGATGCCAATGCACTGCATAAACCCAAACGTTTCTTCGGTGCGGCCCGTAATATCGAAAACGGAGGTTCGCTGACCATTATCGCAACCGCATTGATCGATACCGGTTCGAAAATGGATGAGGTTATCTTTGAAGAATTTAAAGGTACCGGTAATATGGAACTTCAACTCGACCGTAACTTATCTAACAAACGTATCTTCCCGGCTGTTAATATTGTGGCTTCAAGTACACGTCGTGATGATTTGCTGCTTGATAAGACTACACTCGACCGTATGTGGATATTACGTAAGTATCTGGCGGACATGAACCCGATAGAAGCGATGGATTTCGTAAAAGACCGTCTTGAAAAGACTAAAGACAATGACGAATTCCTGATGAGCATGAATAGCTAAAAGATGATTATCATAACTTCAGAGCAGACACGGATAAACACCGGAAAAAACATACCCCCGGATATCCCAATCATAAAAACACCGGAGTACGGAATACCGTCAATAGAAAATAAATAAATAAAAAGAGCGGAGATTTATAAAATCTTCGCTCTTTTTATTTATTTTTGCAGCAATACATCACAAACAGTATACCAGGTAGTGAGAAGTCATATCTATTACTATATATTAAGAATGCTGGCCGGACTTCTATGTTCCCTGCCGGCATATCCTGTTGATAACACTTCCAAACACCTGGAAAAGTTACAGATTCTTATCGATCATAACCTGCCTTATGATAGGGAAATGTCTTCCGACAGTATTATTTTATTGGAAAAAGAACTCGAACCGAAATTGGAAGCCGACAAACGATATGATCTTCTTTTTTATCTGAAGCAACTGGTAGCAAGGGCATATGCGAATCGTGGCGATATTACCGTAGCTGTAGATAAAGCCCACATCATGTATCAAAAGGCCAAAGAGATGGAATATGACAAAGGGATAGCTCTTTCACTCCGCGCCATAGGCGATGTTTACCTGGCATCCAACATACAGCAACAAGCCATCGACTCATACGAAGAAGCCATACGGATATTGGATAAATCAGATGATGAGGATTTGATAAAAATACATATCCTGCCTAATCTTATCTTAAGTCTGCTTAAAATAGAAAAAATCGACGAAGCCCATGCATATCTAAAGCAACTCGAAAGCCTGTTCGACAAGTTTCCAACATCATCCAATCTGTTTTATACCTCCATATGCCGTGCATATTATCTGATAATGACCCATCAGCCCGACAAAGCCCAAGCATACCTCACCGAAGCAACACGTGCAAATGCAGAAAACAATTTCTTTCATATGAACTTTATGCTGGATTACATGCATGCCAGCTATTACGAACTGACAGAACAATATGACCGGGCATTGGAGCAATACGGTAAAATCATCAGCGAACTCCGTCCGTCTTATGCCCCGTATCAACACGTACAACTGAATATCCAATGCGCACGGCTTCTGGCGAAACAAGGGCAAACCGACAAAGCTTGTTTTATCTATCAGAGGACAAGTGCATTACAAGACTCATTGGACAACCTCAGCTATGTCCGCCAAATTAATGAATTACGTACCATTTACCAAATAGACCAACTGGAAATTAAAAACCAGCAAGAACGTAACAGAACAATCTTATGGGGAATTCTTGCAGTACTCTCCATGTTAGGCCTCATCCTCCTCCTCATTTTCCTTATTAAAAAAGGGAACAAACGACTATTCCTGTCAAAAGAGAAATTGGAAAAAGCCCAGCAATATGCAGAGAACTCAACAAGAACCAAAAGTCTCTTTCTATCGAACATGAGCCATGAAATACGCACTCCCCTGAACGCTCTTTCGGGTTTCTCCGCCATTCTCACGGATGACTCCATCGACAATGACACACGCCAGCAATGCAACGAGATTATACAACAAAACTCAGAACTTCTCCTTAAACTTATCAATGACGTTATCGACCTTTCAAGTGTAGATGTAGGAAAACTGACATTCAATCTGAAAGAAAGCGATGCAGTGGTCATCTGCCGTAACGTGGTAGAAACTGTAGAGAAAGTGAAACAGACACAAGCCGAAGTACGTTTTGTTACCACATTAGAGTCACTTCCTCTTGTAACAGACGACTCCCGTTTGCAGCAACTGCTCATCAATTTACTTATCAACGCCACCAAATTCACGACAGAGGGTGTTATCACTCTCGAGGTCGAGAAAGAATCGGATACGGTCGCGCTCTTTTCCGTCACCGACACCGGCTGCGGTATCCCGTTGGAAAAACAAAAGCAGATATTCAACCGCTTTGAAAAATTAAATGAAGGTGCACAGGGCACAGGATTGGGACTTTCCATCTGCCAACTTATCATCGAACAAGTCGGTGGCCGGATATGGATAGATCATGAATATCCCGAGGGGGCCCGTTTTATGTTCACCCACCCCATAATCCCGGTAGTCAACAGAAAGGAGAATACCCAATGAAACAATTGATATTTACCCTTATTCTGAGTTGCCATTTTTTAACAGGTATGCCTACGGCTACTCCATCCTCGGCCAAAAGAGACAGTCTGGAAAGACTGCTGACAAGCATGCCGCACGACTCTGCACGCCTGCAAATGATACAGGATATCACGCGGATGGAGCAAACCAATCCCAACTGTATCCGCTACTCGGATATGCTGTTGCAAGAAGCTATCGCACAGAATAATCCCAAATATGCCGGAACCGCCCTTTATTTCCAGATTATCTATTACTACAACCAGAACGAACTGGACAGCGTAATACAAAAGATCGAAAAGATGGAGCCTTTTGTCCGCGAAGGCAATCTGTGGGATTATTATTTCGACGCACAAAGATGCCAGATAGATCTTTATTCTTATAGAGAGCAGATCGAATTTGCCATCAATAAATCACTCGAGATGTACCAAAAGGCACAGGAAGCCAACAATGTGCGCGGATTAATCGGTGCCAAACAATGTCTGGCAAATGCTTACATGGGTACCGGACGTTGGGAAGAAGGGAAAAAAGCATTGGAAGAGGCCCATATGCTACTCCCCAAACTGGATAACGTAATTGTACACAACTCCGTACTTTGCCAACTCGTTTCACTCAGTAAAGCCAAAGATGACTTTGAAAACCTGAAGAAATATCTCGATGAACAGAAAAGTATCCTTGAAGACTACATAAGAAAGAATCCCACCATGGAAGAGGCTTTTCAGGATCCGTTGATCTTCAATGAACTCTATTATGCTTATTATTATTTAGAGATGAATCAGCCTCACCCTGCTTTTGAACATTTACAAAAAGGAGCCAAGTATCTCACACCACATACCTATTTTATGTATCGCGTGCTCTATTACGATGCATACGCTTTGTACTACCGGCGCTGTAAAGAGTATGACAAGGCCCTTAGCCAGTTGGATTCCACAATCGTCTTATTACAGGAAGCGTTCAGTTCCGACTACGTCAACCAATTGTCTGCCAAAGCGGACATACTCGTGGAAGCCGGCCGCAGCCAGGAAGCGCTGCCCATCTATGAAAAGGTACTGCAAATGAAAGACTCACTGGTCACCGAGCTTTCCGACAAACAAATGAAACTGATACAAAGCAACTATCACATCAATAAAATAGCCCTCGAAGAGGAACAATTGAAAAACAAAATACAACTTATTGTACTTATCGTTATCGGCACGACATTAATCGTATTGGTATTTTTCATGTTACGCATCTTCCGGGTACGTAAAGCCCTGAAAATAGCAGAAAGCGAAACTCGCAAAGCTACCCGGATAGCCGAAAAAGCCAATGAGACTAAGAATCATTTCCTTGCCAACATGAGCTATAATATTCGCATTCCACTGAACGGAGTCGTAGGATTTTCCCAACTGATAGCATCAGAACCGAATATGGACGAGGACACAAGAAAAGAATTCTCTGCCATCATCCAGAAAAATACCGAAGAATTGATGCAACTGGTTAATGACGTACTGGACTTGTCGCGTCTGGAAGCCAACATGATGAAGTTCCAAATACAGGAATATGATGCTGTGGCACTCTGTAATGACGCTATCTATATGGCCCGCATGCGCAATGAAGAAACCATAGAAATATATTTCGATACCCATATCGAGACGCAACCCATCACAACCGATACCGGAAGGCTCATTCAAGCATTGGTCAGCACTCTGACTTATCCGCAGAAAAACACGACACACAGAGAAATCACTTTCACTCTGACTCGTGACGATTCCGGCAAACAGATATGTTTCCGCATCAGCAACAGCCCACTGGCCGATCCGGAATTCAATTCCCAGGAAGTAAGCATACGTCATGATATCAATCGCCTTTTGTTGCAGCATTTCGGAGGCAGCTACAACATAACGGCCGATGAACAGGAACGACCTGTCATTAATTTTACTTATCCTCTCGATATCATATCCGAATAAAAGAGCTATCTTTGCAAATTGCAAACCTAAACGCCGATTTATGTATACCAACAAACAGATTTGGAGTGTCAGCTACCCGATACTCCTCAGTTTATTAGCACAAAATGTCATTAATGTCACTGATACGGCCTTTCTCGGAAGAGTCGGAGAAGTAGCCCTCGGAGGCTCTGCAATGGGCGGGCTTTTCTATATATGCGTCTTTACGATCGCTTTCGGATTTAGTACCGGTTCACAAATCGTCATTGCCCGCCGCAATGGAGAAGGACGCTATGCGGACGTGGGTCCCGTAATGATGCAGGGCGTTATGTTCCTGTTGGTCATGGCCCTGTTACTGTTTGGCTTCACCAAAGCTTTCGGAAGCAACATCATGCGCATGCTGGTATCCTCCGAATCGATATTCGATGCCACGATGGAGTTTCTGGACTGGCGCACCTACGGTTTCTTCTTCTCATTTGTCAATGTAATGTTCCGCGCATTATACATCGGCATTACCCGTACCAAAGTGCTAACGATTAATGCCATTGTCATGGCCATTGTCAACGTGATCCTGGATTACGCCATGATATTCGGACACTTCGGATTTCCGGAAATGGGCATCAAGGGAGCCGCTATCGCTTCTGTGATAGCCGAAGCCAGTTCCATCCTGTTTTTCCTTATTTACACGTACATTACTGTCGATCTGAAAAAATACGGCTTGAACCGGTTCCGTTCCTTCGATCCCCAGTTGCTGATGCGCATACTCAGCATCTCATGCTTCACCATGTTACAGTACTTCCTGTCAATGGCTACGTGGTTCGTATTCTTCATTGCCGTAGAGAGGTTAGGACAACGCGAACTTGCCATTGCCAATATCGTACGTAGCATCTATATCGTGATGCTGATTCCGGTCAATGCACTGGCCACGACAACCAACAGTCTGGTAAGTAATGCAATCGGTGCAGGCGGCATACAACACGTCATGCCGCTCATCAATAAGATAGCCCGTTTTTCATTCTTCATTATGCTGGCACTGGTCATTGTCACCGCAATATTTCCGCAGGCGATGCTTTCGATCTATACCAACGAAGCCGCACTGATAACGGAGTCTGTCCCTTCAGTGTACGTCATCTGCTGTGCCATGCTGATCGCTTCGGTTGCCAATGTCGTATTCAACGGAATATCGGGAACAGGCAATACACAAGCCGCCCTCCTGCTGGAAACCATTACGATCCTCATCTACGGTTCGTATATAATCTTTATCGGAATGTGGCTGAAAGCGCCTATCGAATGGTGTTTTACCATTGAGATAGTGTATTATACATTATTGTTCATAACAAGCTATATTTATCTCAAAAAAGCAAAATGGCAGAATAAAAAGATATAAATACAAGAGATTTTAGTACATTTGCACCCTAATTCGTAATTAATATAACCATGTTCGATAATTTAAGCGAGAGACTGGAGAGGTCGTTTAAGATTTTGAAAGGTGAAGGTAAGATCACGGAAATCAATGTGGCTGAAACATTGAAAGATGTGCGTAAAGCATTACTCGACGCCGACGTAAACTATAAAGTAGCCAAGAGTTTTACCGATACGGTAAAGACGAAAGCATTAGGACAAAATGTGCTTACATCCGTTAAGCCCAGTCAGTTAATGGTCAAGATCGTACATGATGAGTTGGCAGACCTGATGGGAGGGACGGCAACCGATCTGAATCTGAAGGGTAGTCCGGCAATCATCCTGATGTCCGGTTTGCAAGGTTCCGGTAAAACGACTTTTTCAGGTAAGTTGGCGAATTTGCTGAAGACAAAGAAAAATAAAAAGCCGTTGTTGGCAGCTTGTGACGTGTATCGTCCGGCCGCTATCGAGCAGCTGCGCGTAGTTGGTGAACAGGTCGGAGTGCCTGTCTATATGGAACTGGAAAACAAGAATCCGGTGGAGATCGCGATGAACGCGATCCGCGAAGCACGTGCGAAAGGTAATGATGTCGTGATTGTCGATACTGCCGGCCGTTTGGCTATCGATGAGCAGATGATGAAAGAGATCGCTGCGATCAAGAGTGCTATCCAACCGGATGAAACCTTGTTTGTGGTTGATTCCATGACCGGACAGGATGCAGTTAATACGGCGAAAGAATTCAACGAACGCCTCGATTTTGACGGTGTGGTATTGACTAAGTTGGATGGTGATACTCGCGGTGGTGCCGCTCTTTCTATCCGAACGGTGGTCGACAAACCGATCAAGTTCGTCGGAACGGGCGAAAAGATGGATGCTTTGGATATCTTCCATCCTGAACGTATGGCAGACCGTATCCTCGGTATGGGTGATATCGTTTCTTTGGTGGAACGTGCGCAAGAACAGTATGACGAAGAAGAAGCCAAACGCTTGCAGAAGAAGATAGCCAAGAACCAGTTCGACTTCAACGACTTCATCTCTCAGATCCAGCAGATTAAGAAGATGGGTAATCTGAAAGAACTGGCCTCCATGATTCCGGGTGTAGGTAAGGCATTGAAAGATGTGGATATCGACGACAATGCTTTCAAGAGCATCGAAGCAATCATCTACTCCATGACGCCCGAAGAACGTACGAATCCGGCTGTCCTGAACGGGTCGCGTCGCCAGCGTATCGCCAAAGGAAGCGGCACGACGATCCAGGAGGAAAACAAGCAGATCAAGCAATTCGACGAAACACGCAAGATGATGCGTATGTTGACAGCTGCCAAACCGGGAAGCAAGAAATTCCCTTCATTCAGAAGATAAACCCGAAAAGATAATAGAGTATGGAAGAACAGCAGTACAAGCTATTGGACGGAAAAGCCGTTTCGGCTCAGATGAAGCAGGAGATGGCGGAAGAAGTGGCCCGCATCAAGGCTGCCGGTGGAAAAATCCCTCATTTGGCTGCCATATTGGTCGGTCATGATGGTGGAAGTGAAACGTATGTCGCAAGTAAAGTGAAGACATGTAATGAGATCGGTTTCAAATCGTCTCTGATCCGTTATGAAGCTGATGTTACTGAAGAAGAGCTTCTTCATAAAGTGGACGAACTGAACAACGATCCGGACGTGGATGGTTTCATCGTACAGCTCCCGCTTCCGAAACATATCTCAGAACAGAAGATTATCGAAGCGATCGACTACCGTAAGGATGTAGATGGTTTCCATCCGATCAATGTGGGTCGTATGTCTATCGGTCTCCCCTGTTTTGTGTCGGCAACTCCGGCTGGCATCTTGGAGCTGTTGAGGCGTTACGAGATTCCTACTCGCGGTAAACATTGCGTAGTGCTGGGGCGTAGTAATATCGTGGGCAAACCGATGGCTACTTTGATGATGCAGAAAGCCTATCCGGGCGATTGTACGGTTACTGTTTGCCACAGTCGCTCCGAGAACCTGAAGGAAATGTGCTTGAGTGCCGACATTATTATTGTGGCATTGGGTGTCCCCGAATTCCTGAAAGGCGATATGGTAAAAGAAGGGGCTGTGATCGTGGATGTGGGAACGACACGTGTGCCGGATGCGACTCGCAAAAGCGGCTTTAAGTTGACTGGCGATGTCAAGTTTGACGAGGTCGCTCCTAAGTGTTCTTATATCACGTCGGTTCCGGGTGGTGTAGGTCCGATGACGATTATTTCTTTGATGCGCAATACGCTTTTAGCCGGAAAGAAAGAGATTTATAAATGAAAATCCTCCTCTCCGGGTTTTGTCTTTTGAGCTTTCTGTCTTTATCCGCTCAGGACTCGCTGACAATTTTGTTTGCCGGTGATGCCATGATGCACCAGAAACAACTTGACAATACCCGGAGGGGAGATTTTTTTGATTTGGGTAGCTATTTTGCCAATATCGAGAGAGAGGTGAAAGCTGCCGATATTGCTGTTGTGAACTTCGAAGTCCCGTTAGGAGGGGAGCCGTATAGTGGTTATCCGGCTTTCAGCGCTCCGGAAGACTTCGCTTTGGCTTTGCAAAAAGCAGGCTTCGACTTTTTCTTGTTAGCCAATAATCATTGTTTAGATAGGCGGACTCGCGGACTTGTCCGTACCATCCAAGCACTGGACTCTCTCGGAATCCGTCATACCGGAACCTTTCTTGACTGTGATCACCGTCACCGCACATATCCGATGTTGCTCCGTAAGAAAGATTTTCGTATCATCATGCTCAACTATACCTATGGTACCAACGGTTTGAAAGTCGATATACCCCGAATCGTCAATTATATCGATAAGGAGATAATGAAGGGTGATATTGCCGAAGCCAAGCTCTTTAATCCGGATTTTATTATAGCTAATATGCATTGGGGATTGGAATACGAACGGATACCTTCCCGTGAACAACGCGAACTGGCCGATTGGCTGATGCGACAGGGTGTCGATCTGGTCATAGGCAGTCCCCCTCATGTTGTCCAGCCAATGGAGCTTCGCAGGGGAAAGGAGGGAGTTCCCGACCGTCTGGTTGTCTATTCATTGGGTAATTTTATATCGAACATGGGCCGGGAACATACCGATGGGGGTGTCATGGTGAAAGTCGTTTTAGGCCGGAAGGGTTTGCGTCGATACATTGCTTCTGCACAATATTCGTTGATTTATTCTTCCCGTTATAAGAATGAACAAGGAAAAGAAGATATTCGGGTGGTTCCGGCAGCCTCTTGGTCGGGAAAGAATCAAAATTCCTCTTTTTCAGTCGATTCAGCATTGATTAAGTATGTAAATAATACGCGCTTGTTTTTAAAAGGCAACAATAAGGAGGTCGAAGAGTATATTTTTGAATAAAAAAATGCCCGAATTATTTGCAGTTTAAAATAAAACCTCTATCTTTGCACCGTCTTAAAGAGATAAACACTTGATAAGATAAACATGGTGAGAATAGCTCAGTTGGTTAGAGCATCGGATTGTGGTTCCGAGGGTCGAGGGTTCGAGTCCCTTTACCCACCCCACAAAAAGAGAGGGATGGGATTTGGCCCCAGCCCTCTCTTCCCAATAGGGGTGTAGCCAAGCGGTAAGGCAAGGGACTTTGACTCCCTCATTCGCTGGTTCGAGTCCAGCCATCCCTGCCAGATTTTTACCGCTTCGGTGGTTTGGAATAGAATATGCTTCGTTAGCTCAGTTGGCAGAGCACCTGCCTTTTAAGCAGGGTGTCCGGGGTTCGAATCCCCGACGAGGCACCAAAAAAGAGAGACAGCTTTTGAGCTGTCTCTTTTCATTTGCTCTTTCCCGGGGCCGTACGAATTGACGCGCTCTGAAAATCATGGTAAAATTCTCTTATCAATACTCAGGAGGAATGCCGTATGAAACGCTGCAAGTTTTTGACTCTTATGCTCGCCTTGCTTTTGCTGCTGCAGAGCTCCGCGCTGGCGGCGGACAAGGGCAAAACCGTCACTGTCACGCTCCCGACGTTTGCCGTTACGCTCAACGATACCAAGATCGACAGCGCGCACAGCGAATATCCGCTGATCGTCTACCGCGATATTACGTATTTCCCCATGACCAAAAGGACCGATGCAGACAATCGCATTCATATCATGCTTTTTACAAAGTTTAAGAAACTTACGTATATCCCGATTTCTGCTCTAATTAAAAACTCCTTCCTGCTCTTCATATAAACTCCAGAATATGTAAGTCGGAAGCACGTCTATTCCCTCAGCTTTCATT
>OGKO01001197.1_pt1 | contig 16018 bp, 9 predicted proteins | sample 1572451 | NCBI WGS metagenome assembly OGKO01 (sample SAMEA2582089, study PRJEB24529) | metagenome | biome: Human gut stool | place: China | collected 2011 | reverse complement strand
GCAATGTATATAGATATATTCAAGAGGAAATTGTCATTCCTGATTACACTGTAGCGGAAGACAAGGTAGAAGAAGAAATTAGCAAGTTTGCAACTGCTATGGCATCTACCTTAAAACAATTGGATACTATTCGTAAAAAAGCGTTGGATGAAATGGGACCAGAAGAGGCCGCTATTTTTGAAGCGCACATGCAAATCGCTCAAGACCCATCCTTGTCTGACGGAATTAAATCCCTTGTTGAGTCTAGCCATATGAACGTGGTAGCGGCCACGTCTCAAACAATTGAAAGCTTTGCCAATATCTTCCTCGGTATGGAAGATGCCTACATGCGTGAACGAGGTGCAGATATTAAAGATATCGGCGATCGTTTGATGCGCAATATATTAGGTATGAATCCTCGCGGTTTATCACATATTTCTGGCGAAGTTATCTTGGTGGCTCATGATTTGGCACCATCTGATACGGCTTCTCTCGATAAAAATGTAGTAAAAGGCATTGTCACTGCGGCGGGTGGTCCTACATCTCATGCGGCTATCATGGCTCGTACCCTAGAAATTCCTGCTGTTATGGGCGTTGGTGATATTGAAAGCTTCGTAGACGGCGACAAGGCAGTCGTTCTTGGTACCGATGGTATCGTAGAAATCAATCCATCTGATGCGGATTGGACGGAGTATACAAATCAAGCGTTGGCGTTCCAAGAGGAATTAAAACGGTTGCGCGAATCTGCTAATCTTGAAGCTACCACTACTGATGGTCATCATGTAGAATTATTCGGTAACATCGGCAAGGCAAAAGATGCTAAACATGCACTCACTATGGGGGCACAAGGTATTGGTTTGTACCGCACAGAATTCCTTTACATGGAAAACGACGAACTGCCTACAGAAGATGTACAATTTGAAGAATATAAAAAGGTAGCCCAAGAGATGAAGGGGCAACCGGTTATCATCCGTACCATGGATATCGGTGGTGACAAGGAATTAAAATGTCTTGATTTGCCAAGTGAAATGAACCCATTCCTAGGCTATCGTGCCATTCGTATTTCTTTAAATCGCCCGGATATCTTTAAGGTTCAATTGCGTGCCTTATTACGAGCTAGTGCATTTGGTGACATTCACATTATGTATCCTATGATTGCTTCCGTTGAGGAAGTGAAACAAGCGAATGCAATGCTTGATGAATGTAAGGAAGAGCTTACAGCAGAAGGAAAGGATTTCAACAAGGATATCAAGGTTGGCATCATGATTGAAGTACCAGCGGCAGCTGTTATATCTCCAATCCTTGCTAAATATGTAGACTTCTTTAGTATCGGTACGAATGATCTTTGTCAATATACTTTGGCGGTAGACCGTATGAATGAAGCAATCGGTAGCTTGTATCAACCATTGCATCCAGGCGTGTTACGTCTTATTAAACATGTTATTGATGCCAGTCATGAGCAAGGTAAATTTACAGGTATGTGTGGTGAGCTTGCTAGCGATCCTGTGGCGACCATGATTCTATTAGGTCTTGGTCTCGACGAATTCTCCATGACTGCTTCTTCGATTCCTCTTATTAAAAATATCTTGCGTTCTGTTTCCAAAGCAGAATGTGAAGAGGTGGCAAATAAAGCACTTACTATGGACACAGCAGAAGAAATTACAGAATATGCTAAATCTGTATTAGCTGAAAAAAACTTATTATAATTTTGTACATATAAATTATATTTGTTTTTAAGACATTGCCAGATAACTAGTGGTGGGATTACTAGTCATCATATTAAATATACTTGAATTGATACGCATACAATTGATACAATATATCTATTAGAACGTAAGAGATAGGCTCTGCCTATCGAGATAGAAAGAGGTTATCATGAAAGAATTAACAGTAGAAATTACTAACGAATCTGGTTTACATGCTCGTCCGGCTACAGCCTTCACACAATTGGCTGCTAAGTTCACTTCCAAAGTGACTATCGCTGCTAATGGTAAAACGGCAGATGCTAAATCCATCTTAACTGTATTGACTTTGGGTGCTACAAAAGGTACATCCGTTACATTGACTGCTGACGGTGCTGACGAAGATGATGCACTCGCTGCATTGAGCGAATTCTTAACAACTAACCATGATTAATATTGGGGTAATAAAAAGGACCCTACATTTTGAACTGCACCTCCCGAAATTATGTCTAATTTTTTGGGTGCAATTCATTTGTAGAGTCCTTTTTTATTTACCCATATTTGCAAAGCGCTCTACAGCTTTTGTAAAGTCGCTAATGGTTTTTTCTACGTCACCGTGTTGGATGCCATCTCGTACGCAGTGGTTGATATGTCCTTCAAGGACTACTTGACCTACTTTATGTAGTGCAGATTTAGCTGCATTAATTTGGCTCAACACATCTTCGCAGGGAATGTCTTCTTCAATCATTCGATCAATAGCTTGCACTTGACCTAAGATTTTACGCAATCGACGATGCAGATTTTCTGAATCCATACACTGTTTCATATTACTCCTCCATAGGCATGTTTTTATCATCTCATATATTATACTCTATTTAAAGTTTTTAATACAACTTAATAAGTATTACTAATATGCATTAATCGGTATTTATAGATATATAGTATCGTGCCGTTATAAGATATATTAAATATATTTGTAGTATGAGTGGTCGTCAGAAACTAGTGTTTTGCATATCTTCTTCTTGATTGATGTGATACAATACATTTAATATACTTTATATTTGTATATGTATATAAGGTATTGTATAGATGGCTAGATTATAAACCTATATTTACATATGTTTATATTACAGACCTTTAAGAAATAGGTGAAAGAAATGAAAGTATTTCGCTACCTTCGAAACCTAGTTGTATTCGTGGTGGTCATGATTTTGGCTATGTTTATCTATGACGGATACCATAGCTTTCAAGGGACAAATCGTGAGAGTAAAGCTCATACACTTGTTGAAAAACAAATAGAACAAAGTGAAGACACGCTCAGTCGTACAGATCGAATTATACGCCTGTTTACATTTAGAGATAAAGTACAGATAGCTCTTAATCAACGTGTTTCAAAAGAGCATTGGGTGAAAGGGGATGTTATTCCTGAGTATACAAAAAATGCATTAATCGCTATTGAGGATAAGCGGTATTATAAACATGGAGCTATTGATGTACTCGGTATTATTCGCGCCTTGTACACAAATACCATAGCAGGTGAAACGCTGGAAGGCGGTAGTACTATTACACAACAACTCGTAAAAAATCTTTTCCTTTCATCAAAGCGCATTATGAGTCGTAAGGTAGAAGAGGCGATTCTCGCTAGTGAAATGGAGCATTACTACTCTAAGGAAGAAATTCTCACCATGTATTTGAATACCGTATATTATGGACATAATTACTACGGTATCTACGAAGCATCTTATGGCTACTTCGGTACGAGTCCAAGTCGATTAACATTGGGGCAAAGCGCTTTACTCGCAGCATTACCTAATGCACCGTCCTATTTAGATCCTTATACGAACTATGAAGGGGCTAAGGCTCGACAAAAGCTGGTGCTCGAACAAATGGTAGACCAAGGCATGATTACACGAGCCGAGGCAGACTATGCGTACGAACAGGACTTGAAACTCGTTGAAGAGGAATAGTTATTTTATTGGTTGAGAAAGCTCTAGAAGTAGAATTACAATACTGTTGTTTGCTATAAAATAAATAGGTGATTTTATGAATATCTCTTGGTTAATTGCTAAATTTACTGAGAGATATTTTTTAGTGAAAAGTAAAACCTTCATGAAATTTATGGACAGGGATTGACATCATAAGGGGAGGCTAAGATATAATTTAATACGTTACATATAGAAAGGGGAGAGGACCATGAAAGTAGTATCTATTGCAGCAGGTTGTGTGGGGCTGGCTAGCATTATGTGTACAGTGCCAATATTGGCGGCAGATGTACCATCTTCATTTATTCAACAAGAAGCGACTCGAGCCGATGCTTCTTTGCGTCAACGCGCGGAGGCACCGATGGCAAGGGCCGCTTTGTCGCGTTCAGAATCACAGTATGACATTTTAAATAGCGCACCTATGGAGGCATTACCACAAGAAGTAGTCTCATTTCCAATTGACCAGATTGTAATTACGTCATCAGAACCGGTCTTTAAGAAGTATAGGAATCGACTGAAAATATATAATCATAACAATATTGGGGCAGAGGGGATTGCTGTTTTACAAAAGCAACTACAAGAGCAAATTCTTGCCGATGGATATGTAACGAGTCAAGTGGTAGTACCAAATCAAGATTTGCAATTAGGTACACTGACTTTTGAGATTTTACCAGGTTATGTAGAGGATATTGTTCTTACGAATCCGAAAGCTCGCACTAATTGGCGAAGTGCTTTTCCAGTACGTCCCGGATATGTACTGCGAAGACAGGCATTAGAGCAAGGTATAGACCAGATGCGAAATGTACCGGGACAAGATGTAAAGCTTAGCATCGAGCCAGGTACAAAGCCACTTCACTCTATTGTGAAACTAACGGTAGAACAAAAAGGTTTTGTACATGGATCTTTGTTGTTGGATAATGCTGGCTATGAATCCACAGGGAAGTATCAAGGTACTATGTATGTGTCATTTAGTCAATTGGCAGGTCTTAATGATACCTTGTCGACTAGTATTACTAAAGATATTGGGCATCATGGTGATGGTCATGGATCGAAGCAGTATGCCGTAAATTATGCAGTGCCTGATGGAAATCGGATGTATCGTTTATCTACATATCAATATAGTTATCATCAATTAGTATTTATGCCAGAAGCGTTCCGTTCTTCAGGGAATACTCGAGGAGTTGAGTTTTCTGTAGAGCAAGTGTTGAATCGGACGAGTCGTTCTAAGACAGCCGCTGTCGCTAAAGTGATTCATAAGACACGCCATAGTTATATTGATGATATAGAAATCGGTGTACAGGAGCAACATACCACTGCATTGGAGCTAGGATTATCTCATCGTCAATATAGTGGGAATACTATGTCCGATATATACCTCTTTTATCGTCAAGGTATACGAGGTCTAGGTGCTACGGTACGCAGTTGGGAAGGTTTGGCAGATAATCCAACTACGTTATATAAAATGGCGGGACTAGAAGGTGAAATTCAAAGCGGTGTACGCATCGGTCATAAACAAGGTGTTTATACGATGAGATTTAGAAGTCAGTTTACAAATCAACGATTGTTTGGAACTGATCAATTTAGTATCGGTGGACGCTATTCCGTACGTGGCTTCAGTGGGGAAGAAACATTACGTGGTGACTCCGGTTACTACATTCAAAATGAATGGGCCTTACCATTTAGACGACAACGAATAACTCCGTATATAGGTATAGATATAGGTCATGTATGGGGGCCGTCCACAGCGACACAAATTGGTAATACCTTAGTAGGTGGGGTTATCGGTGTTCGTGGGAATATCGGTGATGCATTTCGCTATGATGTGTCATTAGGCACTCCACTTAAAAAGCCGGACGGTTTTACTACTGATACAAGTGTATGGGCTTTCAGATCCAGTTATCAGTTTTAATTAAAAATGTGTGTGTTATTAAATGAGAGAGTATAAGGAAAGAATAATGAAAATTAAACAGTATACAGCAACCGCATTGTGTGCAGCCTTATTAGTTACAAATTCTGGACCGTGGATTCCGCTAGCAGTGGCACAATCTATTGTACCGAATCAAGGAAAAATGGGTCCAACTATGGATGAAGCCCCTAATGGAACGCCCATTGTCAATATTAATAAACCGAATGCTAATGGTTTATCTCACAATCAATATGATATGTTTAATGTAGATGACAAAGGGGTTATTCTAAATAACTCAAGGAGACCTGTATCTACAGAACTAGCTGGCTATGTGATGGGGAATCCTAACTTGAGAGGTGCTGCAGCTAAGACGATTTTAAATGAAGTAACTGGAACGGGTGCGACTGCTATGAATGGTGCCTTAGAGGTAGCAGGTCGTAAGGCACATGTTATCATTGCTAACCCAAATGGGATTGCTGTTAATAATGGGACATTTATTAATACTAGTGCGGCTACTCTGACAACAGGAAACCCTATTATTACAGACGGAACTATTGCTGGATATGATGTAAAGCAAGGTACTGTGAAGGTATCTGGACAAGGTCTCGATGTATCGCGTACATCTCGTACAGATATTTTGGCTGAAGCGGTACAGCTCAACGGTAAGGTATGGTCTGATGAAAGCCATGTGGTAACCGGTAAAAATACAGTATCTGTCGATGGTAGTGGTAAGGTAACTAATGTTACGAAGACCAGTAACTCAGAACAGGTAGGTCTTGATGTTTCTCAAATCGGTGGTATGTATGCGAATAGCATGTACTTAGTAGGAACCAATGATGGTTTTGGCGTGAATAATAAAGGGATTCTTTCTGCACAAAATCATATTTCTGTAGACAGTACCGGCAAGGTACAAAATAGTGGCACTGTGGTGGCGCCGGATATAAGCATTAGTGCAAAAGGCTTTACACAAGTCGGTAAGGCTAAATTCTATGCTGATTCGGCACGCATTTCAGCAGATGCTTTCACACAAACCGGTAATGCTGTTACGAAAGATGCACCGGTACTCATCGCGCGTAATAATTTAGCGGTGGCTACTAATACAATAAAAAATACGAATGGTAGTGTGCTGAAGTCTGAAGGCGTACTACAACTTGGAAAGACGATGGATTATAACGGCGTTATATCTGGCAAAATGGATACATTAACTAATGTGGATGCTACTATTGAGGCTGGTCAGCAGGGAGTGATTCTTGCCAAATCCATTGCTAATAAAAATGGTGGCGTTACGTTGAAACGGGCTACTACAGGAACTACGGAGCATGTAAAAAATGAAGTGGCACCGGCAGGTAGTATCAAGCGGTACCAGCTTTCTGAGGAACGCATTTATGGGCACGATGATCCGATTCCACAAGATAAGGTTGTAGTTCACTCTTCTGAAAATTTACAATTGTCTATTAATGGAGAGCATCATGATAGCTGGACTAAATATGAATATGACCGTACGCGAGTAAAAGAAGCAGTAGATACCTCTAAACCAGGACGCATTATTTCTGGCGGTAACTTACAGATCGAAGCGGACCTTGTGACTAATGATGCTAGCCAAATCAGTGCAGCGGGTACTTTGGCTGGTAAAATCGGCCATTATGAAGCGCTTAATCCGAAAGGAAATGAATATATTAGTGAGAATGGGACTGCTACTGGTTATAGTCGCCATAAACATCATGGATGGGATTCCACAAATATTCGTGAGGCGGAGTATCATAATGATGTAGTGCAACCGATAGATATACCGTTAACTGTTTATGGCAGTCATGTAGCTAATAGTACAACAGGTGCTACGGTAGATACGTCGGTATTGACGTCTATGAGTCAGTTATCTACAAATCCAAATACATCCTATGCGATGGAAACGGATCCGAATTTTACCAATCGAAGAAGCTTCTTATCCTCTGATTATGTCATCAATCGGTTACAACTCAATCCTATGCGTACACAAAAACGATTAGGAGATGGTTACTATGAACAACAATTGGTGATGCAGGCTATTTTACGTCAAACAGGTAAAAGTAGACTACAGGCAGGGCTTACAGAAGAAGAGCAGTACCGTAAATTAATGGATGCAGGTCTTACCGTGATGAAGGCTAAATCGATGACACTCGGACAAGGATTAACTGAGTCGGAGCAACAGCAATTGACGGAAGATGTGGTAATGCTTGTCAGTCAACCGGTAGTATTGCCGAACGGTAAGACTGAAACCTTACTCGTACCAACATTATATTTGGCGCCAACCACACAACGTGTTGCGGGGGCTGCGAATATGCAGGCTCAATCGATTGATTTGCAAGTAGGTACGATGCATAACAGCGGTAGCATAGTGGCGGATGATGCGATAACTGTACATGGTAATACGATACACAATGATAACGGACTGATTAAAGGCCGTACAACGACTGTTGTAGCAGATACCGATGTTCGTAATACACAAGGTACGGTAGAAGGACGTGACCGTACGACTGTATATGCTAAGAATGATGTGATGAATGAGGGCGGCACGATTAAGCAAACCGATGAAAAAGGAAAGCTTGTTGTGGCGGCGGATCGTGATGTTATCAATAACGGAGTTAAGTATGAAGCCAGCAATAGTAAGGTTGTATGGAACAGTGCCAATGGCCGCCGTGAGACTGTAACCGCTGTAGATCAAGGTCAAATTACGGCGAAAGGTGATGCTGTAGTTACAGCAGGTCGTGATGTTGCTATGCAGGGTGGTAAAGTGACTTCCGATAAAGATGTTACTCTAGTAGCTGGACGTCAGGTAAATATGCAGTCTATGACAGCGAATCATGAATTAGAGGAACATCGCTATGACAAAGGAAAATCCGGTGGTGGTCATTCTCAGACTACAGAAACACATGATTTAGTGAATGAAGTAACCACTGTAGGCAGCAGCGTGGAAGGTAACAATGTGACTGTGGTTGCGAATGCTGATGTAGTACTTAGTGGTAGTGAAATCCTGGCGGCTGATAAGGTACAGGTGGAAGGTAAGAATGTAAAACTTGATACTGCAGCGGCTACAAGTACTGCCAATCATGTGTATAAGGACAAGAAGAAAAGTTTAGTTAAACGGGAACGTACAGATGCAACTAGTGTGGCACAAGTGACGGCTGTAACAGGTTCTGTTGTGAGTGGTAAAGAGGTTGCGATTAAATCTGGTCATGATGTGACGGGACAATCCGTTAAACTGATGGGTAAACAAGGCGTTCAAGTGTCAGCAGCTGGCAAGGTTGAACTCGGTGCGGATAAGAATGTAACGAAAGAAGTGAGTACATATCGTCATAAGACTTCAGGTTTAATGGGAAGTGGTATCGGATTTACTATTGGTACAGAAAAACGCAATATAGATGACACCAATCGTGAAGAGGAGACCGTACGTAATACTATTGCTAGTACGAAGGGCCATGTAAACATTACGGCAAATGATACGGTACATCTTACTAGTGCCGATGTAGTAAGTAAAACCGGTACTACAATTGAGGGCGCTGCAGTGACCCTTGATGGTAATACTGATATGCAACATATGACACATGATGATCGCTATAAAAAGTCCGGCTTAACGGTGGCATTAGGTGGTGCATTAGCTGATAGTGTAACGAATGCAACGCGAACTATTAAACAAGCTGGTGGACGTGATGATAAACGTTTAGCAGTACTTGAACTTAATGAAGCTCGTAAACAGTTACAAGATGGATATGAAGCTGTAGATAGTGCTTTACATGGAGCTAAAATACGAGATGCAGTGACTGGTAAAGTTGAAAAAGTAAATGGTAAAGCTAAACGAGGTCCTAAAAATATTGATGATGCTGTTAATTTATCTGTATCAATTGGTAGTACATCACAGAAACAAGGTCAAACAGTAGATACTGCAACTTATAAAGGTGGTACTATTATTAGTGACGGTGATGTTCATCTAACGGCTCGTGATGCTAAGAAAAATGGTATTACTCTTACTGGTGAAAGCGTATCTGCTGAATCTATTAGTCTGGCTAGCGCTAGCGATATTAATATAGAGGCTGGTAAGAATACAGTAGATGTTAAAAATGATTATAAGAGTTCTGGCTGGAGTGCAGGTGCGAGTATTAGTTTAACTGGTGGTGGACTTCTCGATGTTAATGCGAGTGCTCATATGGCACGCCAAAATGGAGATACCCATCAAGAAAGTTATGTACCAACAAAAATTAAAGCTGCTAAATTAGCACAACTTAAGGCTAAACGAGATACGAATATTATTGGCTCTACTGTAGCGGGTAAAAAGGTAGACTTAGATACAGGTCGTGATTTACATATTCAAAGTTTGCAAGATGTTGATAACTTTAAAGAACATAGTAAATCCGCTGGATTCTCTGTTTCCTCTAAACCAACATTTAAGGATCCAACTGGCAGTATAAATGCTAGTGTAGGAAGAATCGATAGCAAATGGAAAAGCGTAACTCAACAAGCTGGTATTCTTGCTGGAGAAGAAGGCTATGATATTAATGTAGGCAATAGTACTACATTAGAAGGTGCTGTAATAAAAAGTGATGCTCCGAAAGTTAAGAATAAGTTGACCACTAAATCTCTAGAGATGAAAGATATCCAAAACGAAGCTGAATATACATATAGCAATAATGGTATTGGCTATAACTACTATGGCAGTAAAAAGAAACTCGAAGAGATGAAGATTAATGATAAAAAAGGTTACGATAAGATCTATAATAATATCGGTCTTGTTCCAAACTTAGGCGTAGGCTCTAAAGGTAAAGCAAGCTCTACTACTCAATCTGCTATTTCTGATGGTATACTGACTGTAGATGGTAAAGAGATTGATACTAACACCATTAATACCAATACAGAAAATGCATTACATCAATTAGATAAGATTTTCGATAAAAAGAAAATTGAAGAACGACAAGAATTAGCTCGTTTGTTCTCTAAAAATGCATTTGAACAACTACATAATTGGCAACCAACGACTAAGGATGGTAAAGTCGCTAAGTCCATTGCGCATGGTGTAGTAGGTGAGTTGGCAGCTCGTATGGCCGGTAATGTACCTGGTAGCGGTTTTAAGGCTACTATGACTAATGAGATGTTAATAGGTGAAATTGAAAAACTATCTAAGCATAATGCGGCAGTAGCATTATGGATGAGTGCTACTGTAGGTGCAGTAGTAAATAAGGTAAGTGGTAGCTCCGTAAATACAGGGGCTGGGACTGCATCTTATGCTACTAAATGGAATCATTTTGTTAATGAGGAAGATATAGCGGCAGGTACTGATACACCTAAGTATGAAAGGTATTTAAATACTAGTTTGAGAAACCTAGAGGTGTTAGAGGCCAGACGTATGGGAAATGAAACGTCTTGGGAAGATGTTTGGGGGAAGCCTATAGGCATAAAATCTGAAGCTTATACTATTGATATTTATAAAGGTATAAGTATTGGTTCAGGGCACTCTGTAACTCGAACAGGAAGAGTTTATAGGAATAATCAAATTGGTTTTGGGGTAGCAGGAATCTCTCCTATAAATTTATCACGTAGTAATGGTCGAATTATAAATAATGATTCTGAAAATTATGATTTTAGTGGATATAGTGTTGGTAGTAGTGTTAATGCCGGAATTGGCTTAGGCGTGGATATTGCTACAGATAATACTATTGTTCTTTCACAATCATTAACTAGTAGTACTGGTGGAGAAATACATATTCAAGTATCACAGGAGATAGAAATGACTGAGCTACCGGATCTACAAGCTTATATTGCGGGAGATGTTGATTATGAAGATAATATTCCTGCTACACCTTCTTTACCACCAGTTAAAAATTTAGAATGGGAACAATTAAAAGATGACTATCCTTATGATTTAGAAAACGGATTAAATAATGATTTTGATTCTCCAAATCTTAAACCTGATTAAAGAGGTATTTCATGAAACGAGTAGTATTATTTTTGATTTTTCTTTTAATATTAGGGATATCATGTGGTAACAGAATATATCAACAGCCTCGACCTGAGGATCATAAGGTAGTGGTAGATATTATGTATAAAGACATATATCCGATGTTAAAGAATGAACAGTCATATAAAATTCTTAGTGTTTCAGATGGTAAGATGACTAAAAATTTTGGTTGGTCTAGATTAGTTAAATTAGAGTCATTTTTATCTTATGATAAAACTAAAACTGAATTAACGATACTTGCGGAAGGGTATTTGAATAGTAAGCTATCGTATTCTAATGAAGGAGACTTACGAAAAGAGTTTGTAGTATCATCAGGGAATCAATATATTAGATTTGGCTGTTATGATAAAGAGCATAATTATTGGTATATAAGTTTAGAGAGTAAATAGTCATTTAGTATATTTCTATTACTATAGAATAGTATTAAATTTTTAAATCTTAAATTACAATATGAAATTAAACATTATTTAGATCCACTATTTCATTAGTTTATTCTAAAAAGACTTCTTGTGGCGTTTTGTAATGTAATATCTTACGTGGTAAGTTATTACACCAGTGAAGGGTTTGGTGTAGTGTATGTTCTGAGATATTTTCTATTTGTTTTCCTTTCGGAATAAAGCGACGAAGTAAACCATTATGTCTTTCGTTAGAGCCTCGTTCTCAAGCTGAATATGGCCTTGCAAAATAGATAGATAATATTTCGTCTTCAAGGTTAGATATATCCGCAAATTCTAAACCAGTATCACTGATTATCGTCTTATATAACAATCCTAGCTCCTTATTTTTTAAAATGTACTTAAACACGTTTCTATTGTTTCTTTCATATCATGAGAACATCTAGAAGAACATCGTAAAGCTATATAATCAACTTTTTCTTCAACCCAAAGTATCAAGGACTCTATAGAGCCTAACTTCATTGTATTAAATGAGATGAGCCAAGACGTTGTTCTTCATATGTTAATTTCCCTGAATCTGCTAAATATACAAGATGAGCTTTACCTTGTCGATTTTGGATGATCGAACTACGTTTTAGTTCTTTATAAATAGTGGTTCTAGAGCCTCCCAATGCGGTTGCAATAGCTGTAACAGAATCATCGGAGGCGATTCTCTTTTCTACAAAAAAGCGTTCTTCAAGATTTAAGTGTTTGTACGTAATGTCGTGTTATGATTAATATAGTCCATAGTGATTACCTCGGTTAGATTATGTTTGGTTACTTAAATCATAACACAAGGTTCATTATGGACTTTTTATGTGTTCAATTTCATTCTACAATTAAGCAAAAAAGAAATTGATTTAAAATTAAATAGGGCTTAGTGTGTGTTTATAAAGCTGGCATTGGGGTAGGTAGGAGCTGTTATGAATGCTGGCGGGCCTTAGGTAGATTGCGAATTCCTGTATCTGTAGGACAGAGTATTTTACTAATCTTATTAGTGATTTACGATTGGTATAACTAATATAATAAACTTCTTTTATATGTATAGCAGATAGTTGATCATCTAAAATCAACTATCTGTTATTTTTATGTTCTTAATCAAGGATTTAACTGGTGGTATAAATGCTAGTGTAGGCCGCATTGCTAGCAAATGAAAAAGCGTAATAGAAGAAGTCGGCATTTATGCTGGAGAAGAAGGTTATGACATTAATGTAGGCAATGGCACTTTAAGGTAAAGCAAACTCTACTATTCAATCTGCTATTTCTGACAGTATACTGACTGTAGATGGTAAAGAGATTGGTACTAAAACCATTAATACCAATACAGAAAATACCTTACATTAGTTAAATAAAAATTTTGATAAAAAGAAAATTGAAGAACGTCAGGAGTTAGCAAGATTATTTGCTAAAAATGTCTTTGAAGAGGTGCATCAATTAAGTGACAAATATCATTGGAAAGAGGACGGGACAGAGAAAGTAGCTTTGCATACTGCTATTGGTGAAATTACTGCACAATTGGCGGGCAATCCAAATGGATCCGGTGCTGTAGCAGCAGGGATTAATGAGTTATCGATTAAGAAGATTATTGATAAGGTAGGAAAAGATTATCCTGATCAAGTACAAATATTAAGTGCCGCTTTGGGAGAGTCGGTTAATAAAGTCATTAATAAATCTACTTCTACAGGGGCTGCAGTTGCTACTTATGGCACTAAGTGGAATTATGAAGGGATAAGGGTTCCATGTGAATATCCAATTACTGCATCTTTAAATGTCGATGGAGCATATCAATTTGTTGATGAATATGGAAATAAAATTAATCGTGAAGGTATAAAAGTTCGTAATTTAGTAATTTGGGTTGAGAAGGAATATAATACACGTATTGGCTATACGATGATGATAAATCGAGCTGGTAAGCCTGATGCTTATTATAATGGTTCAATAAAGGAGCAGGGGAAGGGAGAAACCTTAAGTTGGGTTGTTTCTGGTAAAACACTCTTAGATATAGAAGAGTATAGAAATCTAAAGGGAAGTAGTAATCCAACCAATGAAAAGATTAGACCTATGGATCCAATGATATCAAACTTTACAGAAAGAAAGCGTCAGTTATTTGATTCGCTTGGGTTTAGTATGGAGGAGTCTTTAAAAAACTATGGGGATCCTTTAAAAATAAGTTGGTCAGGGGTTGTTTCGTCATTAGACTATAAGGTAAGTAAGGTTGCTGATAGATATCTACCTATTGGAACAATAATGAATTATGGTGCTATGCTCAAAGAGGACGGAAATCTTAATAAATATGGTGTTACAGGATCTGCGACAAGAGTTAAAATGGATGTAGAATATATTGGTGGGATGCTATATGCAGGGCGTAGATTAAAACCTCTAAAGGGGGCTGCTTTTAATCATGTATTAGATACTGCATTTAGTGATGTTAAAGATTCCGTGGCGCCTCCACCTTCAGAAATAGCAGCTAAAAATGATTTTAATGAGTGGTATGTAGAGTCTTTGCATAAAACTGAATAGTTTTATCTGATATAGGAGAAAGTGATGATAGTAGTATTTGCAGGATTTTTAGCATTTTTATTTTGTCTGTATTTCATTAAAAATCCATACTTCACATTACAGCATATTAAAATTAAACGCTCAAAATCTTTGTTAATTTCAGAGCTGTTTTTAGGTGTGATAATTTTCTTATATATTATTTTTGTAGGATATTCTAGACTGGTGCGGTTTTTATTAGAATTGACATCTGTAATTCTGTTTTTATTAGAAATGTGGTTAAGAGTTCCTGCTATTGAATCGGATTGTAGTTTATCACCTGACGTGAAAGTAATGCTCAATAAAAAAGCTAAAAAAGATTTTTATTCTACATTGCCAATGCTATTTTTATTAACATGTATGTTTGTATTTAATTTCATCAAGATCTAAATAGATTTAATTTAATTGGAAAAGTGAAGATTAATAGGAACAACTATGAATACATATATTAATAAAATAAGAGATTTGCTTATTGATTGTATGCCTGAACATTGGTATAAGGCTTATTTATATTTTGAGAGTACAGAAACTGGATCAATGACTTCAGCTGAGTACTACGTAAAGACTCCGGCTGGGTCAATCATTAGTTATGGCGATTTATTATATAATTGCAGTACTGAAAAAGTAAATTCTATAAATGATGGTATTAATAAAATTTTAACAAATGTACGTTTGTTGCATAATGTATCTGAAGATTCATGGACATGGGGGACAATGTATATTTCACGCGATGATTATGAGCCACATTGTGAATTTCATAATGATCCTGTAACTGATGATTGTTGGCTCCAAAATAGATATAAGTGGGAGTATCAGAATTTTGGTGTTCTAGCTAGAGAAGATGAATTTGAGCCGGATGTATATAAAGAAATGCTAAAAGGTCCTCGAGGTGTTTTATTATTGGAGGATATGGAATCTCGTGTATTAGCAAAAAATTATACTGCTATTGATAAGGCGTTTAAGTTAAAGCATAAAAGCTTAGAATCAGAACTTGAGAAACATTATAATAAAGTGGCCCAAAATATATATAAATTAACGCCTCTAAGTTGGAGTCGTGCGAAACTATACTTTGAAATTAATGACAGTAATCCTTTTGTAGAGCTTTTAGTATATAAGACTGAGGATGATCCATCTGTTTTGAAATATGTAGAGAATAACGATGACGAACCAGCTATTATTTCAGAGATTATGTATGATTTAAAGAATGAAATTTTATCAATGATTGAGACTTTTAAATTCTATAATCAAAATCCGTTCTATGGATTAATATTTATATTAACAGCTAATGGTGAAGTATCTTTAGAATTATCTTACCCAGATTAGTAGGTTAGTATTACATACTATTATAATGACATCTATACCACCAACAAGGGGGTGGTATAGGTGTCATTTTTATATTACAAATTAATAAAAATCAGTATTACTTAAAATCTAAGTAATTCTATCAAAATCACCAGATTTTTACGATTTTATGAGTGTTTTATGATAAAATAAAAGGTATGAATACTTCAACA
>OGKO01001174.1_pt1 | contig 16313 bp, 8 predicted proteins | sample 1572451 | NCBI WGS metagenome assembly OGKO01 (sample SAMEA2582089, study PRJEB24529) | metagenome | biome: Human gut stool | place: China | collected 2011 | reverse complement strand
CATTACAGCGAGAAAAGCGATATTTGCGGCTGTGAAATATGCGAAATATCTGCCTTTGATATGGGGGTGGCTGCGGCATATCTGCTTGTAGGATATAAGGCTTGCCATGGAGGCGATAAGAGTGCCAAGGCCGCCTATGTTCGTTCCTATTATAAGTGCGTTCAGCTTGTTGGTGAAGCCTGAAAGGAGTATAGCGCATGGAACGTTGCTTATTATCTGACTTGCGGCAACGGCAATAAAAAGCTCGTGACCGTTTATTATGCTGCTGAGTACACTGCGGAAAATCTCTACTCTGCCCATATTTCCGATAAAGATGAAAAATCCGCAGAATGTAAGAAGCAGTGAGTAATCAACTGTTTTAAGCACGTTTCTGTCAGCAATGGCAGAGAAAGCAAGTGCGCAGAGGGTTGTTATCTGCCATGGGATAAGCCTTGCAACTGTAAGCAGGCAAAGGACAAAAAGCAGGACGTATCCTGAAAGCTTTGTCTTGTCTTTAGTCGAATATGTATTGAAGTTTTCAGCGGTTATATCTGTCTTGACAGACAGCTTTCCTGACTTTTTACACACTGTAAGCGTCCACAGAAAAAGCATCGCTCCTGCCACAAGAGTAAAGGGAAGCATAAGTACAAGAAAATCTTCCAGCTTCATATCTGATACACCAAAAAGGTATAGATTCTGAGGATTGCCTATAGGCGTGAGCATACTGCCAAGATTTGCGGCAATGGTCTGCATGACGACAATGGGTATGAGAAGCTTGTTGCCTGCTTCACCGAGAGTTGAGAGGGCGGTGAGAGTGAGGGGAACAAAGGTCAGAAGTGAAACGTCATTTGTTATGAACATACTTGAAAAGAAGCAAAGCCCCACAAGCACTATGGAAAGCTGAAATGCGGTATTGACTTTGCTTATGATAAATTTTGCACTGCGTTCAAAAATGCCAAGACCTTTGCAGCCCTCGGTCACTGTCATAAGAGAGAACAGAAGTCCAAGTGTTCTGAAGTCGATATAACTTGCATATGCTTTGTCAGGTGTGACCAAAAATGCAGATATAACGGCTAAGAGCATTGCCACTATCAGGACGGTTTCTTTTTTAGCAAAAGTGATCGCTTTGTTTATGTTTTTCATTTTATCATTTCCTGTCGTTTATTCATATGATAAAATTATATCATGAAAATGATATTATTACAAGATTTTGAGCTGCTTTAAGAAAAAAACTTGACAAGTTTAAATAACCATGTTATGAAAGAGAAAAAGAAAAGTTCTTTTGCAGTTCTTGAAATGGTGTTTTATATCACTGCGCTAATGTGTTCTCACAAGGCAGCGTTAAGGGGCAGGCTAACATGAGAGTGAGCCTGAGGCGCTTAAAAAGACTAACGGTATTTACAAGCACATGGTTGAGATGCAGCTTTGCTCGGAGAAATGGAAATATTGATATGAATAGAAACCACCGCTGGGAGGAAAGCTCTCGGCGGTGGTTTTGGTTTGTTTGCGTATTATTTTGCGGAGATGTTTCCGCTTTCTGATTTTTTGATAAGACCTGCGGTGAGAGCTTTTTTCAGGGTGTAGCTTATTACGCTCTCCGTTATGCCCACAGCTCTTGTGTAGCCGAATTTCTTGGCTGTTTCTCTTACGAGGTCGGTTTCTGAAAGGCTTATCTGCTGGCAAAGCACTTCTTTCACGGCGTTTATTATCTCCTCGGAGGGGATATCCTCCATGCTTCGCTTGTTGGTATCATCGCTTGTGCGATAGATAGAATAGCTTTCAGGGGATTGCCCCTCTTTCCAAAGGAAAACTCTGTTTTCATCGGCTGTGGCGAATGGTGAAACGCCTTGTGCGGCATCGGCAAAGATGCTTTCCACTCTTGAGCCGCTTCGTGTTATGCCCCATGCGGTGAAAACTTTTCTCATGAAAAGCTTCTCGCTTATTGGTGCTTCGACAGCGATCATCTTTTCGGCTGTTTCCCTTATTTTCTGCTTGTTTTCGGGTTTATAAAAGTCATCAGATGTACCCATTATGCCAATATCTGCGGTCACATAAGGCTGTGCAAAGGCTGATGTGATGGCGGAAGCTTCTTCTCTTTCAAACTGCGATGTGGAATAGACGGCAGGCTTTGAGGGGGGAGCGGTTTCGGCTTCATGCTTTGGTGCGCTGTCTATGGCGGCTTTTATGTTTTTGAGCACTCGGTCCTTATCGTCAAACCAATCGAGCGTCCACACTCTCAGGATATTCCAGCCAAGACCGTTAAGCACGCTTGGCTGTAGGATAAATCTATCCTGTGCAGTTGAGCTGTGGAGAGTGTTTTCACCATCAAGGAGTATGCCCAAGAGATACTCCTTTTCGTTGTCAGGGTCGATTATGCCGATATCAACTTTGAACTCGGAGCTTCCGATGTTGCATTTCACCCCATAGCCAAGCTCTTTTATGGCTTTTGCGATACACTCTGTTACAGTGCTGTCGCTTGTGCTTTTTGTGGTGCTGTGGGCTGTTACGGCAAGCTTTCCACGCTCGGCAAACTCCAGGAAGCCTTTAAGTCCTGCAACGCCCTCGGAACGTGTTCTTGAAAGGTCTATCTGCTCAGGACGGAGGACAGAGTAGACTATCATGGCTTTTCTTGCACGGGATATTGCTACATTAAGTCTTCGCCAGCCGCCGTCACGGTTGAGAGGGCCGAAGTTCATTGAAACTTGCCCCTTTTCGTCAGGACCATAGCCGACGGAGAAGAGTATAACGTCACGCTCGTCGCCCTGGACGTTTTCAAGGTTTTTGATGAAGACCGGCTCTGGTGACTTTCTGTCAAGCTCTTCAAGCTCAGGGTGGTTTGCCCACTCTTCGCAGAGCATATCGTCAATGAGATTTTGCTGAACGGAGCTGAATGTTACAACGCCTATGCTGTCATTGCGGAGCTTTTCATCGCTCATTCGTCTTATTATCTCGTCAACAACGGCTCTTGCTTCCGCCTTGTTCTGCTTTGTTCTGCCCTTGTCATAGTGACCCTCGGGGTGGATAATGCTCACCTTTGAAATGAGGTCGTTATGGGACGGGAATGTGAGAAGCTTATTGTCATAGTATTTCATGTTGCTGTAGGCAATAAGGCTCTCGTGGCGTGAACGATAATGCCATTTGAGATACTGCTGCGGCATGGAGATAGCAAGGCAATCGTCAAGGAGGCTTTCAAGGTCTTCTTTTTCGCTGTTTTCTTCGTCTATCCGATTTGAGGAGAAGAAGTTTGTTGGTGGGAGCTGTTTAGGGTCGCCCACAATAACAACGTTCTCGCCCCTTGCGATAGTGCCTGCGGCTTCGGCTGTTGGAAGCTGTGAAGCTTCGTCAAAGATAACAAGGTCGAATTTCGGGAATGACGGGTCTATATACTGTGCAACTGATATGGGGCTCATGAGCATACAAGGGCAGAGCTTGCGGAGAAGATTTGGTATCTTATCGAAAAGGCTTCTAAGTGACATCATTCTGCCGTTGCTCTTTATGGCACGTTTGAGTATGCCCATTTCAGAGGTGGAAGCGCAGGCTGAGCCTTGGGCAGGGATTTTTGCGGAAAGACGAGCCAAAAGCTCCTGTATAGTCAGGCGTGAGAATTTATCGAGAGTGTCTTTGAACTGTGTGATAAGGTCGTTTGCACTGTTACTGCTGAACTGGCTAAGACGTTTATCGCTGTTTATTATCATAAGTGCAAGCTGATAATTTAGCGTGCAGGAGAATGCTTTTTCTACGTTTTCGCTGTCGACATTGCCTGTGCGGTAGCTTTCGCTGACACCTGAAAGTCCGTTGTCTGAAAGCTCTTTGTCAACGCTGTTGAACTGGGCGGCGTATCTAAGCTTATCGGCGTTTTCGGCATAGGTATTAAGCTTTTCTGCAGATAAGCCAAGCCAATCTGCACTTGCTTCTATGGCGGTCATGTTGGCTGAGAAGCTGTCCTCAAAGGCTGAAAGCTTTTCAAGGAACGAGGAGAGAGCCTGTCCTTCAGAAGTGCAGTTTGCTTTTCCGATAGTCTGAGCCATTTGTGCAGGGTCAGCACCCGCTTTCTGCTTAATGGCATTCATAATGCTGTCGGTTTTTGAAACGGCTTTTTCAAGGGCATTCCAATCGGTCTGCTCGTTCATGTAAATACCTGTGAGAAGCGCTGTTACATCTGAAGGCAGGCTTCGCAGGAAGTCTTTCTTTTCGCTTATGGTGCAAAGCTTATCGAGAATTTCACCAAGGTTTGCTTTTGTAACGGAAGCAGGGTCTTTGGCGTGGAGCTTTATTCCCTTTGTGAGCTTTCCAAGCTTTATGGCTTTTGGCAAAAACCAGCTTTGCTCTGCCTGCTTATAGAGCATTTTCGATTCTGAAGCAGGAAGGTCAAAAATGCTTTTTTCAAAATTGCTGAGGATATCGGTGCAGAGAGCGGTATACTCTTTTCCTATGGCAAGAGTATCTTTGATCTTTTGCAGGGTGATATCATAGTGAGGTGCGCAGAGAAGTCCGTCAAGAAGTTCACCGTCAGCGGTGGAAGCTTTGTATATGTGGGAAAGCATTTTTACTGCTGTCTTGTCAAGGTCGCCGCTGTAGCTATAAGCCTGTGCGAGAGTTTGTGCGCACTGAGAGGAAGCGGTGGCTTTTTGGGCAAGGTCGGCGGCTTCAGTGTGGAACTTGTCACGCTGTTCCATAGAATATGATGTAATGCCGATATCTTTAAGTGGGAAGTCGGCAAAGTCGCCTGTTTCGGCTATGGCTATTGAATATCTATGCACAAGGTCGCTGAAGCGGTCGAGAGTTTCTTTTGCTATGTTTGTGAGAATATCTTTTGAAACTGATATTTTGTCTTTTTCGGATATACTGCGCTCATAGGCTGATATAGCTTCATAAAGGGTCACACCACAGTTACGCTTTTCGTGAAGTGCGGTTATGGTATCGTTGAGCTGGGCTTTCTGAGCTTTGAGCCTTGCGGCTTCGGCTGAATACTCCTCGGGGGATTTTATTTTGCCCACTTCAAGGGCTTTGTCAAGCTCTGCAAGGACAGTGGTCTTGTTTGTTTTATTGGAGTGGAGTTCAAGGCAGAACGGGTCAAGACCCAGATTTGCAAGACGTTTTTGAACAACGTTCAGGGCTGCCATTTTTTCTGCGACGAACAGCACAGACTTGTCATTGTAGAGGGCGTTTGCTATCATATTTGTGATAGTCTGAGATTTTCCTGTTCCCGGAGGGCCGTGAAGAACAAAGCTTTGTCCGCTTCCTGCTGCGGCAATGGCGGCAAGCTGTGAGGAGTCTGCGCTCATTGGCACTGCCATGTTTTCAAGGTCAAGGGAGGAATCTATATTCTCGGGGGTTATGCTTATATCCTCGGGGGCATAGGTGAGAGAGCCAGCCATAAGGCTGGACACCACCTTGTTTTGGCTTATCTCCTCTGAGCGGTTGCGAAGGTCGTTCCACATTACGAACTGGCTGAACGAGAACAGACCGATGAAGGCATATTCCTCGATGTTCCAACGCTTTTTGCCCATGACCGCCTGACGGATAGTATTGAAAACAAGTGGCAGGTCTATGCCGTGTTCGTCAAGTGGGAGAGGGTCAAGACCTGTGATACTGATGCCGTGGTCTTGGCGGAGATATTCAAGAAGCGTGACGTTTATCTGAGTTTCTTCCTGTCTGCTCCTTATTATATAGCCCTTATTGCGTGTGTTGCGGACGATATCTATAGGAATAAGCACCAAAGGGGCATAGCGTGGCTTTTCGGAAAGGTCGCTTTCATACCAGCGGAGAAGTCCCAGAGCGAGGAAAAGGGTGTTGCTGCCGTTTTCCTCCATGCTCACCTTTGCGGAGCGGTAGAGGCTTTTAAGGGCGGCGTCAAGGTCGGATTCATTAAGGAACGTTCTTATGCGGTTGTTTTTGAACTCGTTCTCGGCGATATTTGTCACAAGGTCCTTTTCGTTCTCGATAGCGAATATTTTTGCGTCACGAGTGGAAACTGTCCACTCGGTAGGTATTTCCATGATACGGAAGTCACTTCCGCTTGCAAGCTCGTCCTCAAGCTTTCCAAGGTCTGCGGTCATAAGCTGCATGGTGTTCTTTGTGACACGGAAGTTCAAAAGAGAATTTCGCAGGCTGAAATCAAGAAGCTTTCTTTCCCATATGCGCATTTTTGTGACGGGTTTATCGTTGCCCTCTGCCACTTTACCAAGAAGTGAGCTGTTAAGCTCGGAAGGGGCGAGCATCTCTTTTGGCTTGTCGGATCCTTCTGCAAGCTGCAGACCTGAATAGGTTTGCTCGGGACGCAGTGGGATAGGTCTTATGCCACTTCCACGGGTGCGGATAATGTCTATGACGCACTGAAATTCCATGTTGCTTATATGGTCTTTGCCGTGTTTCATGGCATGGTCGAAACGCTCGACATCGTGAACGTTGCTGTCAACAAAGTCTGTACACTCCACAAGGAGCATTTCTTCGGCATTTTCTGCAATGCGCTTTTCAATGGCGGAAACATCGTCGACGCAACAATCTGCGAAAGTTTCGTTTTCAAGCCAACAGCCGCAGAATGCGTGACCTGTCATGAAAAACAGCAGAGGGTGAAGTCCCACCGCTTCAAGGCAGGCGGCATAAAGCACCGCAAGGTCAAGACAAGTACCCATTTTTTGCTCCAAGACCTTATGCGGCAGGCGTATCCTCTGACCTATGACTTCATAGCTTGCAGGGGGATCGTTGTAGACTATTTTCTGCTGGACAAGGGCGGCAAAAATTGCTGCCATTTGAAGCTTCACGTTGTTTGGGTTGTTGGTCTGATAGCCTGTGAAAGAAGGGTCGCCTTTCCACTTTTTCAGGAACGTGGAAGCTTCATGAATGACTGGGGAGAGCGCAGGGTGATTTGGCGTAACAAATGCGGCTATCATCTCAGGCATTATGTTCAAACCGCTCCACTGATCGCAGGCGAGAAGCTCTATAGTGTTCTGATAGGTGAAGATATTTTCACCATTTTGAAGAACCTCAATGGTGATATTGCCCACCATTTTTTCTGTAAGAGAGAAAAGAAGATCTGTGTTGGTAGATATCCTCACGGGGGATATCTCGGCAGAACTTTTTGCGGGGATAGAGCCGATATAATATGTAAATTCCTTTGCAAACTCAGGCTCAAAGGTTATTTTAAGTCCGATATTCTCAAGGGCTTCCTCTGAGTTATTATTTACTACAAGGCTTCTTATGACAGGGACATAGTTTTGCTGCATGGCAAAGTTTATAGATGCGTTTATTTGTCCGCCGACAGTGACGATATTATCCACTTTTACCCCTCCGACAATAATTTTTTTAATAAGGAACACCGAACAAGGAACGTGCGGTGCAGTCATATGTACTCATTATAGCACAAATAAACACATTGTGCAATATTTTTCCTGAGAACAGGATATGCTATATAAAAAGTAAACCCATTGTTCATAGTATCTTTATTGAATAGGTGGGAGGGTTGTGCTATAATACACTTTGAAATTCAATAGAAAATATGGAAAGGTGAAAGCTATGGAAAGAATACTTGATTGGAACAAATATCTTGATACTGCGGCGAAAATGGTTTCTGAGGGAATTGTTATGCTCAAAAATGAAAATAATGCTCTGCCACTTGATGCAGACAAAGAGGTGGCTGTTTTCGGACGCATACAGTTTCATTATTATAAAAGCGGAACAGGCTCGGGAGGAATGGTCAACGTTACTAAGGTAGTGAACATTCTGGACGGGCTTATTGATAACGGTGTAAAGGTCAATGAGAAACTTCTTGACACATACAGAAAATGGGACAAGGAAAACCCATTCGACTTAGGCGAGGGCTGGGGCGGAGAGCCTTGGTCGCAGAAAGAGATGCCACTTGACGAGGGGCTTGTCAAAGAAACTGCAAAAAGCTGTGAAACTGCCATTGTGATAATAGGCAGGACGGCAGGCGAGGAGCAGGACAACAGGCTGGAGGCAGGCTCTTATTTGCTAAGCGATGACGAGATAGCTATGCTCACGGTGGTGAGGGAGCATTTCAAAAAAGTTGTTTTGCTTCTCAATGTGGGAAATATCATAGATATGACCGACATAAACAGAATTGCCCCAGACGCTGTGCTTTATGTTTGGCAGGGGGGAATGACAGGCGGAAAGGGTACGGCAGACGTTTTGACCGGAAAGGTCAGCCCGAGCGGAAAGCTTCCTGATACTATCGCATACAAAGCGTCGGACTACCCTTCGGACGCTAATTTCGGCAGGGAGGAAAACAGGGATATTTACGCTGAGGATATTTATGTGGGATATCGCTATTTTGAGACTTTTGCTAAAGAAAAGGTGCTTTATCCGTTCGGGTTTGGTCTTTCATACACTGCGTTTGAGATAAAGACGGAAAAGGCTGAGATAACAGAGGGGGCTGTGAAGCTTTCTGTATCGGTGAAAAATATCGGTTCTTACAAGGGCAAAGAGGTAATAGAGGTCTACTGCGAAGCTCCGCAGGGAAGGCTCGGCAAGGCGGCTAGAGTGCTTTGCGGCTTTGAAAAGACTAAGGAGCTTGTACCACAGGAAGAGCAGGTGTTTGAGATAGCGGTGGATATCGCAAAGCTTGCTTCTTATGACGATTCGGGTGTGACGGGCAACAAGTCATGCTATGTGCTTGAAGCAGGGGAATATAAATTCTATGTGGGCAGTGACGTGAGAAGTGCTGAATATGCTTGCAGTTTTGAGCAGGGTGAGGATCTGGTAACAGAAAGGCTCACTCAGTCGCTTGCTCCTGTGGAGAGTTTTGAGAGGATAAAGCCTGTTTGCGAGGGCGGAGCTTTCAGCATTGGCAGAGAGGCTGTCCCTGTATCTGAGGTAGACGAAAGTGCAAGGCGTTTGGAGAAGCTTCCGAAAGAGATAGCATACACTGGTGACAAGGGCATAAAGCTTTGGGACGTTAAGAACGGCAAGAACACAATGGACGAATTTATTGCACAGCTTTCAGACTATGACCTTTCTTGCATTATAAGGGGCGAGGGCATGGGAAGCCCCAGGGTCACGGCTGGTACGGCTTCGGCGTTCGGGGGAGTGTCGGAAAATCTCAATGGCTTTGGCATACCTGCTGGCTGCTGTTCGGCCGGTCCGTCGGGCATGAGACTTGACTGCGGCACAAAGGCTTTCAGCCTGCCGAACGGCACTATGATAGCTTCTTCGTTCAACAAGGAGCTTACAAGTGAGCTTTTCACTTTTATGGGGCTTGAAATGGCGGCTAACAAGGTGGACTGTCTGCTTGGCCCTGGAATGAACATTCACAGACACCCTTTGAACGGCAGAAACTTTGAGTATTTCTCGGAAGATCCTTTTCTTACGGGCAAAATGGCGGCGGCTGAGTTAAAGGGCATGGCTGGTGCAGGGGTGACAGGTACGATAAAGCACTTCTGTGCGAACAATCGTGAGACAAACAGGCATTTTATCGACTCGGTGGTATCGGAAAGAGCACTCAGGGAGATATATCTAAAGGGTTTTGAAATAGCGGTAAAAGAGGGAGGAGCTTCCTCTGTTATGACCACATATGGCAGAGTAAACGGCTTGTGGACGGCAGGAAACTTTGACCTTAACACAGTGATACTTCGTGAGGAATGGGGCTTCAAGGGTTTCACCATGACGGACTGGTGGGCGAACATAAACGTTCGTGGAAAAGAGCCTGACAAGACGGATCTTGCAGCTATGGCCAGGGCGCAGAACGATGTTTACATGGTTTGTCCTGACGGAGAAAAGAATGACGATAACACGCTTGCCGCCCTTGAAAATGGCGGTATAGAGAAGTGTGAGCTTCAGAGAAATGCGGCGAACATATGCGGATTTCTTCTTCACACTAATGCTCTTAAGCGTGCGGAGGGTATAGGAGATACTGTCAAGGTGATAAACCGAGAGGACGAGGAGCAGGAGGACGACAAGCCTGTACAGTTTTATAAGGTAGACCGTGACATAACTCTTGACCTTAGTGATGTTGACACAAAGAAAGGCACTTCTTATAGCTTTGCTCTTGACCTGTCAAACTTCGGTATTTACAGGGTGATAGTTACGGCAAGCTCTACGCAGAGTGAGCTTGCACAGATACCTATGACGCTGTTCAGCATGGGAACTGCGGTGGGTACGTTCACGTTCAACGGCACTGGCGGCAAGGCTGTTTCAATGGAAAAGGAAACGCCTATGTTCTCACGCTTCACAACTTTCAGGATATACTTTGCGCAGAATGGGCTTGACCTGCACAGTATCAGGTTTGAGCTGACGGACAAGGAACGTTGATTTAAGGCTGGCGTTATGTTTTGTGCAAGTGAATAAACAGCAAGATCGGTCAGTAGATCCCAAATGGGATTACTGACCGATCTTTTTGTGGTATTTGTGGGTGATCTGGGCATGAAAAAAGGACTATCAAACGATAGTCCTAAAATTGTATAATTGCTATCAAATTTGCATATTAGTTTATCACCGATATAGACCTGATTGCTTTCACAGAACTAGGTCCCAGTTTCTCAGCGGCATCGTACAGAAAAATGTACAGCATCAATAAATATAATGGAATAAACCTCGTTAAGAGGACGTTTCTGCCAGTCCTCTATCTGCGGAAGGAGGCGGTCTGTGATATCGGATACCATACTCCTCGAGCAGCATTCCGATGATGTTCTTTTTTCCTTCGCTCATTGGTTCTCTTTTTCTTCTTCCCATAAAAAATCAGCCTCCTGTGTTATTTTTATTATATCACAGTTGACTGACTTTTTACAGACTTTTCTTCAGAGGGTCTGTTTAAGTGGGAAATGAGATCACTTTATGAGTAAAAATATGTTCATTTGTAATAATACTTTATATTTGATTGTTTTTGCTTACTATTTTTTTATAAATATACACCTGTTTCTTCATCCCAATATCCAGTTACAGTATATGTTTTAGAAGACATAAAATTATTATTTTCAGCAGTAAGATAAACATTTATATGATCGCCATTATCATTTGCTCTCTTATATCGTGCAGAATCTCCTTATTTTATAGAATATTCTGAACTTGCACTTCTACCATTTTTGTTTACTATCCAAAAATTTGTAATAGTATGTTGACCTTCACCAGATTTACTCATTTGTACTTTCCAACTATTAGAGTTATCACTTGTATTCCTGAATTCTGACTTAGGAGCTTGTGCATTATCTACACTACCCTGAATTCTAAAAGAAAAACCTATATTATTATCTTTATATGCTGCAAATACACTTGGAATCATTAAAGTTGATACTGCAACAACACACATACTAATGCTTATAACTTTCTTCTTTAAACTATTTTTCATTTTAAAAGCCTTCCAATTTATTACAAAAACATATTATTACTTACGCTGAAATCTACCATTGGAAACTGATATAACTGTATCGGACAAAAGCGAAATATCCTCTTTATTATGACTTGCAATGATTATAAGCTTGTTTTTTTTCTTTTGTTCTAACAGGATTCTTCTGACATCATTGACACCATCTTCATCCAGAGCGTTTGTAGGCTCATCCAAAAGGAGAATGTCAGGATCTTCAAATAATGCCTGAGCAATACTTAATCGTTGTTTCATTCCCAGTGAAAAAGTTTTTACTTTTTTCTTGCTGTCGGGGTCGAGTCCTACTGATTTTATTGCAGATTTTATCATATTATCATTAGCTGTATTTTTTATTTCTGAAAGCATTTTCAGGTTATCAAAAGCTGAAAAATTAGGCAAAAGGTCTGTATTTTCTATAATTATGCCACAGCTTTCAGGGAAAGAAATATCCTTATGCAACTGCTTGCCATCAATTATTACTTTGCCGCTGTCAGGAAAAATCAAGCCGCAAATGGCACGCAAAAGCATAGTTTTTCCACTGCCGTTTCTGCCAACAAGTCCGTAAACATGACCACTTTCAAAAGTCAGATTTACATTATCAAGAATCTTATTATTCTTTATTGTTTTGGATAAATTCTCTATAATTATTTCAGACATTGCATATCCTCCTAAAAGATATCTTTTTGTTTTATGATTTTCCTGCATAAAAAAATACATACAATAATTGCAAAAGCCAAAATTAAATATAAAATGTATAAATCTACAAAATCAGCTGATATTAAATCTGTCCGGTTTTTCATTGAAAAGTTTGTAGTTAAAAACAGTAACGGAAAATATTGCTCCTTTTCAATAAAGTATCCACCCAGAATTGTGGAAACTATGTAGTATGAAAAAGCTGTAATTACGCCTGCAAATGATGAAAACTTCAGTTCAACCAATATTTGCAGTATACTGATAAAGAACAATGATAAAATGCTTGTGAAAATATAATTTGAAATATCTGCAACTGTAAAATCAATAATTTTTTCGTTGCGGATAAATAATAAAAAAGCATAGATAATTATCCGGGTCAGGCAAAATACACATACTGACAAGAATGATTTCAGAATTATTTTCCCAAGGATTAAAGTTCTTTTTTTATATCGCAAAAGCTCATACTTTCCATAACCATAAAGGTATTTTTCACAATTGCCAAATAAATTGAAAACAACCAGTGAAATAAACAGAAAATCCGATGCAACAAGCATATTGCTGTTTCTGATATTTACCCCTTCAATTAAACCTAAAAGACCTCTGCTGGGAAGAGAGTTTTGCATAAAAAGTGCCGAAAGAAAAATTATCGGAATATATAATAACATTTTTTTTAACATAGTGTGAGTCCCCTGCTTCATTGAAACGTCAGAAGTGGGCATATATCTCTCACTGACAAGAAGCAATCCATAAGTATTGAAATTTCAAATAGTGATGAGATTTACTTATCATTAGATCAGATACTTCTGTTCTTATTTAAATAATTACAAAACATCTCTATTCTTTATTTTGATTTTATTCAGAATTACAAACACAATTATTATTGGAACAAACATCAGAACATCTGAAACTATATTCAAATTTTTCATATCTGTATTATAATATTTGGTGCAGACAAGTGTAAAAAATATAGGTGTATTAAGATGCAGTAGTTTATAAATAAACATCATAACAGAATTAACTATAAATACAAGAATACCGCTTAAAATAGAATTTAATGTAATGTAGTACAGAAATATCATAATTTGACTTGTCAACAGATAATAAAGAACATATGCTGAAAATTGCAGAGCAAAAATATCAAAAAAGTTTATTTGAAATAGTATATTTTTACTAAAATTCACACACATAAAAATCAAATGTGGCAGGCAAAAGGCAACTGAAAACATAACAGAGCAAAAAATTGAATTTATCAGATTTTTATTTCCAATCTTTTCTCTTGAAATTCGAATAACATTCTGACAATTAAGCTTCAAGAGAGTACTACCAAACAGAAATGCAAACAATAATGTATAAATTGTTGCTGTGTTGTTATACCACAAATATCCGGCAGTGTTCACTGTATTATCAATTGCATCTTTAATTAAATTATCTCCATTTGCCATGGATATATATTTGTTTTTCCTTTCAACAGTAAAGTGATAGAACAAAAAGAAAATAAATGTCAGTAAAAAATATATGTAATGTTTTTTCTTATATTTCATCTTTGTTTCTTAACCCCATAAAATAAGTAACTATAAAAACCATCAATACAGTAGCTGAAAATATAATTAAGCCTGAAAGATAATGATTAAATCCGTACTCAGTAAAAGGTTGTATGGAATTTCCGACACCGTAGGGGAAAATTGCCTGAATTATCCAAACAAAAAATGAAACAGGGTAAGCTATATAATGATTTCTGAAAATAATTGAAAAGCATAATCCTAAAACACTACAAAGACCACAGACGAAGCAGTAGGTTATTATATAAATAAAATAGTAAATATATGGGTGGTTATAGCCAAATATAAACCATTTATTCATATCATGATAGTATTCCTCCATGCCTCCGAACGAACTTCCGCTATGAAAAAAAATTATGCACAATAAGAAATTCAAAAGCAGAGAGAAAAACATTATTACAGACGGAACAATTGCTGCAATTTTAAATTTTGTTTTGTAATACTCTTTTTTTCCTACTCTCATTATCAGACATTTTAAATAGCCACTGTTTCTATCGGTTGTATAACTATCCGCATATAAAAGCAAGAAATATAATGGCAATATAAAAGAAAGCAGTATTTGTGTAAAATGCCCCATTGTTGAACCTGACAAAAAGCTTGTAAAAGCAGGGTGATTTTCAGGGTCAAAAGAACCAAATAAAATAATGTCATTATAAATATGTTGAATAAAATCTATTAATGGCAGCAAAAACATCAATAAAATAATTAATCTGCCCTTTGTACTTTTGAAAATTCGCATTAATTCACATTTTATCATTTTATCACCTTTAAAACAGAATAAGCATTAAATGAGACACTATATTGTCTAGCTCGTTAAGTATATTCCAAAAGTCGGCAATTGTCAATGGTGTTTTTTACAAATAAGCAAACAAATTATTTGTATTTTTTGGACATTATGTGTTGATTTTATGTAAGCGTAAAATAAATCCACGACTTCCAAACAATTGAACTTTGGTGTATAATAAAGTCCAAGCAACTCTATAGAGCGGATGAGAAAATCTAAGTTAGTCTATAGAGTGCATTGTGTACTGTAAAAAAATTAGAGTGGCAAATTTTATGCCATTCCCAACTAACGTTTTTATCACAGTTGATTAATTTACAGAGATTTTTTCGCAGAGCCATCTCGCACTGTCGTTACCCTACCCTCAGATCATCAAATACCGCAATGCCTTTTGCATTGGTTTTATCAGTTTCGGCAAGAGATTTACCGTTATAGGTATAGGATATCTTGAACTCCCTGCCGCTGATTATGCCATCCTCGGCAGTTTTGTTAATTTTGATTGTTCCTGTTTCATAGTCCTCTTTCACCTTGTTTTTTCCTGCTTTGATTGTATATACGGTCGGATCAACTGAATAACCTGTTGGAGCCTTCAATTCCTTTGCGTAATAAGTCTTGTTTGGCAGCTTTACAGAGCCTTTTCCATTGCTGCCGATTTTGATTTCAGCAACCTTGTTTTTGCAGGATTTATCGCTGTAGATTCCATATACCGCTGTAGAATTGTCAACGCTTGATTTTCCCACAAGATCACCATTTGTATTATACTTATCTATCTCAAAAGTCACGTCGGTCTTTGTGATCCTGAACGCCGACATATTCATAGCAGTTGCAGTTTTACCGTCGGTCTTGTTGTTGATCACAACACCCTCCGAACCGTTGGACTCTATTCTCCAATGCCTGCCGCCTGCGCCTTTTCCGTCGCCGACTGTTTTGGAATTTATGAGGCTTTCGGATACACCGATAGATTTCAGGTAAGACACTACATCTGAACGGCTGTTAAATTCGCCCATGTAAATCCACGCATGATCTTCGCCATATGGATTCTGAGCCACCACTACAGAACCGGGCGTAATAGTCGAACCGTTGGAACACTCCCAGTATGGACGGTCTGTGGTCTTGATGTTTTTCTTTTCAACATCGACCTTGGAAGTTTTACCGCCGTAGCTGATAGTGCAGTTGTCGTTTACCGTCAGCCAGTGATCGGTATCCACAGGAACAGGGTTGTTCCAAGAAAATCCCGATGTTTTGTATCCAAGCTGTGTCAGCGTATAGTACACAAGTCCCGAACAGTCGATGCCGAGATTGTTTATCGTCTGTACCGACAGCGGAGTATACTGATCCTGATTGTATGCGTACCAGTACCCCTTATTTCCAAAGGTATACGGAGAGCCGAGAAGCGTTGCCGCCTTTGCGATCACCGTATCTGCCGATGGAAACGCAGAGTTTTCGGTCGAAGTACTTGCGGCATTTGCAGTAATTACTCCGCTCATTGTAGAGCCGAGCATTGAAAAAGCGCAGAGTCCTGCCATGAACCCTGCGCTAAGTTTCTTTAAAATCTTTGATTTAATTTTAAACATAAAGTACATTTCTCCTTTGATTTCACGCAAAGAAAAAGAGCCGAAATTTCTTCGGCTCTCTCACTTGCATATTTGTTACATATTATCAATAAGCCGATTCGCTTATCGAAATTTCAATTGTATTATCATTTTCATCAAATATTCGGGTTATTTCACCGTATTTATCTGATTTTAAAAATCTGCCGCCCTGTGTATCGAACACATACCATGTTCCCTCCACACATACCAAGTTTGCCATATGACCGTACCAGGCATCCGGTGAGAAAAACGCATACCGACATTCAAGTCCCACGCCTTTACAAGCGTACATTGTTGCTGCTGAGAATACTTGACAATTTCCGCTGACGTTCCCTCTGATCCAATTGTAAACAGCTTCGGCTTTTCCATAATCAGAAACGTCGTGCCCCAAGCCT